>Ga0172382_10001797_pt1 | contig 37272 bp, 32 predicted proteins | sample Leawel138RmetaG_FD_122245 | JGI IMG/M metagenome (GOLD analysis project Ga0172382, IMG submission 122245) | Leachate microbial communities from a municipal landfill in Southern Ontario, Canada - Leachate well 138R metaG | ecosystem: Engineered > Solid waste > Landfill > Unclassified | place... | reverse complement strand
GCTTGCGCTCCACGCTTCCTCCCCACACTCGGTCACCCTCGTGCAGTTGCGCTTCGCTTCGCTCGCTGTGATCAACTCGCGGCGGGACTTGCACCCGCAGGAGTGCGCCCGTGCCGGGCGCACTCGCAAGAAAGGCCGGCTGGGCCGGCCTTCCTGAGCCATGAGGAGGAGTCTTCAGGCGCGCTTGTCGATGGGCACGAACTCGCGGCGCACCGCGCCATTGAACAGCTGGCGGGGTCGGCCGATCTTCTGGTCCGGGTCGGCGATCATCTCGTTCCACTGCGCGATCCAGCCCACCGTGCGAGCCAGGGCGAAGATGCAGGTGAACATCGACACCGGAATGCCCATGGCCCGCTGCACGATGCCCGAATAGAAATCGACGTTCGGATACAGCTTGCGGTCGACGAAGTACTCGTCCTCGAGCGCGATCTGCTCGAGCTTCATCGCCAGGGCGAAGAGCGGATCGTCCTTGACGCCTGCCTCCTCGAGCACCTTGTGGCAGGTCTCGCGCATGAGCTTGGCGCGCGGATCGTAGTTCTTGTAGACCCGGTGGCCAAAGCCCATGAGGCGAACGCCGGAATCCTTGTCCTTCACCTGCTTGATGAAATCGCCGATCTTCTCGACCCCGCCCTGCTGCTGGATCTGGTCGAGCATCAGCAGGCAGGCCTCGTTGGCGCCCCCGTGCGCCGGACCCCAGAGGGTGGCGATGCCCGCGGCAATGCAGGCGAAGGGGTTCGCTCCCGAGGAACCCGCAAGCCGGACCGTCGAGGTCGAGGCGTTCTGCTCGTGGTCGGCGTGGAGGATCAGGATCCGGTCGAGCGCGTCGACGAACACCGGATTGGGCTGGTACTCCTCGCACGGGGTGCCGAACATCATGTGCAGCACGTTGCCGGCGTAGGTCAGCTCGTTGCGCGGATACATGAAGGGCTGGCCCGCCGAATACTTGTAGGCCATCGACATCAGGGTCGGCATCTTGGCGATCAGGCGGATGGCGGAGATGAAGCGATGCTCGGCGTTATTGATGTCGAGCGAGTCGTGATAGAAGGCCGACATCGCCCCCACCACGCCGACGAGTATCGCCATCGGGTGGGCGTCACGCCGAAAGCCCGCATAGAAGCGACTGACCTGCTCATGCACCATCGTGTGATGAAGGACCCGATAGCGGAAATCGTCCTTCTGTTCGCTGGTGGGCAGTTCCCCGTTGAGCAGGAGATAGCAGGTCTCGAGGAAGTTGCAGTTGACCGCCAGCTCCTCGATCGGATAGCCCCGGTAGAGAAGCTCCCCCTTGTCGCCGTCGATATAGGTGATTCGCGACTCGCAGGAAGCGGTGGACATGAACCCCGGGTCGTAGGTGAACTTGCCGGTTTCGCCATAGAGCTTGCGAATGTCGATGACATCCGGCCCCATCGTTCCCTCGTATATCGGGAAATCGACCGACGGGGTGCCGTCGGAGAAACTCAGCGTTGCCTTGTGTTCGCTGCTCATCTTGGTGATTCCTGTCAGTGCGGTTGTTTCGATGGCCCGAAATCGGCCTGCGGTTGATGGGTGCCAACGGCCGTGTTCAGACCGACTGCAGCCGCTCCAGCACCCGGCGGGCACTGCTGCCGGCTGCCGCACCTTGCGGCTCGACCCGTTTCAGGATCAGGTCCAGAAGTTCGTTGTCCGGGAGGTCCAGGAGAATGTCCAGGCCCTCGACATCGCTTTCGCTCAGTCGCTCCCCGAAGGTGTCGAAGAAGCGCTCGAGAACGATGTCGTTCTCGAGCAGCCCGCGCCGGGCCCGCCAGCGGAGGCGGCGCAGGCGCGCCGCATCGAGCGGACCGCCGGGCTTTCCACCCATGAGCTCAGATGGCTCGCCGGACCAGAAGGTCCTTGATCTTGCCGATGGCCTTCGCCGGATTCAGGCCCTTGGGGCAGACATCGGTGCAGTTCATGATCGTATGGCAGCGGAACAGCCGATACGGATCCTCGAGGTTGTCGAGACGTTCGCTGGTCGCCATGTCCCGGCTGTCGCTGATGAATCGGTAAGCCTGCAGCAGGCCGGCCGGCCCGACGTACTTGTCCGGATTCCACCAGAAGGACGGGCATGCGGTGGTACAGCATGCACACAGGATGCATTCGTACAGGCCGTCGAGTTCCTCGCGCTGCTCGGGGCTCTGCAGACGCTCCTTCTCGGGCGGCGGCGTATCGTTGATCAGGTAGGGCTTGATCGAGTCGTACTGGTCGAAGAACTGGGTCATGTCGACGATCAGGTCGCGGATCACCGGCAGCCCGGGCAGCGGGCGCAGGACGATCGGCTCCTTGAGGTCGCGCAGGTTGGTGGTGCACGCCAGCCCGTTCTTGTTGTTGATGTTCATCGCATCCGAGCCGCAGACCCCCTCGCGGCAGGAGCGGCGGAACGCGACCGAATCATCGAAATCGCTCTTGATGCGCATCAGCGCATCGAGCAGCATCTTGTCGGTCGGCTGCAGCTCGACTTCGAGATCCTGCATGTAGGGCCGGGCATCCTTGTCCGGATCATAGCGATAGATCGAGAACCGCACGACCCGGGTCCCGGGGGTGGAGCTTGCTTGCGCGGGCGCCTGCACGACTGCGTTCATCTGGGCACTCCGAATCAGAAGGTCCGTGCCTTCGGCACGAAGGTATCGACGGTAAGGGGCTTCAGGTTGACCGGCTTGTACTCGAGCCGGCTGCCTTCGCTGTAGTACAGCGAATGCTTCATCCAGTTGGTGTCGTCGCGATCGGGATGGTCGCTATGGGCATGCGCGCCCCGGCTCTCCTTGCGGGCCTCCGCCGAGACGATGGTCGCCTTGGCCACCTCCACGAGGTTGGCGAGTTCCATCGCCTCCACCCTCGCGGTGTTGAATACCTTCGACTTGTCGGCGATATGGATGTCCTCGGCGCGCTTGGCCAGCTCGAAGATCTGGTCGACACCCTCGACAAGCAGTTCGGAGGTACGGAACACCCCGCAATGCGTCTGCATCGAGCGCCGGATGTCGTTGGCGACATCCTGCACCCGCTCCCCGGACTGCGAGTTCTCGAGCTTGGCGAGCCGTGCGAGCGTGGCGTCGCCGCTATCGTCCGGAAGGCGCTTGTGGGCGGGCTCGTCGAGGCGGCTCGCGATGATGTGGTTGCCGGCCGCACGGCCGAAGACGACCAGGTCGAGAAGCGAGTTGGTGCCGAGGCGGTTGGCGCCATGGACCGATACGCAAGCGCATTCGCCGATCGCGTAGAGGCCGCCGACCACCGCGTTCGGGTCGCCGTCGCGGGGCACGACGACCTGGCCGCGGTAGTTGGTCGGGATGCCACCCATCTGGTAGTGGATCGTCGGCACCACCGGGATCGGGTCCTTGATCGGATCGACGTTCGAGAACTTGATCGCGATCTCGCGGATCGACGGCAGCCGCTTCATGATCGTGTCGGCGCCAAGATGATCGAGCTTCAGGTAGACATAGTCGGCATCGGGACCGCAACCCCGGCCTTCCTTGATCTCCTGGTCCATCGAACGCGACACGAAGTCACGCGGCGCCAGGTCCTTCAGGGTGGGGGCGTAGCGCTCCATGAAACGCTCGCCGTCCTTGTTCAGCAGGATCCCGCCCTCGCCCCTGACCCCTTCGGTGATCAGCACGCCGGCACCGGCAACGCCGGTCGGATGGAACTGCCAGAATTCCATGTCCTCGAGCGGGATACCGGCGCGCGCCGCCATCCCGAGGCCGTCGCCGGTGTTGATGTAGGCATTGGTCGACGCCGCCCAGATCCGGCCGGCGCCGCCGGTCGCGATGACGGTGACCTTGGCCTCGAGGATCATGACCTCGCCGGTCTCCATCTCGAGGGCCACCACGCCGACGATGTCGCCCTCGGCATCGCGGATCAGGTCGAGCGCCATCCACTCGACGAAGAACTGGGTGCGGGCGCGCACGTTGCGCTGGTAGAGCGTGTGCAGCAGCGCGTGCCCGGTACGGTCGGCCGCCGCGCAGGCGCGCTGGACCGGTTTCTCGCCGAAGTTCGCGGTATGGCCGCCGAACGGCCGCTGGTAGATGGTGCCGTCGGGGTTGCGGTCGAACGGCATGCCGAAATGCTCGAGCTCGTAGACCACATGCGGGGCTTCCCGGCACATGAACTCGATCGCATCCTGGTCGCCGAGATAGTCCGAGCCCTTCACGGTATCGAACATGTGCCAGTACCAGTTGTCCTCGCTCATGTTGCCCAGCGAGGCGCCGATCCCGCCCTGGGCGGCGACCGTGTGCGAACGGGTCGGGAAGACCTTGGAGAGCACCGCCACCGAATAGCCGGCCTCGGCGAGCTGCAGCGAGCAGCGCATGCCCGCGCCCCCGGCCCCGACGATCACTGCGTCGAACTTGCGCCGCGGCAGCTTGTTCGCCAGATTGTTGAGGACTTCGGCCATCTCAGACTCTCCAGAGGATGGTGACGGCCCAGACCACGTAGCCGATCAGCACGACGATGGTTGCGGACTGCAGGGCCAGCCGCAGCATGGCGGGCTTGATGTAATCCATGAAGATGTCGCGCACCCCGATCCAGGCGTGATACGCGAGCGCGAGCATCGCGACCGAGGTCACGATCTTCATGCGCATGGTGCCGAACAGCCCCGCCCAGTTGCCGTAGGTGAGCTGCGGCAGCATCAGCAGCTCGATGAGCAGCCACACGGTGAAAACGATGATGACGACACCCGACATCCGCTGGATGGCGAAGTCGCGCCAGCCGTAGTGGGCGCCGACGACGGTTCTATCGAGACTCATCAGAACACCCCGAAGATCTTGAGGCCGGCCAGCGCGGTCAGGATGAGGCTGGCGAACAGCACGATGGCGGCCGACTTGCGGGCCGTGGGCAGGTCCCAGCCGATATGCAGGTCGAGCAGGAGGTAGCGGACCCCGGCGCACAGGTGATGCAGGAAACCCCAGGCGAGCGCCAGCAGGACCAGTTTCGCGAACCAGTGGGAGACCACCATCTGGTAACGCTCGAAGCTCAGCTCCGAGGTGAGGCTCTGCTGGAACAGGTACAGGATGAACGGGATTCCGACCAGGAACAGCAGGGCGCCGCTGACCCGGTGCAGGATCGACACGATTCCCGGGACCGGCAGCCGGTACCTGATGATCCGCGAGATTTGTATGTTCCTGAACTCTGGCCTTGGCTTGGCCGCGGACTCGGACATGGGTCACCTACCTCTAGTCGGCTCGGTTCATTGTTGGTTCCGGGGCGATACCGTCGGCTCGCCCGGTCGGCGCGGGGATCGGCCGAGCCCTGCTGTCACCCCGCACTGAAACCCGCATATTCTGACCGATCTTGGCGCGATGCACCAAACATTGCCTGCGGCGGCGCCCCCGCGCGCCCCTTCCCGGCCGCCGCTTTCCTCACGCAACTCAGCTCAGTTCGTTGAAGTAGTGGTGCCGACGGGTGATGTACAGACCGCGCCGGAACTCTACCGCGACATCGTCGTAGGTGCTCGAAACCCGCTCGACCTGCAGCAGCGGCGAGCCCGGCTCGATCCCGAGCAGTTCCGCCGTGGCCTGGTCGGCGGCGACCGCCTTGAGCCGCTCGGCGGCGCGGATCATGCGGGTACCGAATTCGCGCTCGAACAGGCCATAGAGCGGACCGCTGTAGGCGGCCAGTCGCTCGGCGGTCAGGCCCCGGAAGCGCGAGCCGGGCAACCAGATCTCGTCGAGAACGGTCGGCTCGCCCTGCAGGTCGAGGATCCGGCGGATGCACACGACGGCCTCGCCGGCCCGCAGCCCGAGGATGCGGGCGACGTCGACCGGCGCGCGCAGCCGCCGGCATTCGACGATGCGGCTGCCCAGCGCCTCGCCGCCCTCCTCGTCGGGCAGCAGGCGCAGGAAACGGAACTGGGTGCGCGCCTCGTGGTGGGTCGCGACGAAGGTGCCGCGCCCCTGCCGGCGAACCACGAGGTTCTCCGCCGCAAGCTCGTCGATCGCCTTGCGCACCGTGCCCTGGCTCACGCCATAGCGGCGGGCCAGTTCGACCTCGCTCGGGATCGCCTCGCCGGGCTTCCATTCGCCCGCCTGCAAGCCTTGCGTCAGCAGCCGCTTGATCTGAACATAGAGCGGGACGAAACGCGGGATGTCGGCCATGCCGGCATCCCCGCTCGCTTCATCCGCCGCATTGGGCCGGGACTCGTTCATGATGCGGATTCAACACCGGATTGCCCGGGAATGTCTAGTCACTTATATCTTATATAAGATATGATTCGCGTTGACACTTGGAAAGCCATGCCACTAGAATCCGCGAGATTCCCCCGGCTCACCGACATTGCTCGGCGACAGGCACCCTGTCCAGGGCATCCATCCTGAAAGGTTTCACATGACAAAACCCGTCAAGCGCGTCGCCGTCACCGGCGCGGCCGGCCAGATCGGCTACAGCCTCCTCTTCCGGATCGCCAATGGCGACATGCTCGGCAAGGACCAGCCGGTCATCCTGCAACTGCTCGACATCACACCGGCCCTGCCCGCCGTGCGCGGTGTGGTCATGGAGCTCGAGGACTGCGCCTTCCCGCTGCTGGCCGGCGTGGTGGTCACCGACGACCCGAACGTGGCCTTCAAGGACGCCGACGTCGCGCTGCTGGTCGGCGCCCGCCCGCGCAGCAAGGGCATGGAGCGCAAGGACCTCCTCGAGGCCAACGGCGCGATCTTCACGGTCCAGGGCAAGGCTCTCAACGACCATGCCAGCCGCGACTGCAAGATCCTCGTGGTGGGCAACCCGGCCAACACCAACGCCTACATCGCGATGAAATCGGCTCCCGACCTGCCGAAGAAGAACTTCACCGCGATGCTGCGCCTGGACCATAACCGCGCGCTCTCGCAACTGGCCGCCCGCACCGGCAAGCCGGTCGCCGGGATCGAGAAGCTGGCCGTATGGGGCAACCATTCACCGACCATGTACGCCGACTATCGCTTCGCGACCGTCGACGGCAAGTCGGTCAAGGAACTGGTCGACGACGAAGCCTGGAACCGCGACACCTTCCTGCCCACCGTCGGCAAGCGCGGCGCGGCGATCATCGAGGCGCGTGGCCTGTCGTCGGCCGCCTCGGCCGCCAACGCGGCGATCGACCATGTCCGCGACTGGGTTCTCGGCACCGACGGCAATTGGGTCACCATGGGCATTCCCTCTTCCGGCCAGTACGGCATCCCCGAGGACGTCATGTACGGCTACCCGGTCACCTGCGCCAACGGCGAATACAGCGTCATCGAGGGCCTCGAGATCGACGATTTCGCCCGCGAGCGCATGAACCTGACGCTGGCCGAGCTCGAGGAAGAGCGCGCCGCGATCAAGCACCTGCTCGCCTGAAGCTCCCCCGGGGACGCCCCGGGCGTGTCGACCGTCGTCCGATGGCCGCGGCGGACCCGACCCCACCAGGATCCCGGCCATCTGATCCCGTCCCGCCTTGGCGGGACGGCGGCCGGACGCCAGCCGGTGGCCGGTCTGCAGGAGTGAGAATCCATGTCTTCCGTCTCTGCTGGCCGCAGGTTCCGTGACGCGCTCGCGGCCGAGAAACCGCTCCAGATCCCGGGCGCGATCAACGCCAACCATGCACTGCTGGCCCGTCACGCCGGCTACCGGGCCATCTATCTGTCCGGCGGCGGCGTGGCCGCCGGCTCGCTCGGCCTGCCCGACCTGGGAATCTCCGGGCTCGAGGATGTCCTCATCGACGTCCGGCGCATCACCGATGTCTGCGATCTCCCGCTGCTGGTCGACGTCGACACCGGCTTCGGCTCCTCGGCCTTCAACGTGGCGCGCACCACGCGCTCGCTGATCAAGGCCGGCGCCGGCGCCATGCACATCGAGGACCAGGTCGGCGCCAAGCGTTGCGGCCACCGCCCCAACAAGGAGATCGTCGCCCAGGACGAGATGGTCGACCGGATCAAGGCGGCGGTCGATGCCCGCACCGACCCCGACTTCTTCATCATGGCGCGCACCGATGCGCTCGCCGTCGAGGGTCTCGAGCCGGCCATCGAGCGCGCGGTCGCCTGCGTCGAAGCCGGCGCCGACGGAATCTTCCCCGAAGCCATCACCGACCTGCCGATGTACGAGCGCTTCGCGTCCGCCGTCGGCGTGCCGGTCCTCGCCAACATCACCGAGTTCGGCGCCACTCCGCTCTTTGGCGTCGACGAGCTCGCCGGCGCCGGCGTCTCGATCGTGCTGTATCCGTTGTCGGGGTTCCGCGCGGCGAACAAGGCCGCCGAGAACGTCTACCAGGCGATCCGGCGCGACGGGACGCAGAAGGCGGTCGTCGAAACCATGCAGACGCGCCAGGAGCTCTACGACGCGATCGGCTACTGGGATTACGAGAAGAAGCTCGACGAGCTCTTCGCCAAGGGCAAACAATGAACGGAGGCAGCAAGCCATGACGACCAGCAAGAAGGCCACGGCGCCGGCACCGGCCGATGCGCGCAAGCCCAAGAAATCCGTCGCCCTGTCCGGCATCGAGGCCGGCAACACGGCTCTGTGCACCGTCGGACGCAGCGGCAACGACCTGCACTATCGCGGCTACGACATCCTCGACTTCGCCCAGAAGGCCGAGTTCGAGGAGATCGCCCACCTGCTCGTGCACGGCACGCTGCCCAACAAGGCCGAACTGGCCGCCTACAAGCGCAAGCTCAAGTCCCTGCGAGGGCTTCCCGACGCCGTCCAGGCGGCGCTCGAATGCCTGCCGGCCTCGGCGCACCCGATGGACGTGATGCGCACGGGGGTTTCCGTGCTGGGCTGCGTCCTGCCCGAGAAGGACGACCACAACGCACCGGGCGCGCGAGACATCGCCGATCGGCTGATGGCCTCGCTCGGCTCGATGCTGCTGTACTGGTACCACTACAGCCACAACGGCAAGCAGATCGACGTCCAGACCGACGACGACTCCATCGGCGGGCACTTCCTGCACCTGCTCCATGGCGAGGCGCCATCCAAGGCCTGGGTCGACGCAATGCATGTCTCGCTGATCCTCTACGCCGAGCATGAATTCAACGCCTCGACCTTCACCGGCCGGGTCATCGCCGGCACCGGATCGGACATGCATTCGGCCATCGCCGGCGCGATCGGCGCGCTGCGCGGCCCCAAGCACGGCGGCGCCAACGAGGTCGCCTTCGAGATCCAGAAGCGCTACGAATCGCCCGACGAAGCCGAGGCCGACATCCGCCGGCGGGTGGAAGCCAAGGAAGTCGTGATCGGCTTCGGGCATCCGGTCTACACGATCTCCGACCCCCGCAACAAGGTCATCAAGGACGTCGCCGAGCGGCTCTCGAAGGATGCGCAGGACACCCGCATGTTCGACGTCGCCGAACGCCTCGAGACGGTGATGTGGGAAATCAAGCGCATGTTCCCCAACCTCGACTGGTTCTCGGCCGTGAGCTACCACATGATGGGCGTGCCGACCGCGATGTTCACCCCGCTCTTCGTGATCGCCCGCACCTCGGGCTGGGCGGCGCACATCATCGAGCAGCGCATCGACAACAAGATCATTCGCCCGAGCGCCAACTATGTTGGCCCGGAAAACCGCAAGTTCGTCCCGCTGGCCCGGCGCAAGTAGAGACCGGCCCACGCAACCGAATCACCGCAACCGACAGGATCGAATCCACCATGGGTGCTGCAATCTCCAACGTCCGACCCAAGCCCGACAAGGTGCTGGTCGATATCGTCGACTATGTTTCGAAGTACAAGGTCACCAGCAAGCTCGCCTACGAGACGGCCCGCAACTGCCTGATCGACACGCTCGGCTGCGGCCTCGAGGCCCTCGAGTACCCGGCATGCACCAAGCTGCTCGGGCCGATCGTGCCGGGCACGGTCGTTCCGAATGGCGCCAAGGTCCCCGGCACCCAGTTCCAGCTCGACCCGGTGCAGGCGGCCTTCAACATCGGGGCCATGATCCGCTGGCTCGACTTCAACGACACCTGGCTGGCGGCCGAATGGGGCCATCCGTCGGACAACCTCGGCGGCATCCTCGCGACCGCCGACTGGCTGAGCCGCAATGCCGTCGCTGCCGGCAAGAAGCCGCTGACGATGCGCGACGTCCTGACCGCGATGATCAAGGCCCATGAGATCCAGGGCTGCATCGCGCTCGAGAACTCCTTCAACCGGGTCGGTCTCGACCATGTGATCCTGGTCAAGGTCGCCTCCACCGCGGTGGTCGCGGAAATGCTCGGCCTGTCCCGCGACGAGATCATCAACGCGGTGTCGCTGGCCTGGGTCGATGGCCAGGCCATGCGCACCTACCGCCACGCCCCCAACACCGGCAGCCGCAAGAGCTGGGCCGCCGGCGACGCCACCAGCCGCGCGGTGCGCCTGGCCCTGATCGCGAAGACCGGCGAGATGGGCTATCCCTCGGTGCTCTCGGCCAAGACCTGGGGCTTCTACGATGTGCTCTTCAAGGGCAAGCCCTTCGAGTTCCAGCGCCCCTACGGCAGCTACGTGATGGAGAACGTGCTGTTCAAGATCTCCTTCCCGGCCGAGTTCCACTCGCAGACCGCGGTCGAGGTCGCCATGACGCTGCACCAGAAACTCGCCAAGATGGGCAAGACGGACGCCGACATCAAGAAGATCACGATCCGCACCCATGAAGCCTGCATCCGGATCATCGACAAGAAGGGCCCGCTGGACAATCCGGCCGACCGCGACCACTGCATCCAGTACATGGTCGCCGTGCCGATCATCTTCGGCCGCCTGACCGCCGCCGACTACGAGGACGCCGTCGCGAAGGATCCCCGCATCGACAAGCTGCGCGACAGGATCGTCTGCGTCGAGGACCCCGACTTCACCCGCGACTACCACGATCCCGAGAAGCGCTCGATCGCCAATGCCCTGACGGTGGAACTCAAGGACGGCAAGGTCCTCGACGAGATCGTCTGCGAGTATCCGGTCGGGCACAAGCGCCGGCGCAAGGAAGGCATTCCCCTGCTCGAGGCCAAGTTCCGCACCAACCTCGCGCGCAGCTTTCCGGCCAAGCAGCAGGAAACGATCCTCGACGTTTCGCTCGACCAGAAGAAGCTCGAGGCGATGCCGGTCCACGAGTACGTCGACCTCTACGTCATCTGATGCGCCCGCCGCCGGCCGCTGCCCGCCCGATCCGGACCCGCCCCGCGGCGGTGGCCCGGCTCGCCCTGGGCCTGCTGCTGGCGGCCCTTGCCACGCAGGCCGTGGCCAGCGACTTCCCGAAGCGGCGGCCGGGCCTCTGGGAGGTGCGACAGGTCGGCGCCGATGCCGCCGGCCTGCCGGCCAGCCTGCACTGCGTGGGCGAGCACAGCGATAGCGCCGAACATCATCTCGGCCGCACGCCGGGGGTGCGGGGAGTCTGTCGGCTCGGGCCCTTCGTGCGGGCGGGCGACGCCTGGGTCGCCGAGTCGGTATGCCGCGAGGGCAAGACCGTCGTCTCCAGCCGCAAGATCGCCATCGGCGACTTTCGCAGCCACTACCGCATCGATACGGTGGTGCGCTACGAACCGCCGCTTGCCGGCGTGCGCGATGAGGACAAGGACGCCCTCGAGGCGAAGTACCTCGGGCCCTGCGATCCCGGGATGCGTCCCGGCGACATGGTCATGCCCGGCATGGGCATCCTGAACCTGGACGACGGCACCTTGCGCAAGGCGACCCAGCGATAAGGGCCACGAATTCGTCCCATTCCGAATCATCCATCCTTCACACCGGTTTCTCATCCGAGGTCAGCCATGGGCAACAACGCGTTCAAGACACTCAAAGAATTCAAGCTGAAGTCGGGCAAGGCGGCGAAATTCCATTCCTTGCCGGCGCTCTCACGGAAGTTCCCCAATGTCCGCCGGCTGCCGGTATCGATCCGCATCGTCCTCGAATCGGTCCTGCGCAACTGCGACGGCATCAAGGTCACCGAGGCGCACGTCGAGCAGCTCGCCAACTGGCAACCCAATGCGAACCGGGTCGACGAGATCCCCTTCGTCGTCGCCCGGGTGGTCCTGCAGGACTTCACCGGCGTTCCCCTGCTCGCCGACCTCGCCGCCATGCGCTCGGTAGCCGCCGGCAGCGGAGCCGATCCCAAGGTGATCGAGCCGCTGGTGCCGGTCGACCTGGTCGTCGACCACTCGGTCATGATCGACCACTTCGGCACGCCCCGGGCGCTCGAGCAGAACATGAAGCTCGAGTTCCAGCGCAACAACGAGCGCTACCAGTTCATGAAGTGGGGCATGCAGGCCTTCGACACCTTCGGCGTCGTGCCTCCCGGTTTCGGCATCGTCCACCAGGTCAACCTCGAGTACCTCGCCCGGGGCGTGCACAAGTCGGACGATGGCGTCTACTATCCGGACACCCTGGTCGGCACCGACAGCCACACGACCATGATCAACGGCATCGGCGTGGTGGGCTGGGGCGTGGGCGGCATCGAGGCCGAAGCGGCCATGCTCGGCCAGCCGGTCTACCTGCTGACGCCGGACGTGATCGGCGTGGAGCTCACCGGCCAGCTGCGTGAAGGCGTCACCGCCACCGACCTCGTGCTGACGCTCACCGAGCTGCTGCGTCGCGAGAAGGTGGTCGGCAAGTTCGTCGAGTACTTCGGGCCCGGAGCCGCCACCCTCGCCCTGCCCGACCGCGCGACCATCGGCAACATGGCGCCCGAGTACGGCGCCACGATGGGCTTCTTCCCGGTCGACGACAAGACGATCGAATACTTCCGGGGTACCGGTCGCACGCCCGCCGAGATCGACGCGTTCGAGCGCTACTTCAAGTCGCAGGGCCTGTTCGGCATGCCCGGAGTCGACGCGATCGACTACACCAAGGTGATCAAGCTCGACCTCGCCACCGTGACCCCGTCGCTGGCCGGGCCCAAGCGCCCGCAGGACCGGATCGAGCTGGGCAACGTCAAGGCGAACTTCACCGAGCTCTTCTCCCTGCCACCCGCCGAGAACGGTTTCAACCAGCCGGCGATCCGGCTCGACCAGACCTTCCGCAGCGGCGACGGCGTCGATCTACGCAACGGTGACATCCTGATCGCGGCGATCACCTCATGCACCAACACGTCCAACCCCGGCGTGCTGCTGGCCGCCGGCCTGCTCGCGAAGAAGGCCGTCGAGGCCGGACTCGAGGTGGACAAGCACATCAAGACCTCGCTCGCCCCCGGTTCGCGGGTCGTCACCAACTATCTCGAGAAGACCGGCCTGCTGCCCTATCTCGAGAAGCTCGGCTTCGACGTGGCGGCCTATGGCTGCACGACCTGCATCGGCAATGCGGGCGATCTCACGCCGGAGATCAACCAGGCGATCGTCGATAACGACCTGGTCTGCGCCGCGGTGCTTTCGGGCAACCGCAACTTCGAGGCGCGCATCCATCCCAACCTGAAGGCGAACTTTCTCGCCTCCCCGCCGCTGGTGGTCGCCTACGCGCTCGCCGGCAATGTCCGGGTCGACCTGATGACCGAGCCGGTCGGCATCGGCAAGGGCGGTCGCCCGGTCTACCTCGGCGATATCTGGCCCAGCAGCGACGAGATCTACGCGCTGATGAAGCATGCGATGAACCCGAAGGTGTTCCGCGAGAACTACGCGCAGGTCCGCGAGAACCCCGGCAAGCTGTGGCAGAGCATCAAGGGCACGACGGGCCAGGTCTACGACTGGCCCGACTCCACCTACATCGCGGAGCCGCCCTTCTTCGAAGGCTTCCAGATGGAGCCGGCCGGATCGGCCAATGCCATCATCGGGGCGCGTGCGCTGGGGCTGTTCGGCGACTCGATCACCACCGACCACATCTCGCCGGCCGGGGCCATCAAGGAGGATTCTCCCGCCGGCCGCTACCTGCTGGAGAACGGTGTCCAGAAGGCCGACTTCAACAGCTACGGATCGCGGCGCGGCAACCACGAGGTGATGATGCGCGGCACCTTCGCCAACGTGCGCATCAAGAACCTGATGATCCCGGCCAAGCCCGACGGCTCGCGCGAGGAAGGCGGCGTCACCCTGCACCAGCCCAGTGGCGACAAGATGTCGATCTACGATGCCGCCATGCGCTACATCGCCGACGGTGTTCCCACCGTCGTCTTCGGCGGCGAGGAATATGGCACCGGGTCGTCGCGCGACTGGGCCGCCAAGGGCACCCAGCTGCTCGGCGCCAAGGCGGTCGTCGCCCGCAGCTTCGAGCGCATCCATCGCTCGAACCTGGTCGGCATGGGCGTGCTGCCCCTGCAGTTCAAGGGCGCCGACAGCTGGGAATCCCTGGGCATCACCGGCGGCGAGACCTTCGACATCCAGGTCCCGGCCACGCTCAAGCCGCGGCAGGAGATCATCCTCGTCATTCATCGTCCCGACGGTTCGCGTACCAACGTCAGCCTGCTCTCGCGGATCGACACCCCGGTCGAGGTCGACTACTACCTGCATGGCGGCATCCTGCCCTACGTGCTGCGGGAGTTGCTCGCGGCCTGAGGCGGCCTCGGGAAACGGACGGACCCGGGGAACGACCATCCACGGGTTCCGACCGAAGAACCGCCGATCGGCGGAAAGGGCCGCGCGAGCGGCCCTTTCCATTGGCTGCCTGCTGCATGGCGGCTCATGCACGACACATCGATGCGCCAACGACGCGCCGGCACCGTCCCAGGCTCCGTTCACCGGCTGACGTGTTCCCGGACGATACCGATCCAGTACACTGCCGGCAGACCAGACCCGGATCCCGATACCCCTTGTTCTCAGACGATCCGAAACCCCCGACCCGCATCGGTCCACTGCCGCGCGCGATCCTGATCGCCGGCGGTGCGTTCATCGCCTGCATGCTCGCCCAGCTGCTCTCGATGCAGCAAGCGCACGCCCTGCTGGTCTGGCCGGCGGCGGGCGTGGCCTTCGCGGCCGGCCAGCGCTGGGGTGCGCACTGGGCCCTGCCGGCCGCGGCCGGCGCCGCGATCTGGTCGGCGCTCTACTTCGATGCCGGCCTCGTTTCCCTGGTCGCGGGCCTCGTCACCATAGCGGGCCCGCTCGTCGCACTGGGCCTGATGGCGCGCCTCGAGCGCTGGAAACCCGCCGAGTATCGGCTCGAGTCGGCCATCCGCCACATCGTCGCGATCGTCCTGGTCGCCGCCCCCGTCGACGCGATCCTGGCGGCGATCGGCGGAGCCGCGAGCGGCCTGTCCGGCGATGTCCATCCCGCCCATGTATTCACCTACTGGTGGCTGATCGACTCGCTCGGAATGCTGCTGGTGGTCCCGGCCTGCGCCCAGCCCGCCGCCGTCGACGCCACCCCGTCGCGCTCGTCCGAGATCGAATCGGTGCTGGATCCCGGCGCGCTGACGCTGACCGCCATGGTCCTCGTCACCAGCCTGCTGGTGGGCAGCATCGGTCCGCTTTCGTACGCCTACGCGCTTTCGTTCTTCTACATTCCGATCGTCGCCTGGACGGCGATCCGCTGCGGCGAACGCGCCACCGCGCTGACCCTCCTCGCCACCGCCGCGGCGATGCTGATGACGCGGGCATGGCAGACGAGCAACGGCGGCGACGACTCCTTTCGCGCGCTGGAGGCATCGGTCCTCGTCTTCGCGGCGGTCCTGGTGGCCAACATGCTCCAGGCGATCGCGAGCGATCGCCGCCATGCGCTGGTCAGGGTGGCCCGCCTCGCGCGCCAGGACATGACGACCGGACTGCTCAACGACCGGGGACTGCTCGCGGAGGTCGGCGAGCGGCTGGCGGCTCGCAACCGGCCCAACTACGGCCTCATCGGGTTGCACATCACGAACTTCGATGCGCTGAACGATCTCTGCGGGGCGATCGAAGCCCTGCAACTCGAGCAGAGCATCGCGGCACTGCTCGTGCGCCAGCCCGATACGCGCGCCGCGGCGCGGATTTCCTCGGGGCGCTACTCCCTGCTCGTGGAGGCGGACACCGTGGCCGATGTCCGCAGCGTCGCCCGCGAGATCTACGCCCAGCTGAACGGCCAGGTCTATCGGACGGCTCACGGCAGCGTCAGGCTGCAGGCCTGCGTGGGCGGCCTGCTGATCGACCGGCATGCCCTGATCAACAGCGAGGATTGCCTGCTGTCGCTCTCCGACGCCCTGGCGATCGCCGCGAGCGTGCGCGACCCGCAGCTCTTCGTCGAACCCCTCTCGCAGACGATGATCGATGCCCGCCGGGCGCACCAGGGCAAGATCGAGCACATCCGGGAGTCGATCCGCGAACGCCGCTTCGCGCTGCATGCGCAGCCGATCATCGATCCCGATGCGCCCCAGGGGACGATGTCCTACGAGATCCTCATCCGCCTGCTCGATCGCGATGGCACGCTGATCCGGCCGCCGGAGTTCCTGTCGCTGGCGGTCCAGGCACAGATGACCCCGGCGATGGACCGCGGCGTGATCGCGGAGATGTTCGCCTGGCTTGCCGATCATCCGGAGGCGCTCGCGCGCACCTGGAAGTGCTCGATCAACCTCTCGGGCCTGACGATGAGCGAAGGCACGATCGCCGACTTCATCCGCGAGCAGCGCGCCCAGTACGGAATCCCACCGGAGAAGATCGTCTTCGAGATCACCGAAAGCGAAGCCATCCGCTCGCCGGGGGCCGCTTCGCGCCTGGTCGACGAGCTCAAGGCCCAGGGCTTCGGGATCGCGCTGGACGACTTCGGCACAGGGCTCGCGACCTTCGAGTATCTCAAGCGCTTTCCGCTCGACTATCTGAAGATCGACGGATCCTTCATCCGCAATCTCGCCAGCAGCGCCATCGACGAGGAAATCGTGATGTCGACCGTGCGTGTCGCGCACCGGCTCAATGTCCGGACCGTGGCCGAGCATGTCCACAACCGCGCGGTCTTCGACCGTCTCGTCGAGCTTGGCGTGGGACACATCCAGGGTGAACTCATCGGGGTCGCCCAGCCGCTCGACGAACTCTTCGCGGCCGCGCCGTTCCAGGTGCCCGCCTACCGGGCGAGCATCGACCTGGAAGACGAACCGAGCGACGCCTGAGCGTCGCCGGGATATCCAGCCGGCCCGGCGTCAACCCGGCAACGCCCCGGCCTCATACTGCGCCGCGAACTCCCCGCTCGGCGCGATCGGCTTGATGATGTCGAGCAGTACGCCGTTCGGATCGCGCGAGATGAAGTGGCGCTGGCCGAAGGCCTCGTCGCGAAGGCCAAGGAGTATGGGCAAGCCGGCTGCCTGGAAGCGCTCGTAGACCGCATCCGGATCCTCCACCTCGAAATTCAGGAGCACTCCGCCTGCCGGGCGCCCGCGGGCCACTTCCGGCACGGTCCCGTGGTCCGCATCGAGGATCGCGAGATTGACCGTTTCGTCCGTGCTCGACTGCAGGTGGACATACCAGTCGGCGGTGAACAGGGGCTTGAAGTCGAGATGCTCGCAATAGAAACCCGAGGTTCCTGCAACGTCCTTCGTCATCAGGACCGGGTAGTAGCTCGTGGTCTTCATGGGGATTCTCCTTCATGGCATCGAGAGGCCAGACCCTTAAACATGCACACTGCATGTTCAATGCACTTTAACATACAGTCTGTATGTCAATGCAAGCGAAGATGACGAGGAATCGGCAGGCGCGCGCGGAAGCGACGCGCAAGGCCCTGCTCGATGCTGCCTACGCGTTGTTCACCGAGCACGGTTACGCCGGAACATCGACGCCCGAGATCTGCGCGCTCGCCGGAATCACCCGGGGTGCGCTCTATCACCACTTCGCCGACAAGCAAGACCTGTTCAGGGCGGTGCTGGAGCGCGAGGCGAAGTCCGTGGCCGACGAGATCCGGCGCCTCGCACCCGACACGCTGGACGGGCGCGAAGCGCTGGCCGCCGGCAGCATCGCCTATCTGGACGCGATGGCCCGACCAGGGCGAACCCGCCTGCTGCTGGTGGAAGGCCCCACCGTGCTCGGCGCCGACGAGGCCGCCGCGATCGACGCGCGAAATGCGGCCGCGACGCTCGAGGCAGGGCTCGACGATGCCATCGAAGACCCGGGCGTCGACATCGCGAGTCTCGCGCGACTGGTGTCGGCGGCGTTCGACCGGGCCGCGCTGGAGATCGACGGCGGCCGCGAGGTCGACGAAACCCGCGCGGCGATGCTCTGGCTGCTGGGGCGCATCCTGGACGGCCCGCGCCGCCACCGGGCGTCGGGGCGATAGCAGGAGCACCGGCTATCTGGCGTTTCGGCCAGCCAAGAGCGCCCGGGAGAACATCAGCGTACGAACATTAATCATGCTGAGGGAACTGGCAGATGACGCGGAAATTGAGTGAAAAGGCCATTCTGGCGCGCGACGCGGCCCGTGATCTGGATGCCGAGCTGCGCGAGTCGGCAGCCGCGCTGCGCGCCGGCCAGTTGGGCCGGGTCACGGTGGCGCTCGACAAAGGGCGGATCGTCGAATCGCCGGTCGGCCGTATCCGGCTTGGCACCGGGCTGTCGCAGGCGCGGTTCGCGGACTTGCTCGGCGTGTCGGTACGCACCCTGCAACAATGGGAGCAGGGCCGGCGAGAGCCGACCGGGGCGGCCAAGACGCTGCTGCGGGTGGCCGAACGCGACCCCAAGGTGCTGCGAGACCTGCTGACCGCCTGACCCGACGGCCGCATGGCACGGCCAACGAGGGGCACTTTCCGAACGAGCGCAGCGCACTTTCGGTAATTTCTGAGACCTAGCCCCAGAAAGGCCAAAGGGGTCAGTCCCTTGTGGAGACTAACCCCTTGATTTCATTGGTCGGGACGGAGTGATTCGAACACTCGACCCCTTGCACCCCATGCAAGTGCGCTACCAGACTGCGCTACGCCCCGAAGCCGGTAATTATAGCATCCGGCCGTGCGCTCCGATGCACTCACAAGGCCGGCCACCAGGGACCGGCGCCCGGATCAGGCTTCGCGCAGGAGCTCGATCGCGGCCATCAGGTCGGCGCGCGTCGCCCGGACATCCGTTTCCGCAATGGTGTGGATGGGGTCGACCGGCGGCAGGTTCTCGGCATCGCGACCCCGCACATTCGGGGCCAGTTCGCCGAGCCGGTTGCGCGCGCCGCTGATCGTGAAGCCCTGCTCGTAGAGCAGTTCCCGGATCCGCCGCACCAGCAGCACTTCGTGGTGCTGGTAGTAGCGCCGATTGCCACGACGCTTCATGGGACGCAGCTGGGTGAACTCCTGTTCCCAGTAGCGCAGCACATGTGGCTTGACGCCACAAAGCTCGCTGACTTCACCGATGGTGAAATAGCGCTTGGCCGGAATCGGCGGCAGGGGGTTCTTGGGAGCGTCGGTCTTGTTCTGCATGTCAGTGGCGGCCGAAGGCCATTGCAGGCGCGCGAGGCATCAACGCGAAGCCGCCGCCTCCTCGATCTGCGTCTTGAGCTTCTGGCTCGCATGGAAGGTGACGACCCGTCGGGCGGAAATCGGGATTTCCTCGCCGGTCTTGGGATTGCGGCCCGGGCGCTGGGGCTTGTCGCGCAACTGGAAGTTCCCGAAGCCGGACAGCTTGACCGATTCCCCCCGCTCGAGGGCGTCGCGGATCTCGTCGAAGAAGGTCTCGACCATGTCCTTGGCTTCGCGCTTGTTCAGGCCGACCTGCTCGAACAGCATCTCGGCGAGTTCCGCCTTGGTCAGGGTGAAGCTTTCGGGCGCGGGAGCCGTCATCGGCTCCTCCGGGTCCTTCAGGGACCGACCGAGGTCTATCCGACCTGCCAGCGAAGCTTCGTTGACGGGTTCTGACATGGGCATCGGGTACCGGTGCTATCCCCAAGACTGGCTCCGCTCAACGCAGGCGCGCACCGAAGCGGTCTGCCAGACGGGCCACGATCGCCTCGACCGCGCTGGCGGCTTCGGCGTCGCTCAAAGTCTTGCGAGTATCTTGCATCCAAATCCGGAAGGCAAGGCTTTTTTCCTTATTTTCCAAACCCTTACCGCGATATTCATCGAACAGCCGCACGTGTTTGACGCTTGCCGCGGCGGCTTCCTGGCGGCAGACCAGCGTGATTTCGTCGGCGATCGCACCCGCGGCGATCGCGGTGTCGACGACCACTGCAATGTCGCGCACCACGGGCGGAAAGCGCGATACCGCCTCGAAACGGGGCACCTCGACCGATAGCAGCGGCGCCAGTTCGACTTCGAAGAGGATCGGGGCCCGTGCGAGTTCGAATCGCGCCATCAGCCCGGGATGAAGTTCCCCTATCCAGCCCGCAACTTCGCCGTCGAGGCGGACCCGAGCGCTGCGGCCCGGGTGCAGCGCCGGATGCGTGGCCGCCTCGCAGCGCAGGCGGCCGGGCATGAGCGCTTCGAGATCACCCTTGAGGTCGAAGAAATCCACCATCCGGGTGGGCAGGCCCCATTGTTCCTCGCGCGCCGGTCCGTAGGCGAGCGCAGCCAGGCGCATCGGCTGGTCGATGCCGGCTACGGCGAGCGGACCCGCCGGTGCGGCGGCGTCGGCCCAAAACACCCGTCCCGCCTCGAACAGGCGGACCCGGGTGGCCTTGCGATTCAGGTTGGAACGCAGGGTCTCGAGCAGCCCACCCCAGAGGCTGGTGCGCATCACGTCCATCTGGGCCGCGATCGGATTGCTCAGCCGGATCGCCGGCACCTGTGAAACCGCCGCATCGAGATCCGTCGCGACGAAGCTGTAGGTGATGACTTCCTGGAAGTCGCGCGCCGCAAGGGCGCGCTTGATCGCCAGCAGGGAGCGACGGCCCTCCGGAGCCGGTCGCATCGGCATCGCGGCGACCGGCGGGCGCACCGGCAGGCGATCGTATCCCCAGATCCGGGCGACTTCCTCGATCAGGTCTTCCTCTATCGAAAGATCGAAGCGAAAACTCGGCGGGGTAACGACGAAATCGGCGCCGTCGCGCTCGAACGGGAGTTCCAGCCGGCCGAAGGCGGTGGCGATCTCCTCATCGCCGACCGGTGCTCCGATCACCTTGCGGGCGCGATCCGGGCGCATCCGGATGGGCTCGCGCGACGGCAGGCCGGTTACCTGGTCGTCGATCGGGCCCGGCTGCCCGCCGCAGATCTCGAGGATCAGGCGGGTGATGTACTCGATATGCTCGACCGTGCCCGCCGGATCGACGCCACGCTCGAAGCGGTGGCCGGCATCGGTGGCGAAGTTGAAGCGACGCGAGCGCCCGGCGATCGCCGCCGGCCACCAGAACGCCGCTTCGACGTAGATGTCGGTGGTGTCGAGGTCGACCGCGGTGGCTTCGCCCCCCATGATCCCCGCCAGGCTTTCGACCTGGCGTTCGTCGGCGATCACGCCGACCCCGGGATCGAGCGAAACGGTCTGCCCATTGAGAAGTTCCAGCGATTCGCCCTCGCGGGCCCAGCGCACCGTCAGCCCGCCGTGGATCTTCGCGAGATCGAAGACGTGGGTGGGACGGCCGACCTCGAGCATCACGTAGTTCGAGATATCGACGAGGGCCGAGATCGACCGCTGGCCAGCCCGCTCGAGCCGCGAGCGCATCCAGCCCGGCGTGGCCGCGCGGGCATTCACTCCACGGATGATTCGACCCGAAAACCGGCCGCAAAGATCGGAATCTTCGATTTTTACCGCTAACTTATCGGATATTGCGGGAACGATCGGTCGATTTTCCGGATGCACGAGAGGCGCGCCGGACAGGGCCGAGAGCTCGCGGGCAACCCCGAAGACCCCGAGGCAGTGCGCGAGGTTGGGCGTCAGCTTCAGGGTGTACACCTGTTCGTCGAGCTCGAGCTCCCGGCGAATGTCCTCGCCGACCCCGGCACCGCCATCGAGCGCCAGCAGGCCCGAGTGATCTTCCGAGAGACCCAGCTCGCGCGCCGAGCAGAGCATGCCTTCGCTGGCCACGCCGCGCATCTTCACCGGCGCGATCCTGAAGCCCCCGGGCAGCTCGGCGCCCGGCAGGGCGCAGGGAACCTTCATGCCCGCCTCGACGTTCGGCGCGCCGCAGACGATCTGCCGCAGGCCCCCCTCGCCGGCATCGACCCGGCACACGCGCAGCTTGTCCGCATCCGGGTGGGGTTCGACGCTGCGTACCTCCGCCACGACCACGCCGGTAAAGCGCGGCGCGACCGGGTCGGTCTCCTCCACCTCGAGGCCCGCCATGGTGAGCTGCTCGGCGATCCGGGCGGAATCCCAGTCGGGCGAGCAGAAGCTGCGCAGCCAGTTCTCGGGAAGTTTCATCTCGGGTTCTCCGGCTCAGCGTCCGAACTGTTGCAGGAAGCGCAGGTCGTTCTCATAGAACACCCGCAGGTCGCCTACGCCATAGCGCAGCATCGCGAGGCGCTCGATCCCCGAACCGAAGGCGAAACCGATGTACCGCTCCGGATCGAGACCGATGTTGCGAACCACGTCCGGATGCACCTGCCCCGCCCCGCTGACCTCCAGCCAGCGTCCGGCCAGCGGGCCGTCGGCAAAGCGCATGTCGATCTCGGCCGAAGGCTCGGTAAACGGGAAATAGGAAGGACGGAAGCGCAGGTCGATGTCGTCGCGTTCGAAGAACTGCGCGAGAAAATCCGCATAGACGTTCTTGAGGTCGGCCAGGCTGATGTCGTCGTCGACCCACAGGCCCTCGACCTGGTGGAACATCGGCGAATGCGTGGCATCGGAATCGACCCGGTACGCCTTGCCCGGCGCGATGACCCGGATCGGCGGCCGATGCGACCGGGCATAGCGGATCTGCATCGGACTGGTATGGGTGCGCAGCAGCAGGCCCGGCTGCGCGCCCGGCACCGGATCGACGTAGAAGGTGTCGTGCATCGACCGCGCCGGATGGTCGGCGGGGGTGTTCAAGGCCGTGAAATTGAAGAAGTCCTCCTCGATCTCGGGCCCGTCGGCCACGTCGAATCCGATCGAGCGGAAGATCTCCTCGACCCGTGCAATCGTCAGGGTCAGGGGATGGAGCCCGCCCTGGCTCACGGAGCGGCCCGGCAGGGTCACGTCCATCGCCTCGGCCGACAGGCGGGCATCGAGCAGGGCCGCCTCGATCGCCGCTTCGCGCTCCTCGAGGAGCGACTCGATGCGCTGCTTGGCTTCGTTGAGCGCCCGGCCCGCGGCGGCCCGATCGGCGCCGGACAACTTGCCGAGCGACTTCATGCGCTGGGTCAGCAGGCCGTCGCGCCCGAGGAAGCGCGCCTTGGCATTGGCGAGCGCATTCGCGTCCGCGCAGGCGGCAACGAGGCTCGCCGCTTCATCGACGAGGGCTTGGGTCTGGCTGGCATCCATCTTCGACTCGATCCTGGAGTGATCCTGGAAACAGCGCCGCGAGAAAGCCGGGGGACGGCTCCACGCGCCATTGAAAACGGGGCCGCGAGGCCCCGTCCCGATCCGTGCCGTCGTTCCGGACGACGGCCGGCGGCAGGCCGCCCGGCGGCCCTGCCCCGTGCTCAGGCGGTACCCAGCGTCGCCTTGACCTGGCCGACGACCGCCGCGAAACCGGGCTTGTCGTGCACCGCCATGTCCGCCAGCACCTTGCGGTCCAGGCCGATGCCGGCCTTGTTCAGGCCGTTGATGAAGGCGCTGTAGGTGATGCCGTGCGAACGGGCAGCCGCATTGATCCGGGTGATCCACAGCGAGCGGAACACCCGCTTTCTGGTCCGGCGATCGCGGTATGCATACTGGCCCGCCTTCATGACCGCCTGGACGGCGATCCGGTAGACGTTCTTGCGGCGACCGCGATATCCCCTGGCAGCCGCCAGGACCTTCTTGTGACGCGCGCGCGCCGTCACTCCGCGCTTGACTCGAGTCATGTTCTCGCCTCCTTACGCGTAGGGCAGCATGGCCCGAATCGACGGCACGTCGGACGGGTGGACATTGACGGCACCGCGCAGCTGGCGCTTGTTCTTGGTGGTCTTCTTGGTGAGGATGTGGCGCTTGAACGCCTGTCCGCGCTTGACGGTACCGCCCGCACGGATCTTGAAGCGCTTGGCAGCGCCCCGTTTGGTCTTCATCTTGGGCATATCGACCCTTTCGCTCTTTCTTTCTAATGCCTCGACAGGTGCCCGGCCTGCGGCCGGAACTTCAGGAGACCTGCTCGGCTTGTATGGGTGATCAGCTCTTGCGCTTCGGCGCCATCACCATCACCATCTGCCGCCCTTCGAGCCGCGGCATGGATTCGATCTGGACGAGTTCCTCCACGTCGCCGCGAAGTTTCTCGAGCAGCCTCACCCCGATTTCCTGGTGCGCCATCTCGCGCCCCCGGAAACGCAGGGTCACCTTGACCTTGTCGCCTTCCTCGATGAACCGGATGATGTTGCGAAGCTTGACCTTGTAGTCGCCTTCGTCGGTCCCGGGGCGGAACTTCACCTCCTTGACCTGGATGGTCTTCTGCTTCGCTCTCGCTTCGTGGGCTCGCTTCTGTTCCTGGTACTTGAACTTGCCGTAGTCCATGAGACGACACACGGGCGGATCGGCCTGCGGCGCGATCTCGACGAGATCGACTCCGGCATCCTCGGCCATGCGCTGTGCTTCACGCGTCGCGACGATTCCGATCGGCTCGTTGTCCACACCCGTAAGGCGTACCTCCGGAACATGAATTTCACCGTTTATACGGTGGCTTCGAACATGAGTAGCGATGCTCTGTTCTCCCTCGATTCATCAATGGGTCTTATCCGACGGGCGTCTGGCGAAGGCTCAACCCATGGGGTTGGCGCGCTTGCTCGAGACGTCCTCGGATAGTCGTTCGACAAACGAATGAGTGGCCATCGTCCCGAGGTTCACCCCCCCTCGGGCGCGCACGGCCACCCCGCCAGCCTCGCGCTCGCGTTCGCCCACTACCAGCTGGTAGGGCACCTTGCGCAGGCTGTGTTCGCGGATTTTATAGTTGATTTTCTCGTTGCGCAAATCGGCTTCCACCCTAAACCCTTGTTTTCTCAACAGTTGCGCAACGGATTCGGCGTAGTCCGCATGGGCTTCGGTAATGCTCAGGACGACCGCCTGCACCGGCGCGAGCCACATCGGCATGGCGCCGGCATGATGTTCCAGCAGGATGCCCGTGAAGCGCTCCATCGAGCCGACGATCGCACGATGCAGCATGACCGGACGGCGCCGGGTATTGTCCTCGGCCACATATTCGGCGCCCAGACGCTCGGGCATCATGAAATCCACCTGCATGGTCCCGACCTGCCAGCTGCGGCCGATCGAATCCTTCATGTGGTATTCGATCTTGGGCCCGTAGAAGGCGCCCTCGCCCGGGAGCTCCTCCCATTGCACGTCACAGCGACGCAGCGCGGCGCGCAAGGCTTCCTCGGCCCGGTCCCAGCTGCCGTCGTCGCCGATCCGCTTTTCCGGGCGCAGGGCGATCTTCAGGCCGATGTCCTCGAAGCCGAAGTCCCGGTACAGGGCCATGGCCTGCTGGTGGAAGGCGGTAACCTCGGGCTCGATCTGCGCCTCGGTGCAGAAAACATGGCCATCGTCCTGGGTGAAGCCGCGAACCCGCATCAGGCCATGCAGTGCGCCCGAGGGTTCGTTGCGATGGCAGGCACCGAATTCGCCATAGCGCAGGGGCAGTTCCCGGTAGCTGCGCAGTGATGAATTGAAGATCTGGACGTGGCCCGGGCAGTTCATCGGCTTGACGGCGAACTGGCGCTCGTCGGCGTCGCCGGTGAAGAACATGCCTTCCTTGTAGTTGTCCCAGTGCCCCGAGCGCTTCCACAACTCGACATCGAGAATCTGCGGACAGCGCACTTCCTGGTAGCCGCTGTCGCGATAGACGCCGCGGACGTACTGCTCGATCTGCTGCCAGAGCGTCCAGCCCTTCGGATGCCAGAACACCATGCCCGGCGCCTCGTCCTGCAGGTGGAACAGGTCGAGCTCGCGCCCGAGGCGCCGGTGGTCGCGCTTCTCGGCCTCCTCGAGCATGTGCAGGTAGGCGGCCTGGTCTTCCTTGTTCGCCCAGGCGGTACCGTAGATCCGCTGCAGCATCTCGTTGCGCGAATCGCCCCGCCAGTAGGCGCCGGCCACCTTGAGCAGCTTGAAGACCCGCAGCTTGCCGGTCGAAGGCACATGCGGGCCGCGGCAGAGGTCGACGAAGTCGCCCTCGCGGTAGAGCGTGATCGTCTGCTCGGCCGGGATCGCCGCGATGATCTCCGCCTTGTATTCCTCGCCGATCGAGCGGAAGAAGGCCACCGCCTCGTCGCGATTCCAGACTTCCCGGACGACGGTCTCGTCCTTCGCCGCCAGCTCGGCCATGCGCTTCTCGATCGCGACGAGATCCTCGGGAGTGAACGGCCGATCGTGGGCGAAGTCGTAGTAGAAACCGTTGTCGATGACCGGGCCGATGGTGACCTGCGCCCCCGGGAAGAGTTCCTTGACGGCATACGCCAGCAGGTGGGCGGTCGAGTGCCGCAGCACCTCGAGGCCATCGGGATCGCGGGCCGTGACGACCTCCAGCGATGCGTCCTTGTCGATCCGGTGGCTGGTGTCGACCAGTTCGCCATCGACCCGCCCCGCCAGGGCGGCCTTCGCCAGCCCGGCGCCGATCGACGCGGCGACCTCGGCAACGGTCACGGGGCCTTCGAATTCGCGGACGGAACCGTCCGGCAGACTGATCTCGATCACGCTCTTTCCTGAAGCCGCGGGCGAAAAAAGTGCGGCGAGCCGCAGATTTTCGTCGAAGCATCCATCGCGCGCGCTCGTGCCCTTGTTTGACCCCGCCATGTCAAAACCCGAACCCGGAATTCTACAGGATCCCGCGTATGACCGCATGGGCGGGCGCCATCCGCGCTACGCCTGATCGGCCGCCCGGAATCCCGCGGTGTGGAAGAACACATTGGGCTTGCGGTAAACCGCCAGCAGCAGGCAGCCCTCGTCGGAACGCGTTTCGTGCAGCGAACCCGGCTTGCGCCATACGTACTGGCCGGCGCGGCAGATGCCGTCATGGTCGTAGAAGGAGCCTTCGATCACCCAGCTTTGCTCGATCTCCGGATGCCTGTGGAAGGGCAGGACGGCACCGGGCTCCCACTTCAGCAGGACGGTCATCTCCCCGGCCTCGTCGTTGCGATAGAGCACCTTCATCCAGATCTTGTCGAACTGGGATTTCTGCCATTCCAGCTTCTCTGGATCGACGTAGACCGAGCCGCCCGATGTCGGCTGGAGTTTGCCGGACAGGCGCTGGGCGGTGTGGGCATTGGACATGGGCTTCCTCCGGAAAAACGAACGGGTTACGGTGACACCACCGTAACCCGTGATTTCCCTGGTAGGCGCGATTGGATTCGAACCAACGACCCCCACCATGTCAAGATGGTGCTCTAACCAACTGAGCTACGCGCCTAAGCCCGCCATTATAACCGGATGACAATTCCGCTGTGAAGTGTCTCAGCGTCTGGCGAGAGTCCTCGCCAGTGCCAGCACCGGCAGCATGCCGACCACGACGATCAGCAGCGACGGCAGCGCCGCCTCGGGCAGGCGCTCGTCGGCGGCGAACTGGTAGGCGACCACCGCCAGGGTGTCGAAGTTGAATGGCCGCAACACCAGCGTCGCCGGCAGTTCCTTGAGGCACTCGATCATCACCAGCAGGCTCGCCGCGGCGAGGCTGCGCCGCAGCATCGGCCAGTGCACGTCACGCAGCACCCCGAGGCTGCTGCGTCCGAGGCAGCGGGCGCTCTGGTCCATCGAGGGGCTGATCCGCTCGAGCGCCGCACCCAGGCCCTGGTAGGCCACGGAGAAGAAGCGCACGCTGTATGAATACACCAGCGCGAAGAGGGTTCCGCCGAACAGGCTGGCGCCGATCAGCGGCTGGCTGATCCAGCGATCGAAGGCACCGACGAAGGCGAGCAAGGCCACCCCGAGGACCACACCCGGCAAGGCATAGCCGCTGTTGGCAAGCGCCAGCGACCAGCGGGTGGAGCGCTGCGGATGCAGCCGCGCCGCATACGCCCCGAACAACGCCAGGGGCATGGTCGCGATGGCGGCGATGGTCGCGATCAGGGCGGTATTGGCCACCCAGCGCCCGAGGCGCGGATCGGCGACCGCCTCGCCGCCGAGCCAGCCGAACAGGAGCAGCAAGGCCGGCAGGGCGAAGCCGAACACGATCGGCACCAGGCACCAGGCGAGCATCCGCAGTCCCGCCCAGCCGCCGACCCGCGTCGGTATCAGCTGCGCCCCGCCGCGGGTAAAGAAGCGCATCCGGCCGCGCTGGCGCCGCTCGATGACGACCACCATCCCGACCAGGAGCAGGAGCACGATCGCGAGCCGCGCCGCCCCGACCCGGTCGCCCATGCCCTGCCATGCCCGGTAGATGCCGGCGCTGAAGGTATCGACCGCGAAATACGCCACGACGCCGAAATCGGCGAGTGTCTCCATCAGCACCAGCAGGCTTCCGGCCACGATCGCAGGTCGCGCGACCGGCCAGGTGACTCGCCACCAGACCCGGACCCGCGAGAGCCCGAGCGAGCGGGCGGCCTCGGCCATCGAGGGGTTCGTCTCCGCGAAGGCGGTCCGCGAGAAAAGATACACATAGGGATAGAGGGCCAGGCCGAGGAAGAGGCCGGCACCGACCGGGGTGCGGATATCGGGGAACCAGTAGTCGCCGATACCCCAGCCGGTGGCGGCCCGCAGCGCCCCCTGCAGCGGCCCGGATACCTCGAGGAACTGGGTGTACGCATAGGCCATGACGAAACCCGGCATGGCCAGGGGCAGGACGAGCGCCCACGAGACGATGCGATGGCCCGGGAACCGGTACCTGGCGACCAGCCAGCCGCAGGACACCCCGAACAGCAGCGCGACCGCAAGCACGACAACCGAAACCCAGGCGGTGGTGAGCAGATAGCGCGGCAGCACCGTGCTGGCGAGATGCCCCAGCGTGCCGGTGATCTCGCTCTCGCTGGCGGCAATGAAGCCCAGCGCGATCACCGGCGCCGCCGTGAGCAGCGCCATCAGGATCGCGCCGGCCCGCAGGAAGTCCGGGCGCGCGCCCCATGCACGCGCGGGCGCGCCGGCCCTGGCGGTCGGGCCGAGGGGCGGACGCAGTTCGGCGGCGAGCGGATCCGGCGTATCCGGCATCGATGACGCATGCAGAGTGCGCTGCATGGCTAGAATTGCGAGTGAGAATTATAGGCATTGGGGATGCACGCCATTCCGGAACGCGACACGATGGCCGGCCAGTCCGGCGCCACGATCTCGCCCGCGGCCCTCCTGGTCGACGGGCTGCATATCCACTACGACACCCCGGATGGCCGGCTCGATGTGCTGAGCGGCCTGTCGTTCAGCCTGAACGATGGCGAGATCGGCTGCCTGCTCGGTCCGTCGGGCTGCGGCAAGACGACCGCGTTGCGCGCCGTTGCCGGCTTCGTCCGTCCGTCCAGCGGCCGGATCCACATCAGCGGCAGGATGGTGAGCGATTCCTGCCACTGCGCCGAGCCCGAATCACGTGGGGTCGGCGTCGTGTTCCAGGACTATGCCCTGTTTCCCCATCTGGACGTCGCCGCCAACGTCGCCTTCGGGCTGCGGCGACTCGCGCCGGCAGCCCGGCGCAGTCGCGTGGCCGAGATGCTCGAACTCGTCGGCCTGCCCCGCATCGGCGAACGCTATCCGCACGAACTCTCCGGTGGCCAGCAGCAGCGGGTGGCGCTCGCGCGGGCGCTCGCACCGGCGCCGGCGATCCTGCTGCTCGACGAACCCTTCTCCAATCTGGACCCCGACCTGCGCGAACGGCTCGCCCTGGACCTGCGCGACATCCTTCAGCGCGCCCGCATCACCGCCCTGCTCGTGACACACGACCAGTACGAAGCCTTCGCGCTGGCCGACCGGGTCGGCGTGATGCATCAGGGGCGGATCGAGCAGTGGGACACTCCCTATCGCCTCTATCATCAGCCGCAGACGCGCCTGGTCGCGGATTTCGTCGGCCTCGGCTCCTTCCTGCCAGGCCGGATCCACCATGTCGACGGCCGCTCCCGGGTATCAATCGAACTGGGCAACCTGCCGATCCACACGCGCACCGACCAGGCCATGGCCCATGCCCAGGCCAGTCCGAGCGGGGAGGTGCAGGTGCTGCTGCGCCCGGACGACGTCGTCCACGATGACGACAGTCCGATTCGCGCCGAGGTCGTCCGCAAGGCCTTTCGCGGCGCCCATTTCCTCTACACCCTGAAGCTGCCCAGCGGGGCGACGCTGCTGGCGCTGGTGCCGAGCCACCACGACCATGGGATCGGCGAGCGGATCGGCATCCGCTTCGATGCCGACCATGTCGTGACCTTCCCGATCGACGAACCCGCGTGAAACGCCCGGCCGTGAGCCGGTAAGGTTCCGGCGCACCAGCGCCTGGAGTCGGACCCGCAGTCGGTTCAGTGCGCGGCGCGCTCCAGCAGGAAAGCGCGGCCCGCCTCGAAGCGGCGCGCCATCTCGTTCATGCGCAGGGAGAGCGCCCTTCGATCGGGATGGCGGACCAGCAGGGCCACGGTGCGCTTGCTGTTGATCCATGCCACCTTCATGTAGCGCTGGCCACCGTCACGACTCTCCATCTCGACCCAGTCGCCCCGCGCCAGCTGTCCGAAGGCATCGTCGGGATCCGCCAGGATCCGGCGCGGCTGCCCGGGCAGGTCGGCGAGATCGACCGCATTGAGAACCTCGAGCAGGCGATGGCTGCGCTCGTCCGCCTCGGCGGTTTCCTCCTGTGCCTGCGCCGCCGCCGGAGCCGCGTCGACGATCGGCACCACCACCCGCGTCGGCGCTTCTTCCGGTTCGGTCGATCCTTCAGTCGACGCGGCCGGCGCCACGCCCCTGGCCGTGCCGGTCCGCAGGCCGGAATCACCACATTCGACATCGCCGTCATCGGCATCTGCGGCGGTCGACGCCATCGCGTCGCTGGGCTCGGACGCATGCCGGTCCTCGGCCCGCTCGCGCGCATGCAGGGGATCGCGCAAGGTGGGCACGCTGCCCTGGACATCGTAGGTCGTGGTGTGCGAAGCGCCCATCCTGGTGGCGGGCGCGCGATCCGATGACGCCGGCTCGGTGGCGTGCGCCGGATCGGTCGGTTCGGCGGGGACCGGCTCGTCGACCGCCTCCGGCCCCGTTACCGTGCGGCTGCGATCGCGCCGCTGCAGGCGGCGCAGGTGGATCAGGAACAGCTCGTCGAAGAAGCCGCGATGCTCCTCTTCCTTCGCGCCGATCGCGCGCAGGCCCTGGGTCAGGACCTGGATCAGGGGCGGAATCCGCTGCACCAGCTCGCGGCGGCTGACCGCGCCCGGCGCCTTGTCGTCGAGGCTCCACAGCAGGTCATCGACCACCTGCAGCGCGACGCGGAATTCGCCGCTGTCCTCGCCGTCGCGCAGCACGGCCGTACGCAGGTGTCGCAACCAGACGGTGCGCAGGAATTCATGGACCGACTCGGGCACCGAATGACGGGCGAGCCGCTCCTCGAGCAGGCGCTCGATCCTCTCGGTGACTTCGCGCTCCTGGCCCCGGTTCGGCCGCCGCGTGTAGTCGCGGCGATTGCGCCGGCCGGGCATCGATTCGAGCGCGCTGCGTTCGCGCACGATGCGCTCGATCAGCTGGCCGACATGCCCGGCCGCCCGGGTGTACTCGAGCTCGACCTGGCGCGACATCACCGCCGAGCGCGTCTGCAGCGCGCTGGTCACGATCTCGACGGCGCGCACCACCGTCTCCATCCGGCGATAGAGTTCGCTGCCGCGGGTCATGTCGTCCGCGAAGGCATTGGCGATCGCGCCGAAGTTCTCCACCAGGCGGCGCAAGGACCGGGGTTCGTCGCCGAGATAGCCCGGATCGAGCAGCGCAAGCGCGAGCGAGGGTTGCTGCAGCCGCCAGACGAGCGGATGCGCCGCCTGGGGCAGTCGCCGGTCGTCGACGACATAGTCGAACATCGCGGCAACCACATCGACCACCGCCAGCTGCGCGGGCGTGGCCGAGGCTTCGCCGAGGCGCTTGCGGACATTGGCGAAGTAACGGCTGCGCGAACTCCGGCTGTACGGGACCTGGCCGATCGAATGGGCGAAGGCTACGGCGTCGCGCTCGATGTCGACCACCGGCTGCAATGTCGGCAACACGCGCAGACGCTCATCGGCCACGAGACTGGCGAGCGCCGATGTCCCGAGCCGGCGGGCATCGCGATCCGCCCGGGCGACCCGATCGACCATGCGCTCGGCGGTCGAGGGCGCGGAGGATGGCGCGTCCCCGTGGGGCTCGTCCGCAACGGCGGGATCGGCATGGTCGCCGGCCGGGAATGGTGCGGACCCGTCCGCCACCGCCGAAGGCTCGGGCTCGGGTGGCACGCCCTTCTCGTCGGGAAGCACCTGCGAGGGCGGCATGGGCTCGACGCCCAGCCGGGCCATGCGACGCTCGGCGCCGGCGACGAGCTGGCCGAGCATCGGCGCCACGCGCGGCGGCAGCACGCTGCGCAGGCGCTGGCGCACCGGCCCCGTCTCGAGCACGTCGCCCAGCGCTGCGACGAAAGCCTGCGCCAGCACCCGTGCGCCGAGCGGATTGAGCGCATCGTCCACCCAGGGCACCGGGCTCAGGCGGCGTGCCCGGGCCGCGTAGGTTTCGTAACCCGTCGGATCGGCCTCGCGAACCCTCTTCGCAAGGGGCTGCGCGATCAGCTGCGCCTCGAGGGTTTCCTCGTCCATCAGGGCGAGCACCTCCGCCTGCGCGGACGGATCATCGAGTTCGGCCGCCTTGAGAATCCGCTGTACCAGTTCCTCGAACAGGCCCGCGATCCGTGCGGCGCGCTGGTCCGGGTCGCGCCGCAGGATCGAGCAGGCGGCGTGCAGGGCCTGGTAATCCCGGTCGGACTCGGCACGCTCGCCCGCGGTCTCGAGCTCCGCTGCGAGCACCGGCAGGAGTCCGCGAAAACCCTGCGTCAACTCGCGCGCGAGTTCGGCGCGGATGTCCGCGAAAGTCCTGCTTGGGCTTGTCGACGAATCGGCAGTCATCTAGTCGGTATTGGTGCGCATCGGACGGCGATTCCAGTGCGCGTTGCGTCCGATCCTAACTGATGGCCAGCGCGATCGTCGTGATGAATGTCCCCGTCCGGCCGCCGACGGCGAAGGGGCGGCGCGCATTCGTGGCTCCCGCCCGATCGGCGGTTGGCGGGCCGCCATCGACGGTCGGCACGGCCTTGTCGTATAGTGGAAAGCCCTCATCCGTCCCGCCGTGAACCCGCCATGATGACAAGACCGAACAGGCTGCGGATCGGGCTCGCGCTCGGCAGCGGCGCAGCGCGAGGCTGGTCGCACATCGGCGTGATCCAGGCCCTGGAGGAGGCGGGGATCCGGCCCGACATCGTCTGCGGGACATCGATCGGAGCCCTCGTGGGCGGGATCTACGCCAAGGGCAGGCTCGACGAACTCGAATCCTGGCTGCGCAGCCTGAGCTGGTCCGACGTGGTCGGCTTTCTCGACATCTCGATGGGCAGCGGCCTGATCAAGGGCTCGAAGCTCCTCGGCTTCCTGGCCCACCGGCTCGGCGAATCGGACATCTCCGAATTCGACCTGCCCTTCGCGGCGGTCGCCACCGACCTGCACACCGGCCGCGAGGTCTGGCTCGAGAAGGGTCCGTTCCTCGAGGTAGCCCGGGCCTCGATCTCGGTGCCGGGCCTGTTCACCCCCGTCCTGCGCGATGGCCGCTACCTGGTCGACGGCGGCCTGGTCAACCCGGTGCCGGTATCGCTCGCCCGCGCCATGGGCGCCGACGTCGTGATCGCGGTCGACCTCGGCGCCGACATGCTCGGCCGAGCCAGCGCCCTGCAACCGGTATCGAGTTCGGTAATCCCTGCCGAGCCGGGCGACGGCCTGATGGCGCGGCTCCAGGCGGGCTTCGCCTCGCTCTTCTCGAGCTCCGACGACGAACCCCCGGCGCCACCGCCACCCTCGCTGATGGATGTGCTGGCGACCAGCATCAACATCATGCAGATCCGCATCACCCGCAGCCGACTCGCCGGCGAGCCGGCCGACGTCCTGGTCGCGCCCCACCTCGCACACTTCGCCCTGCTCGACTTCCATCGCGCCGCCGAGGCGATCGACGAGGGCCGCCGGGCCACCGAAAGCGTCCTGCCGCAGATCCAGGCCCTGCTCGGCCCGGTCCGCCCGCCTGGCGGCGAGCACCCCACCCTGCAGCCGTCCACCGAGCCGTAGCGCCCGGCGACCGGCTCAGGAGAGGCGGGCCGGGCCCAGGGCCGCTTCCGTCAGGCCGACGTCCTGCAGGTGCGCCGGCAGGGGCTGGCCGCGCACCAGCGCAGCGCAGGCGTCACCCATCGCAGCGCAGGTCTGGATGCCGTAGCCGCCCTGGGCGGCCACCCAGAAGAACCCGGTCGCGACCGGATCGAAGCCTCCCACCAGACCGCCGTCCTCGACAAAGGAGCGCAAGCCCGCCCAGGTTCGCGCGGGTCGGCGAATCGTGAGCGTGGTGAAGCGCTGGATGCGGTCGATGCCGATCGCGACGTCGAGCTCCTCGGCGACGACATCATGGGGGGCCACCGGATCGGCGTTGGCCGGCGAGCCGAGCAGCATGCCGGCATCGGGCTTGACGTAGAAGGAATCGTCGGCGGCCAGGAAAGCCGGCAGCGCGCGAACATCGAGCCCCTCGGGCGGATGGAACACGAAGGCGCTGCGACGCTTCGGCTGCAGGCCGATCGGCGCCACCCCGGCAAGCATGGCGAACTCGTCGGCCCAGGCGCCGGCGGCATCGATGAGCACCGGAGCGCGCCACTGCCGTCGCCCGTCGGAAACGAGCCAGTCGTCGCCGTCGCGGCCCGCTTCGGTGATGTCGACACCGGACTCGACAATGCCCCCATGACGGCGCAGGCCACGCAGGTAGCCCTGCAGCAGCAGGTCCACATCGATATCCATGGCGTCCGGCTCGAACAGGCCGCCGGCGACCAGTTCAGCGCGCAGGACCGGCACCCTGGCCAGCGTGGCCGCGGCGTCGAGCCGCAAGGCCTCGATGCCGAGCCCGCGGATCTCCTCGAGGCGCTGGTCGAGCAGGGCCTGCTGCTCGCCAGTACCGAAGCTCAGGGCGCCGCGCGGCGTCAGGATCGGCTGTTCCGCGAAGCCGTCGGGCGGCCTTTCGAGGAAGGCGCGGCTGGCGAGCGTCAGCGCCCGCACCTGGGGGGGCCCGTAGCTCTCGAGATAGAGAGCCGCCGAACGACCGGTGGCGTGGTAACCCGGCTGCGCTTCCCTCTCGAGCAGGACGACCCGCCCATGGGGTGCAAGGAAGTAGCCGAGCGAGGCGCCGGCGATGCCCGCCCCCACGATGATCCAGTCGCAGCCCTGGGCCTGTGCCGTCATCGTGACTCCGTCCGCTCGTCATCGATCATTCCTCCACTGTAGCAACGACGGGTGGCCGATGCAGCGATCGGCCGACAGCGTCCATGGTGTTCTGGACCCATGCCAGACATGGACACTGGACCCATCCAGACCGGAATTCGCCCCTGCCGAGCCCTCATGCGCAGCGCACCCCGATGCGACAATCCTCCGAGGTTCGACTCCACGCCGACCCTCGGGCGTGTGCCGGTGCCACCATGCTGCTGTTCTGGGTTTTCGTCGCGATGGCGACGCTGCTCGTCACCGTCGTGCTGGTCAGGCCATTGCTACGGCGCGACCCGCCCGTCGTGGATGAAGCCGGGGAGGAGGAGCGGCAACGGCTTGCGGTCTACCGCGACCGCCGTCGCGAGATCGACCGGGAACGCGCCAGCGGGCGGCTCGCCCCCGACGAGGCCGAGCTGGCGCAACGCGAGCTGCTGCGCCAGCTCGCGACCGACCTGCCGACCTCCAGCGTATCGGCGCCGACCAGGAGAAGCGTCGCCGGCGTGCGCGGCGTTACCGGAATCACGGCGGCCGCCCTCATCGTCCTGGTGCCGGCGAGCGCCTTCATGACATATCAGCAGGTCGGCGCGCCGGCCCTGCTCGAAGCCCGCCCGCCGGCCCGGGCCACCAGTCCGCAGCCACCCCTCGGCCATCCCACCGCCAGTCCGCAGCTACCCCCCGGCCATCCCACCACCACCGCCATGCCCTCGGAGAGCCGGGAGCTGGACACCCTGGTCGCCGGGATCGAGCAGCGCACCCGTGAAGCGCCCGAGGACGGCGAGGCCTGGGCCATGCTCGGCGCCGCGCTCAAGATGCAGGGACGTCACCAGGATGCCGTGCTCGCGTTCGAACAGGCCATGCCGCGGGTCGAACCCGACGCGAGGCTGCTCGCCGAGACGGCCGAATCGGTCGCCGTGGTCGCGGGCGGCAGTTTCGCGGGACGGCCGATCGAGATGCTCGAGCGCGCGCTCACGATAGATGACAGGGAACCGAGGGCGCTCTGGCTGATGGCGGCCGCCCAGTTCCGCGCCGGCGACCTGCCCCGCGCCCGCCACTACCTGCTGCAGCTGCGCGAGGGCATGCCGGCGGGATCGGCCGATGCCACCGAAGTCGGCCGGATCCTCGATCGCATCGAGGCCCGGATGCCGTCGGGCGCACCGACGCCGGCGGTCCTGGCAAGCTCGACGGCGGCGCCCGATACGGGGCGCCGCGCCGCCGCGCAGCAGGCGACGGGAACGATCGTCGCCGGAACCGTCCTCGTCGACCCCGGGCTTGCCGCCCAGGCCGAACGCGGCGGGACGCTCTTCGTGATCGCCCGCCAGGCTGACGGCCCCCCGATTCCGGTGGCGGTCCGGCGCGAGCCGGGCGCCAGCCTGCCGATGTCCTTCGAGCTCGGCGATGCCAATGCGATGAATCCCTCCCGGCTGCTGTCGAGCGCCGGCGTCCTGAGCCTCGAGGCGCGCCTGAGCCGCAGCGGCGAGGCGCAACGCCGGGCGGGCGACCTCTACGGTTCGCTGGCTTCGGTCGAACCCGGAAGCCACGATCTCAGGATCGTGATCGACCGGGTCGTGGGCAATGACGGGGAGGCCGCCAATGCTCGCTGAACTCGGGCAGTTCCTGCTCGCCCTCGGCCTGGCCGTGGCGTTCATGCTGGGCGCGCTACCGATGCTCGGCAGCGCGCTGCGCGGCCAGACCGGCGCGCGCCTCATGGCGATCGGCACGCCGGCCGCCGTCCTGCTGTTCGTTCTCGTCGCGCTGGCCTTCCTGGCGCTGGCATCGCTCTTCGTGAACAACGACTTCAGCGTGCTGCTGGTGGCGACGCATTCGAACCTCGATCTACCCCTGCACTACCGGATCGCCGCCACCTGGGGATCGCATGAAGGCTCGATGCTGCTGTGGGTCCTGACACTGGCGGGCTGGACCCTGGCGGTCGCGCTGTTCTCGGGCTCGCTTCCGGGCGTGCTTCGGGCACGGATACTCGCGATCATGGGCCTCATCGCCTTCGGCTTCCTGCTGTTCCTGCTGTTCACCTCCAATCCCTTCGAGCGCCTGCTGCCGCCGCCACCGAATGGTCGCGACCTCAATCCGCTGCTCCAGGATGTCGGCATGGTGTTCCATCCGCCGCTGCTCTACATGGGCTACGTCGGACTGTCGGT
>Ga0172382_10001794_pt1 | contig 37298 bp, 30 predicted proteins | sample Leawel138RmetaG_FD_122245 | JGI IMG/M metagenome (GOLD analysis project Ga0172382, IMG submission 122245) | Leachate microbial communities from a municipal landfill in Southern Ontario, Canada - Leachate well 138R metaG | ecosystem: Engineered > Solid waste > Landfill > Unclassified | place... | reverse complement strand
TCGCGCTGCGCGCGACAGCCAGGAACCCTGTGCGCCTCGGCTGCGCACAAGGCGCCGGCCAGGCGAAGCCCCCCGCCCCTTGGCCGGCGACGCTGTGCCATCTGACGGAAACCCATCCGGGCACCGCGGCAATCCGGTTGCCGATGGCGAGCACCTTGCCGGCTCGCAGGCGGCTGTCATGCCGGCCTGCAGCTCGCGCAGCCCGACCGTGCTGCCGAGTCAGGTTTGCTGCCGAATCAAGTTCACTGCCGAGTCAGGTTTGCCGCCGAGTCAGGCTCCGGTCGTGCAGCCTGGCCGTACCGAGACCGCTTTGCGTTCGATCCCAAGCCACTGTCTGCCAGGACGCGGGGCGAGGCTTTCGGCGCCCGCCTTGTGCGCAGCCGAGAAGCGCAGTGCTCGTGGCCTGCGCGCGCAGCGCGCACCAACAATCTGACTTGCCGCCGCCTGTCTGAGCGAAACGAACGAAGCGAAGCGTAGGGAGTGCAGCGAGTTCGGCGGCAGGCCACGAGCGCGAGCATCGCAGGGCACCCCGCGAAGCGGGGCAAGCACCCGGCGTGCGCCGAAAGCCTCGCTCCGCGTCCTGGCCTGCCGCTCCCCGGCGTTTGAACGCGAAGTGGTTGAAAGGCCGGCCTGACTGACAGGCCGGCCCGGATCAGCGCGGGATCAGTCGTCGCTGCCGCCGAAGATGCCCAGCATCATCAGCAGGTTGCTGAAGACGTTGTAGACACTCAGGTAGATCGACAGCGTGGCCGTCACGTAGTTGGTCTCGCCGCCGCGGATGATGCGCTGCAGGTCGTACAGGATGAAGGCCGAGAAGATCAGGATGGCCAGCGTCGACACGGTCAGCGTGAGTGCCGGCATCTGCAGCCAGATGTTGGCGATCGCGGAGAAGAAGATCACCAGGAAGCCCATGAACAGCCAGCGGCCCATGCCGGTGAAGTCGCGCTTGGACACGGTGGCAACCGTGGCCATCACGGCGAACACGCCGGCGGTGCCGCCAAAGGCGGTCATGATCAGGCTGGCGCCGTTCGACATGCCGAGCACCGCGCCGATCAGGCGTGACAGCATCAACCCCATGAAGAAGGTGAAGCCGAGCAGCAGGGCCACGCCCACGCCGCTGTTCTTGAACTTCTCGATCGCGAAGAAGAAGCCGAAGGCGACGGCCAGGAACATCATCAGGCCGACGAAGGGGCTGCCAGCGAAGAAGCTGAAACCGGTGGTGACGCCGATGTAGGCGCCCAGTACGGTCGGAATCATCGACAGGGCGAGCAGCCAGTAGGTGTTGCGCAGGACGCGGTTGCGCGTGGCCGCGCCCAGGGCGCCGGTCGCGCTGCCGAAGCCCGGCTCACGCAGTTGGTTTTGCTCGTATGCCATCAGTTTGTGCTCCTCAGGGAAGTGGTCCGAATGTAGGGCCGAAGCTCGCGGGTTTCAAGCGATTCCTTCGAATTCCGAAGGATTTTCCATGACGGTCGCGAACTGCGCGTATGTTAAACTCAACGATTGCCCACGATACGTGGGAATGCACGAAATCTTGGGCCAAGCTGCTCATTTTTCAAGATATTTTCATCAATCCCTGTCTTTGATCCTTCTGACAGCGCTTCGCTGCAAGCCACCTGGAACCTGGAACGAACATGGCCGTCGAACGTACCCTCTCGATCATCAAACCCGACGCCGTCGCCAAGAACGTCATCGGACAGATCTACTCGCGCTTCGAGGGCGCCGGCCTCAAGGTGGTCGCTGCCAGGATGATGCATCTGTCGCGCGGCGAGGCCGAGGCTTTCTACGCCGTGCACCGCGAGCGGCCGTTCTTCAAGGATCTGGTCGAATTCATGATCTCGGGTCCGGTCATGGTGCAGGTGCTCGAGGGTGAGGGCGCGATCCTGAAGAACCGCGACCTGATGGGGGCCACCGACCCGAAGAAGGCTGCCGCCGGCACGATCCGGGCCGATTTCGCCGACAGCATCGACGCCAACGCCGTGCACGGTTCCGATGCGCCGGAAACGGCCAGTGTCGAGATCGCGTTCTTCTTCCCGGCGATGAACGTCCACTCCCGCTGAATACAGAGAGCATGCCGGAAGCGCTGGCGCCCGCGGTCAACCTGCTCGGCTACGATGCCGACAGCCTGGCCGGATTGTGCGCCGGCTGGGGGCAGAAGCCGTTCCGGGCGCGCCAGTTGATGCGCTGGGTCCACCAGCGCGGGGCGGCCGATTTCGACGCGATGACCGACCTCGCGAAGGATTTTCGCGCGTTGCTGGCTGCCCGCGCCGAGCTGGCCGTGCCCGCGGTCGTGCGTGATCACCGCTCGACCGATGGCACGCGCAAGTGGCTGCTCGACGTCGGCGGCGGCAATGCCGTCGAGACGGTCTTCATCCCCGAGGCCGAACGCGGCACGCTGTGCGTGTCGACCCAGGCCGGCTGCGCGGTCAACTGCCTGTTCTGCTCGACCGGCAAGCAGGGCTTCTCGCGCAATCTGCAGGCCCACGAGATCGTCGCGCAGCTCTGGCATGCCAACCGCGAACTCGGCGCCTACGCACGCGCCGAAGGCGTGGCAACAGACCGTGTCATCAGCAACGTGGTGTTCATGGGGATGGGCGAGCCGCTGCAGAACTATGCGGCGACGCTGACCGCCCTGCGCATCATGCTCGACGACAATGCCTACGGCCTGTCCCGGCGGCGCGTCACGGTCTCCACGTCGGGCGTGGTGCCGATGATCGACCGGCTGCGCAACGACTGCCCGGTGGCGCTGGCCGTGTCGCTGCATGCGCCCAACGACGCGCTGCGCGACGAACTCGTGCCGCTGAACCGCAAGTATCCGCTTGCCGAATTGCTCGCGGCCTGTCGCCGCTATCTCGATCGGGCGCCGCGCGACTTCATCACCTTCGAATACGTGATGATCGACGGGGTCAACGACTCCGACCGGCATGCCGGAGAACTGCTCGGGCTGGTGCGCGATCTGCCCTGCAAGTTCAACCTGATTCCCTTCAATCCATTCCCTGGCTCGGGGTTGCGCAAATCGAAACCGGAGCGGGTCAAGGCTTTTGCGCAACGCCTGATCGATGCCGACATCGTCACGACGGTGCGCCGCACCCGTGGCGACGACATCGATGCGGCTTGCGGACAACTGGCCGGCGAGGTCCGGGACCGCACCCGCTTGCATGAGCGGATGCAGCGCGCGTCGCGGGTCATCGGTATCGCGGAGGCGCGGTGAGTCGCGGGGCAGGACAGTACCGCACTCATCCGGAAACCGGCGCGCCCGGTGCCGCCCGGTTGCTGTCCGCCTGGCTGCTGGCTGTGCTTGTCGCGCTGCTGCTGGCGGGCTGCGCCGGCCCGGGGGAGCGCACCGGCGCATCCGGTGGCGCGCTCGGGGTCCTGCCCGATACCGGCGAAGAGACCGACACCCGGCGGCGGGCCCGGATCCGCGTCGAACTGGCGGCCGGCTATTACCAGCAGCGCAATCTGCAGGTCGCGCTCGAGGAGCTCGGTCAGGCCCTGCGCATCGATCCCGCTTATCCGGCTGCCTACAACATGCTCGGGCTGGTCTACATGACCCTGGGCGATGTGCCGCGTGCCGAGGAGAGCTTCGAGCGCGGGCTGGGCCTCGCCGCCAATGACGCCGAGCTGAACAACAATTTCGGCTGGTTCCTGTGCCAGACCGGGCGTGAGCGCGAGTCGATCGCGCGTTTCGAGCGGGCCCTGAACGATCCGCTGTACCGCACGCCGACGGTCCCGCTGCACAATGCCGGCCTGTGCTCGGAGCGGCTCGGTGATGTCGAGGCCGCCGAGGCCTACTTCCGCCGCGCCTTCGAGGTGGACGTCTCGAATCCGGTGGCGATGTACAACCTTGGCCGCATCTATTTCGGCCGCGGCCAGCATGAACGTGCCCGCTTCTATGCGCAAAGGCTGATCACGATGTTCGAGCCGACTGCGCAGACGCTGTGGCTGGCGCTTCGGGTGGAGCGGGCACTCTGCCATCGCGACGCCGAGGCGAGCCTGGGCCTGCAGCTGAGGCGACGCTTCCCGGAATCCCAGGAGGCCGGGTTGCTGGCGTCAGGGAGATATGGTGACTGAGCAGACGGGAATCCCTGCCGAAGACACTGCGGAGGCTGCTGCGGCAGTCCTCTCCGAACCCGCCCAGCTGGTGGCGGCGCGCCAGGCGGCCGGTCTGAGCGCTTCCGAGGTTGCCGGCCGGCTCGGCATGGCGACCCGCCAGATCGAAGCGCTCGAACGCGGCGACTGGCAGGCCCTGCCCGGCCAGGCTTTCGTGCGCGGTGCGCTGCGCGCCTACGGCAAGACTGTCGGTGTCGACGTCTCGGGGCTGCTCGCCGGTCTGGGTGGGCAGGTCGCGGCGCCGGCGCTGCGGCAGTCGACTTCGCTCGAGCCGTCGATTTCGCGAGGCGGGTTTGCCGGGGGGGCGGGCGGCGTCGGCGGCCGTCTTGCCTGGATCGTGTTCGGCATTGCGGCCGTCATCGCGATCGTTTTCTATTTCGGACGCAACTTCGAACTCGGCAGCGACGAGGCGGTGTCCGAATCGCTCGCGCTGCGCGCCAACGGTGCGGCGTCGACCGACGATGCGGCCGGCACGGGTTCGCCGGGCCTCGCGATGCGTGATGTTCCCGCCGCGCAGGACACCGCGAGCCAGGCCGGCTCGGATGCCGGCGGGCCGGGCGGCGGCATCGGCACGGATATCGGCGGGGGCGCTGCCTCGGGTGCCGCGGCCGGGATGGGCGCCGGGGCTGCCTCGGGTGGCGAGTCGCTGACGCCGTTGGCCCCGCTGATGCCGCTGGTCCCTGCCGCGGGCGGGACAGCCTCCGCCGAGGCGGCGCCGGCGGGTACCGAGGCCGGCGGCGCTGGCTCGATCGCCGGTGCGCCGGGTGTTGCCGGTACTGCAGGCGGGTCGCCGGGAGCGGGCACAGGTGATGGGCGGGCCAGCGCGCCGACCTCGACGAGTTCGACGCTGAAGCTGAGCTTCGAGCGCGAATCCTGGGTCGAGATCCGCGATGCGGCAGGCAAGGTGCTGCTCACCGGGACCCAGCCGGCCGGCAGCGAACGACAGCTCAGCGGGGAGCGGCCGCTGTCGCTGGTGATCGGCAACGCCAGCTACGTGCGCCTCGAGCGTGATGGCCAGGCCGTCGATCTTGCAGCGCGGGCACGCAACGGCGTCGCCCGCCTCCGGCTCGATTGAGGCTTCTGCAGGAGTTCCGGTATGAATGACGCGGTCATGTCCGGCGTCTCGATCGAGACGCCCATGCCGGTCGGGCCGGTGCCGCGCCGGTCGGCCCGGCAAAGCGTGGTGCGCTGGGGAATGCGCGCGGTCCGGGTGGGGGGCGATGCACCGATCGTCGTCCAGTCCATGACCAATACGGATACGGCCGATGCCGCAGCGACGGCGCTGCAGGTTGCGGCGCTGGCGCGTGCCGGCTCCGAACTGGTCCGCATCACCGTCAATTCACCGGCGGCGGCCGCAGCAGTGCCGGACGTGCGTGCCCGGCTCGACCGGATGGCGGTCGACGTGCCGCTGATCGGCGACTTCCATTACAACGGCCACAAGCTGCTTGCCGACTTTCCGGACTGCGCGCAGGCCTTGTCGAAATACCGGATCAACCCGGGCAATGTCGGTGCCGGGCGCCGGCGCGACGACAATTTCGCGCAGATGATCGAGATCGCCTGTCGCCACGACAAGCCGGTCCGCATCGGCGTGAACTGGGGCAGCCTCGACCAGAGCCTGCTGGCCCGGCTGATGGACCTGAATGCGACCCGGTCGACGCCCTGGACGGCCAGCGCGGTCATGCGTGAGGCGCTGGTGACGTCGGCGATCGAAAGCGCGCAGCGGGCGGTCGAGCTGGGTCTGCCGGCCGATGCGATCTGTCTGTCGGCCAAGGTTTCGAACGCCCAGGACCTGATCGCCGTCTATCGCTCGCTGGCGGCCCGCTGCGACTGGCCGCTGCACCTGGGCCTGACCGAAGCCGGGATGGGCAGCAAGGGGATCGTCGCGTCGACGGCGGCCATGGCGGTCCTGCTCCAGGAGGGCGTCGGCGACACGATCCGGGTCTCGTTGACGCCCGAGCCGGGCGGCGATCGCAGCCGCGAGGTCGTGGTTGCCCAGGAAATCCTGCAGTCGCTGGGCCTGCGTGCATTTGCGCCGGTCGTGGTCGCCTGCCCGGGCTGCGGGCGCACCAGCAGCACCTTCTTCCAGGAACTCGCGCAGAAGATCCAGGCCTATCTGCGCGAGCAGATGCCGGTCTGGCGGATCAGCCACCCGGGTGTCGAAACGATGCAGGTGGCGGTGATGGGATGCGTCGTCAACGGGCCCGGTGAAAGCCGGCATGCCGATATCGGCATTTCGCTGCCGGGCTCGGGCGAGGCGCCGGTTGCCCCGGTGTTCGTCGATGGCGAGCGCACCGTCACCCTGAAAGGCGACCGGATCGCCGAGGAGTTCGAGGCGATCGTCGAAGACTATGTGCACCGGCGCTACGGCGCCCGGCAGGCCGCGGAGCAGGATTCGGCCGACTGAATGCCCTGGCGGGGCCGTGGCCGCGGATCGGTCGCCGCCTGCCGGGGGATGGATGGCTACAGACGAAGAAGCGATGCACGAAGAAGCGATGCACGAAGACATGGACAGGAAAGCCCCGCCGCAGAAACTCGGCGGCGTGCGCGGGATGAACGATGTGCTGCCGGTCGACGAGCCCTTGTGGCGGGCGCTCGACGAGGCGGTGGCCGACACGATGCGGGCCTATGGCTATCAGCAGATCCGCACGCCGATCGTCGAGCACACGCGGCTGTTCGTGCGTGGCATCGGCGAAGTGACCGACATCGTCGAGAAGGAGATGTACTCGTTCACCGATTCGCTGAACGGCGAAGACCTGACCCTGCGCCCCGAGAACACGGCCGGCGTGGTGCGCGCGGTGATCGAGCACAACCTGCTGTACGATGGCCCGAAGCGGCTCTGGTATCGGGGCCCGATGTTCCGTCACGAGCGGCCCCAGAAGGGGCGTTACCGGCAATTCCACCAGGTCGGCGCCGAAGCGCTCGGCCTGGCCGGTCCCGACGCCGACGCCGAGGTCATCCTGCTGTGCCAGCGGCTCTGGGATCAGCTCGGCCTGACCGGCCTGTCGCTGGAGATCAATTCGCTGGGCGCGGCCGACGAGCGGCGCCGGCACCGGGCGGCGCTGGTCGCTTACTTCGAGGCGAATGCCGATGCACTCGATGCCGATGCCCGCCGCCGCTTGCACAGCAATCCACTGCGTATCCTCGATACCAAGAATCCGGAGATGCGGGCGCTGGTCGAGGCCGCGCCGCGGCTGATCGAGTTCCTGGGCGATGAATCGCTGGCCCACTTCGAGCAGTTGCAGGCCCTGCTGCGTTCCCAGAACCTGCCGTTCCGGATCAACCCGCGCCTGGTCCGGGGGCTGGACTACTACAACCTCACGGTCTTCGAGTGGGTGGCCGACATCGGGGGCACGCCGCTCACCGTCTGCGGCGGTGGCCGTTATGATCCGCTCATCGAAATGCTGGGCGGCAAGCCGGCGCCGGCCTGCGGCTTTGCGCTGGGCGTCGAGCGGGTACTCGAACTGATGCGCGAGCAGGCCGGGGTGCCGGCCGCTGCGCAGTGCGAGGTCTATGTCGTGCACCAGGGCGTTGGTACCCTCGAGGCGGCGCTCCAGGCTGCCGAGCGGCTGCGTGACGCGGGCATCGACGTGCTGCTGCATTGCGGCGGAGGCAGCTTCAAGTCGCAGTTCAAGCGCGCGGATGCCAGCGGCGCGAGTCTGGCGCTGATCCTCGGCGAGAACGAACTGGCGCGCAACGAGGCTTCGCTGAAGTGGCTGCGCGAGCCGGCGGGCGAGGCGCGCCAGCAGACGCTGCCGCTGGCCGGCCTGGCCGATGCGCTGATCGATCTGATTGCCGGCGACGCCGGAAACTGACGGACACCGACAACGGACAACGGAACAGCAGATGGCTTACAACCTAGAAGAACAGGAACAGCTCGACGCACTGAAGGCGTTCTGGCAGAAGTACGGTGGTTTCATCCTGACCGTCGCGTTGGTGGTTTCGGCCTCGTTTGCCGGCTGGCGGGGCTGGCAGTGGTACCAGACCAACCAGTCCGTGCAGGCGTCGCAGGCCTACGAGCAGTTGCGCAGCGCCGCCACGGCGCAGGATGTCGCAACGGTGCGCGAGGCCGCGGGCCGGATCTTCGCCGACTATGGAAGCACGGCCTGGGCGCAGATGGCGGCGCTGGTCGCTGCCGACGCCTATCTCGAGGCCGGTGACGCGAGTGCGGCGAAGATTCCGTTGCAGTGGGCGATCGATTCGGCGCAGGATCCGGCCTTCCGCGACCAGGCCCGGCTGGCGCTGGCTGCCATCCTGCTCGACGAGAAGAACCACGCCGCCGCGCTCGCGCTGCTGCAGGCGCCGGCCGAGAAGAGCTATACGGCGATCTTCGCCGATCGCCGCGGTGACATCCTGATCGCCCAGGGCAAGACGGTCGAGGCGCGCGCAGCCTATCGGCAGGCGCTCGATCTGCTGGGCGCCGACAGCGCGCTGCGTCGGCTCGTCCAGGTCAAGTTCGATGCGCTGCCCGGAGGCGCGGCATGATCAGCCCGGCTGCGCGCCGCCTCTGGCTGGCTGGCGTCACGCTGGCGCTGGCCGGTGCGCTGAGTGCCTGCGGATCATCGAAGAAGACGCCGTTGCCCGAGCTGCCGGCGGTCACCGGCTCGGCCGGCCTGTCGCTGGCCTGGAGCCGGCCGATCGGCCCGGGCGGCGCAGGTTTCCAGCCGCTGGTCGTCGACGACAGCATCATCGCTGCCAGCCACAATGGAGTCGTGACCCGGCTCGACGCCGCCAGTGGCAATCCGCAGTGGCGCAGCGAGTTGCAGACCCCGCTGATCGCCGGCGTCGGCAGCGATGGCCATACGACGGTCGTTGCCGCGCGTGACGGTGCGCTGATCGCGCTCGATGCCGAAGGGCGCCAGAAATGGCGCACACCGGTCGGCGCCGAGATCGTCACAGTCCCGGCGGTCGGCCTCGGACTCGTGATCGCGCGCAGCAGCGACAACCGGGTTTCGGCCTGGGATCTGGAAACCGGCAAGCGGCGCTGGAGCTTCGAGCGCCAGCCGCCGGCGCTGGTGCTGCGCCAGACGGCCTCGATCGCGATGGATCCGGGCAACGCCTATGTCGGCCTGCCGGGCGGCCGGCTGGTCGCACTGTCGCTGCAGAGCGGGGCGCTGCGCTGGGAGGCGGCGATCGGCCTGCCGCGCGGCTCCAACGAGATCGAGCGGATCGCCGACGTGGTCGGTTCACCGCTGGTCAGCAGTCGGGAGGTCTGCGCCGCGGCGTGGCGAGGCCGCATTGCCTGCCTCGACGCGTCGACCGGGCGCACGGCCTGGGGGCGCGAGTTCTCGGCGGCGGCCGGCATCGATCTCGATTCCTCGCAACTCGTGGCGGTCGACGCCGACGGGGCGCTGCATGCGTTCTCGCGCTCGGGCGCGAGCTTCTGGCGGCAGGACGCGCTCAAGCGTCGCCAGCCGTCCGCGCCGCTGCTTGCCGGCGAAAGCGTGCTGGTCGGCGATTCGCTGGGCCTGCTGCACCGCTTGGCGCGCGACGACGGGGCCTTGCAAGCCCGCCTGGCTACTGACGGCAGCCCCGTCACCGGCGCCCCGGTGCGCTGGCGGGGACTGGCCTTCGTGCAGACCCGGGCCGGCACCCTGTACGCCGTCGCACTGGATTGATGTGGCCAGACTCCCGGTACTCGCCCTGGTCGGGCGCCCCAACGTCGGAAAATCGACACTGTTCAACCGGCTGACCCGCAGCCGCGCGGCGCTGGTGGCCGACGTGCCGGGCCTGACCCGCGACCGTCAGTATGGTCGCGGTCGCGTCGGCGAGCGGGCCTTCATCGTCATCGACAGCGGCGGTTTCGAGCCGGTTGCCAAGTCCGGAATCCAGGTCGAGATGGCGCACCAGACGCGCCAGGCGGTGCTCGAAGCCGATTCGGTCGTCTTCGTGGTCGACGGCCGGGAAGGGCTGACGCCGCATGACATGGAGATCGCGCGCGAACTCAGGCGCACCGCCCGGCATGTTTTCGTGGCGGTCAACAAGACCGAGGGCATGCCACGCATGCAGGTCGCCGCCGAGTTCCATGAACTCGGTCTCGGCGATCCGTTGCCGGTGTCGGCGGCCCACGGTGACGGGGTGCGTGAACTGGTCGAGATCGCTTTCGAGCACATGGGCGACGCGGGACTGCCGAAACCGGAGCCCGACGAGGACGAGGCGGATGGCGACGTGCCGCAGGCCGGTGCCGGCGAACCAGGGGAGGGTGCCCCGGCGGCCGATGGCGGGACGCCTCCGCGGGTCCGGGTCGCGGTGGTCGGCCGTCCGAACGTCGGCAAGTCGACGTTGATCAACGCACTGATCGGCGAGCAGCGGCTGATCGCCTTCGATCAGCCGGGAACCACCCGTGATTCGGTGGAGATCGAGTTCGAGCGTGCCGGTCGGCCCTACACGCTGATCGACACCGCCGGTCTGCGCCGGCGCGGCAAGGTCACCGACATGATCGAGAAGTTCTCGGTGCTCAAGAGCCTGCAGGCGATCGAGGACAGTCATGTCTGCGTGCTGCTGCTCGACGCCTCGGAACCCGTTTCGGAGCAGGACGCGACGATTGCCAGCTACATCCTGGAAGCCGGCCGTGCACTGGTGCTTGCCATCAACAAATGGGATCTGGCCGATGCCGAAACCCGCGAGCGGCTGCGCAACGAAACCGAACGCAAGCTGCACTTCCTGCGTTTTGCCAGGCAGTTGCACCTGTCGGCGCTGAAGGGGCGGGGGATCGACCCGCTGCTGCGTGCAGTCGACGCGGCCTATGCGGCGGCCACGGCGAAGCTGTCCACGCCGCGCCTGACGCGCGCGATGCAGGCGGCCGTCGAGAAGCAGGCGCCACCGAAGAAGGGACCGTTCCGGCCCAAGCTGCGCTACGCCCACCAGGGCGGGCGCAATCCGCCGGTCATCGTCATCCACGGCAGCGGACTGGACAACATCGGCGATACCTATCGCCGCTATCTCGAAGGCTGGTTCCGCGACGCCTTCAAGCTGCAGGGGACGCCGCTGCGCATCGAGTTCAGGTCGTCCGTGAATCCCTATGTGTGAGATATTGATAGGGTAGAGTTGAATTCGGAGCCATTGCACGCATATCGGCTCCATGTTGGCCTCATCATCCTCAAACCACGATAACCAAAACCGGAGTCGCCATGAGCAACAAAGGGCAGCTGCTACAAGACCCGTTCCTGAATCTCCTGCGCAAGGAGCATGTGCCGGTCTCCGTCTACCTGGTCAACGGGATCAAGCTGCAAGGACAGATCGAGTCGTTCGACCAGTATGTGGTTCTGCTTCGCAACACCGTGACGCAGATGGTCTACAAGCACGCGATTTCGACCGTCGTGCCGGGCCGCCCCGTGAACTTCCAACAGGAAAACCAGGAAAACTGAGCGCGAACCTTTCCCCCTCCCGTTGCCTGCTGGTCGGCCTCGCCCTGGGTGGCCGGCCCCGCAGCGAAGATTCCCTCGACGAACTCGACGCGCTCGCCAAGTCGGCGGCGCTCGTTCCGGTGTCCCGGATCATCGTGCGTCGTGGCCGGCCTGATGCCACGCTGTGCATCGGCTCGGGCAAGGCCGACGAGATCGGCGCGCTGCTGGCTGAAGACGGGATCGAACTGGTCCTGTTCGATCATGAGATCACCCCGGTTCAGCAGCGCAACCTGAACCGGCTCTGGAACGTTCCGGTCATGGACCGGACCGATCTGATCCTCGCGATCTTCGCGCGGCGCGCCCGCAGCCATGAGGGCAAGCTGCAGGTCGAACTGGCCCGCCTCGAACATCTTCGTGCGCGCCTGGTGCGCGGCTGGTCACACCTCGAGCGCCAGCGCGGCGGTATCGGCGTGCGCGGCGGCCCGGGGGAGAAGCAGATCGAACTCGACCGCCGGATGCTCGGCGACCGGGTGCGCCGGTTGCGCGCGCAGCTCGAACAGCTCAAGCGCCAGCGCCGTACCCGGCGGCGCGCGCGCGATCGTCGGCCGGCCTTCGCGATTTCGCTGGTCGGCTACACGAACGCCGGCAAGTCGACGCTGTTCAACCGGCTGACCCGCGCCGACACCTATGCTGCCGACCAGTTGTTCGCCACCCTCGATACGCTCACGCGCCGGTTGCGGCTCGAATCCGGTGTCGATGTCGTGCTATCCGACACCGTCGGTTTCGTGCGGGATCTGCCGCATGCGCTGGTCGAAGCCTTCACTGCCACGCTCGAGGAAACCGCGGATGCCGATCTGCTGCTGCATGTGGTCGACGCCTCGGCTCCGGACCGCGACGCCCAGATCGCCGAGGTCGAACGGGTACTCCGGGAGATCGATGCGGCCGACGTGCCGAGGCTTACCGTCATGAACAAGATCGACGTTGCAGGCCAGCCGGCACGGGTTGCCACGGATGCCTGTGGTAGCATCGACCGGCTTTGGGTCAGCGCCGTCTCCGGAGACGGTGTCGATGCCTTGCGCGAAGCGATCGCGGCACGGGTTGCCGAGTGGCGCGCCGAGCGGCAGGCCCTGACCGGGAAAGCTGCTTCCGAGACCCTCCCGATCGAAGCGTCGGCTGGCTGAGCGGCTGGCAGCCCCGGAGGCCGCTAGCTTTCCATTCCGGATGCACGAGTTCCTGTTTCCGAACTTCGATTCCCTTCACCCGATTCTCGAAACGCGACCCTGAACAATGTGGAAGTCAGTCCGCGCGATCTTCTCCCTGAACGACCCCGGCTGGGGACGTGGCAGTGGCGGTGACAATCAGCAGCGCCCGCCGCAGCGTCCCGGCCAGGGGGACGGCCCTCCCGATCTGGATGAACTCTGGCGCGACTTCAATCGGCGCCTGAACAGCCTTTTCAGCCGCAAGGGCGGCGGCAACGGTCCGCTGATTCCGCGCGGCGGGGGCGAAGGACCGTCGATGAAGGGCGCTGGCGCAGGTCTTGGCCTGATCGCGATCGTCGCGCTGCTGCTCTGGCTGGGCAGCGGCTTCTACATCGTCCAGGAAGGCCAGGCCTCGGCGGTCTTGCGCTTCGGTGAATTCAAGCAGCTGATCGATCGGGCCGGCTTCACCTGGCGGATGCCGTATCCGATCGAGAGCAACGAGATCGTCAATACCCAGCAGTTGCGTACTGTCGAAGTCGGCTATCGCAATGCCGTGCGCAACAAGACGCTGCGTGAGTCGCTGATCCTCACCCTGGACCAGAGCATCGTCGACCTGCAGTTCACGGTCCAGTACCGGATCGGCAATGCCCGTGACTACCTGTTCAACAATGTGCTCGGGCCGGTGCCCGAGGACATCGTCAGGCAGGCTGCCGAGACCGCAATGCGCGAGGTCGTCGGCCGCACCGGCATCGACCAGGTGCTCTATGAACAGAAGGAGCAGGTCGCCATCGATGCGCTGGGCCTCATCCAGGGCATTCTCGATCGCTACCAGATCGGGATCAGCGTCGTCGACGTGACCATCCAGCAGGCCCAGCCGCCCGAGCCCGTGCAGGCCGCGTTCGAGGACGCCAACAAGGCGGCCCAGGACCGCGAGGGCCTGATCAACGAAGGGCTCGCCTACGCCAACGACGTGATTCCGCGCGCCCGCGGTACGGCGGCCCGCCTGCTCGAGGAGGGGGAAGGCTACCGCGCCCGGGTGGTGGCTGCCGCGCTCGGTGATGCGAACCGCTTCGACGCCATCCTCACCGAGTATCTGAAGGCCCCGCAGGTGACCCGCGAGCGCTTGTACATCGACACCATGCAGCAGGTCTTCACGAATGCCAGCAAGGTGCTGATCGACTCCAGCGCCTCGGGCAACCTGCTCTATCTGCCGCTCGACCGGCTGATGCAGCAGCCGGGCCAGGCGGGTGCGACGACCGCGCAGCCGATGCCGCCGGCCCCGACGACATCGCCGGCTCAGCCGACGCCCCCCCGCCTCGACGGCCTGCGCAGCCGCGAACGCGATACCCGCTGAGCGACGGAGGCCCTCTCATGAATCGTCTGTTTCCGCTTGCCCTGGGCGCGCTGGTCGCGCTGGCCATCGCGATCTCCTGCCTGTTCGTCGTCGATCAGCGCCAGTTCGCCGTCGTCTATGCGCTGGGTGAAATCCGCCACATCCACGACAAGCCCGGCCTGTATTTCAAGCTGCCGCCGCCGTTCCAGAACGTCGCCTATTTCGACAAGCGCATCCTGACGCTGGACAGTCCGGACAGCGACCGCTTCATCACGTCGGAGAAACTGAACGTGATGATCGACACCTTCATCAAGTGGCGGATCGTCGATCCGCGCGAGTTCATCCGCTCGGTGGCCGGCAGCCAGCAGATCGCCGCCGACCGGATCTCGCGCAGCCTGCGTGATGCGCTGAACAACGAGGTGGCCCGGCGTACGGTGGCCGACGTGATCTCGAATGCCCGCAACGAGATCGTCGAGAACGTGCGCATCAAGGTCGATTCCGACTCGCGGCAGATCGGCGTTGCGATCGTCGACGTGCGCCTCAAGCGGGTCGATTTCGCGCCCGAGGTCCAGGAGCGGGTCTACGCGCGCATGGAGTCCGAGCGCAAGCAGGTCGCCAACGAACGGCGCGCAACGGGTGCGGCCGAGTCCGAGCGCGTGCGCGCCGATGCCGATCGGCAGCGCGAAGTCATCCTGGCCGATGCCTACCGGCAGGCCCAGGAGATCAGGGGTCGCGGAGATGCCGAGGCCACGGCCACCTATGCAGGCTCGTTCGGCAAGAATCCGGAATTTGCTGCCTTCTATCGCAGTCTCGAAGCCTATCGGGCGTCGTTCCGTAATCGCAGCGACCTGCTGGTGGTCGATCCGTCGGCCGAATTCTTCCGTTTCTTCTCGGATTCCGGCGCCCGTCGCTGAGCCGGGGCGCCGGCGCGCGACGGTGCCGGCGTCAGCGTTCGTTCGTGTTCGGGGGAGTGGTGGACAAACTGATCTCGGCGCTCGGTCTGATGCTGGTGCTCGAGGGCCTGTTGCCGATGATCGCGCCGGCGCGCTGGCGCGAGGTGTTCCTGCAGGTCATGCGGCTCAAGGATGGGCAGATCCGCTTCATCGGAATGAGTTCGGCTTTGCTCGGCATCGCCTTGTTGCTGATCTGATTTAAAATCAAAGGTTTTGCCAACGGGGAATCCCGCCATGCTGCGCTGGCTGCTGCCAGAGAATATTGCCGACGTACTGCCGTCGGAAGCGCGCCGCATCGAAGAGCTCCGGCGCCGCCTGCTCGATCTGTACCGTTCGTACGGCTACGAGCTGGTCATGCCGCCGATGATCGAGCACATCGAGTCGCTGCTTACCGGTTCGGGTCGTGACCTGGGCTTGCGTACCTTCCAGCTGGTCGACCAGATGTCCGGGCGCACGCTCGGGCTGCGCGCCGACATCACGCCGCAGGTCGCGCGCATCGACGCCCACCTGCTGAACCGCACCGGTGTCGCGCGCCTGTGCTATGCCGGATCGGTGTTGCACACGCGGGCCACCAACCCGTTCGCGACCCGCGAGCCGATCCAGGTCGGCGCCGAAGTCTATGGTCATGCGGGCCTCGAGGCCGATCTCGAGGTGCTCGAACTGATCGTGCGCTCGCTGGCCGTGGCTGATTGCCAGCGCGTGCGCATCGACCTCTGCCATGTCGGCGTCGTGCCGGCCCTGCTGTCGCTGCATGGCCCCGTGCCCGGGCTCGACGAGGAAGACCTGTACGCGCTGTTGCAGGGCAAGGATCAGCCGGGGCTTGCCCAAGCCACTGCCGCGGCGCCCGTGGCCCTGCGCGACGCGCTGCTCGCGCTGCCCGAGTTGTATGGACGGCTCGACACGGCTGCCGCCGATGGCGGGCCGCTGGCGCGGGCACGCCGCCTGCTGCCGCAGACCGGGCCGGTATCGGCGGCCCTGGACCGACTCGAGCGGCTGGCTGGTTCGCCGATCTGGCAGCGCTGGCCGGGCGTCGAGCTATCGGTCGACCTGGCCGATCTGCGTGGCTACCGTTATCACAACGGTACGACTTTTGCCGTCTACGTCGACGGCCTGCCGCTTGCGTTGGCGCGCGGCGGGCGCTACGACGATGCCGGCCGGGTGTTCGGCCGCGGCCGGCCGGCAACCGGCTTCTCGCTCGATCTGCGGGCACTGGCCAGCCTGCAGGCGAGCCAGCCGCCGGTCAGTGCCGTGTCGGCGCCCTGGTCGGACGACCCGGCGCTGGCCGATGCCGTGGCCGGGCTGCGTGCGGCCGGCGAGATCGTGATCCAGGCGCTGCCCGACAGCGAACAGGAACAACAGGAATTCATCTGCGACCGGGAACTGGTGGCCGACGGGGACGGCCGCTGGATCGTTCGCCCAATGCAACAGGAACAAGTGGTATGACCAGGAACGTAGTGATCATCGGCACCCAGTGGGGCGACGAAGGCAAGGGCAAGCTCGTCGACTGGTTGACCGGAATCGCGCGCGGCGTGGTGCGCTTCCAGGGCGGCCACAATGCTGGCCATACACTGGTCATCGGCGGACGCAAGCAGGTGCTGCGGCTGATCCCGTCGGGCATTCTGCGCGAGGACGTGACCTGCTACATCGGCAACGGGGTCGTGGTGTCGCCGACCGCGCTGATGCAGGAAATCGATGAGCTCGAGCAGGCCGGTGTGTCGGTGCGCGAGCGTTTGCGCATTGCCGGTACGGCTTCGCTGCTGCTGCCTTACCACGTCGCGCTCGACCAGGCGCGCGAGGCGCAGCGCGGCGAGGCCAAGATCGGGACGACCGGCCGTGGCATCGGTCCGGCCTACGAGGACAAGGTCGCGCGGCGCGGCCTGCGCGTCCAGGATCTCTACGATCCGGCAGGCTTCCGGGCGCGCGTCGAGGAAGTGCTCGATCTGCACAACTTCACGCTCAAGCATTATCTCGGGGCCGAACCGGTCGATGGCGGGCAGATCGTCGACGAAGCCCTGGCTCTGGGCGAGCGGGTGCGGCCGATGGTGGCCGACGTGCCGGCGCTGCTGGCGCAGGCGATGGCCCGTGGCGAACCCCTGCTGTTCGAAGGGGCGCAGGGGGCGCTGCTCGACGTCGATCACGGCACCTATCCGTTCGTCACCAGCAGCAACTGTGTGGCCGGAGCGGCGGCCGCCGGTGCCGGGGTCGGGCCGCAGGCCCTGCACCGGGTGCTCGGGATCGTGAAAGCCTACGCGACACGCGTCGGTTCCGGCCCGTTCCCGACCGAGCTGCACGACGAGGTCGGCAAGCGCCTGGCCACCGTCGGCAAGGAGTTCGGTTCGGTGACCGGCCGCCAGCGCCGGTGTGGCTGGTTCGATGCGCCGGCGCTGCGCCGCTCGGTTCAGCTGAATGGCATCGACGGGCTGGTCGTCACCAAGCTCGACGTGCTCGACGGGCTTGACACCGTCAGGCTCTGCGTGGCCTACGAGCAGGATGGCGAGCGGCTCGAACTGTTGCCCTTCGGCGCCGACCAGTTGGCGCGTTGCACGCCTGTCTACGAGGACATGCCGGGCTGGCACGAGAGTACCGTGGGCGTGCAGGACTGGGACCGGCTGCCGCTGAATGCGCGCCGCTACCTCGAGCGGATGGCGACGCTGGCCGGCGTTCCGATCGATCTGGTCTCCACGGGCCCCGATCGCGACGAGACCATCCTGATCCGCCACCCGTTCCACTGAGCTGATGAAGGATCTGCATGTCTCGTGGGACGAGTACAACCGGCTGATCGAGAAGCTGGCGCTGAAGATCTGGGAATCCGGCTGGTCCTTCGACGCGATCGTCTGCCTTGCACGCGGCGGCCTGCGTGTCGGTGACGTGCTGTCGCGGCTGTTCGACAAGCCGCTCGGTGTCCTGTTCACCAGCTCCTACCGGGAGGACGCGGGGCGGCGCCAGAGCCAGCTGACGATTGCCGAGCATCTGAGCAGCGCGATGCCGCTGCCCGGTTCGCGCTGGCTGCTGGCTGACGATCTGGTCGACTCCGGCGCCACGCTGGTCGAAGTCGTTCCGGCGCTCAAGGCCCGCTATGTGCAGGTCGAGGAGATCAGGGCTGCCGTGCTGTGGACCAAGGGTTCGGCAGTGGTGCAACCCGACTACTGCATCGAGTATCTGCCGTCGAACCCGTGGATCCACCAGCCCTTCGAGGAGTACGATCGGATGCGGCCAGCTGACCTGAAGGCGCGCTGGGGGTGAGTTTCCGCGCGGCGCCCGGCCGGCTCGAACGAAAAGAGCCGCTTGCGCGGCTCTTCGAATCTGGTGCCCAGAAGAGGACTCGAACCTCCACAGTGTTGCCACCGCCAGGACCTGAACCTGGTGCGTCTACCAATTCCGCCACCTGGGCTGCGGTCTCGAAACAGGCGACAGGACCTGTTGCGAGGAGTTTGCGACCGACCGGGTCGATCGCTGCAGAAGGCGCGAATTCTAATCCACTGCGGGGATTTGTCAAATCGACATGGTGAGCGCGTGACGAAAAAAGCCTGGTACGCGCCGACGCGCGAAGAGATCCTGGAATGCCTGCGCAGCGCCGGCGTGCCGATGACGCCGGCCGAACTGGCCGGGCAACTGGCCGTCCCGGCCGATCACGTCGCTTCGCTCGACAAGCGGCTGGCCGCCATGGAGCGCGACGGCCAGCTCCTGCCCAATCGCAAGGGCGTTCTGCTGCTGGCCAGCAAGCTCGACCTGATTGCCGGCCGGGTGCAGGGTCACCGCGACGGTTTCGGTTTCCTGATTCCTGACGCCGGCGGCCCCGACCTGTTTCTGTCGCCGCGGCAGATGCAGAAGGCCATGCACGGCGACCGCGTGCTGGTCAAGCAGAGCGGCTACGACTCGCGCGGACGGCCCGAAGGCCGGATCGTCGAGGTGACCGAGCGAGCCAACCGGCGGCTGGTGGGCCGTTTCCTGAACGAGCGCGGCGTGACCATCGTCGTGCCCGAAGACCAGCGGATCAAGCACGATATCCTGATTCCCCCCGGTGAGAGCCACGTGGCCGAGCATGGCCAGGTGGTCAGCGTCGAAATCGTCGACCCGCCGGCCAATGGTGCGCCGCCGATCGGACGGATCGTCGAAGTGCTCGGAAACATCGAGGATCCGGGCATGGAGATCGAGATCGCGGTACGCAAGTTCGACGTGCCGCACGTGTTCAGCGAGGCTGCACTCGCGCAGGCGACGGCACTGCCCGGCGCGGTCCGGCCGGCCGAGCTCAAGGGCCGGATCGACCTGCGCGACATCCCGCTGGTGACGATCGACGGCGTCGACGCGCGTGACTTCGACGACGCCGTCTACTGCGAGCCGATCGATGTGAAGCCGGGTGGCGAGTCGGTCGGAGAGCGGGCCGGGGAAGCGGCTGGTGAGCCGGCCGGAAAGGGTGAAGGCGAGGGCGCCGGCGAGGGTGCCGGCGACGGCGGTGCAGGGGCCGGGGGGTCGGCCCGGCAGGGGTTCCGGCTGCTGGTGGCGATTGCTGACGTTTCCCACTACGTACAGTCCGGCCAGGCCCTGGATCTCGATGCCGCCGAGCGCAGCACTTCGGTTTATTTCCCGCGGCGGGTGATCCCGATGCTGCCCGAGAAACTGTCCAACGGTCTGTGCTCGCTGAATCCCCAGGTCGACCGACTGGTGCTGGTCTGCGACATGGTCATCGACGGCAGCGGGCGGCTCAGGGCCTACCAGTTCTACGAAGCAGTGATGCACTCGGCCGCCCGGCTGACCTACGACGAGGTCTGGGCGATGCTGTCGGGCGGACCGACACTGCAGATCGCCTCGGACAAGCTTGCCCTGCTGCCGCAGCTGCACACGCTGCATGCGCTGTACCGGGTGCTGGCCAAGGCGCGCGAGCGGCGCGGGTCGATGGATATCGATACGATCGAGACGCAGATTCTCTGCGATCCGGCCGGGCGCATCGAGCGCATCGAGCCGCGGCCGCGTACCGATGCCCACCGGCTGATCGAGGAGTGCATGCTGGCGGCCAACGTCTGCACGGCCGACTTCATGCAGCGGGCCCGCCATCCAGGCCTGTACAGGGTCCACGAAGGCCCGACCGCCGATCGGCTGCTGAACCTGCGCCAGTTCCTGCGCACGGTCGGACTGAGCCTGGGAGGGGGCGAGTCGCCGTCGCCGCGCGACTATGCCGAGCTGGCTGCGCAGATGCGGCCGCGTCCCGACCATCTGCTGCTGCAGACGATGTTGCTGCGTTCGATGCAGCAGGCCGTCTATTCCCCGGAGAACCTCGGTCACTTCGGTCTGGCCTACGATGCCTACGCCCACTTCACGTCGCCGATCCGCCGCTATCCCGACCTGCTGACCCATCGAGTGATCAAGGCATTGTTGCGAAGCAAGCGCTATATGCCCCCGCCACTGGCAGTCGACGAGGACGTCGAGGCCGGAGCCGGGCACAGTCGAGGCAAGGCGGGTGCGGCGCCGGCGTCTGCCGAGGTGTCCGAGCGCTGGGTGCAATGGGGCTTGCGCTGCTCGGCCAACGAGCGGCGTGCCGACGAAGCCTCGCGCGACGTCGAGGCCTGGCTCAAGTGCATGTACATGCGGGAGCGGGTCGGAGAGTCCTTTTCAGGGCGCATTACCGGCGTGGCGCCTTTCGGCATTTTCGTCACCCTCGACGAGTTGTACGTCGAAGGCATGGTGCATGTTTCGGAGCTGGGCGGGGAGTATTTCCAGTACAGCGAATCCGGCCACGAACTGCGCGGTGAGCGCACGGGCCTGCGCTTTCGGCTGACCGATCCGATCGACATCCAGGTGTCACGCGTCGACCTCGAGGCCAGGCGGATGGAGTTCCGGCTGGTGCCCCGCACGGATTACCGAAGCCTCGGGCGCGAGCGCCAGCGCGGTGGCCGCGACGAAGCCCGCATGCGCGCCGCGCAGGCGTTGCCGCTGCCTGCGGAACCGGTTGCGGGCGCTGCGAAACCCGAGTCTCCGGGGGCTGTGCCCGCCAAGGCTTCGAAGACTGACAGGCCTGCGAAGGCCGGCAAGGCTTCAAAGGCTGCCAAGGTTTCGAAAGGTGGGAAGGCATTGAAAGCGGCGAAGCCGTCCAGGACCGGGGGGACGTCGAAAGCGGCGACGCCCGCCGGCACCGCGCGCAAGCCGGCCAGCCGCCGGCGCGAGCGAAACTGAACAGGAACGAATGTGCTGATCTACGGGTTTCATGCCGTGCTTGCACGGCTCAAGCGCGCGCCGGAGTCGATTCGCGAACTGTACGCCGATGCCGGGCGTGAGGACGCACGCATGCGCGAACTCCTGCGGCTGGCCGAACAGACCGGCCTGCGCCCGCATCGCGTCGACAGCGAGCGTCTCGAGCGCCTGTGTCCACGCAAGCGCCACCAGGGGGTGGTTGCGCTCGCCGACGCGTCGCTGCCGGCCGTGACGCTCGATGCCTTGCTCACGTCGGTCGAGGCGCCTGCAACACTGCTGCTGCTCGACGGGGTGACCGATCCGCGCAACCTCGGCGCCTGTCTGAGGGTGGCCGATGGTGCCGGCGTGGCGGCGGTGATCGCGCCGAAGGATCATGCCTGCCTGCTGACCGAGGTTGCAGTGCAGACGGCAAGCGGCGCGGCCGACAGCGTTCCCTACATCATGGTTACCAATCTCGCGCGGGCGATGGATGCGATCGGCGAAGCGGGGTTCTGGCTGCTCGGTACGGCCGACGAAGCCGAACGCTCGATTTACGACGAGGACCTGAGCGGTTCGATCGCCTGGGTGCTCGGTGCCGAGGGCAAGGGTTTGCGCCGGTTGATCCGCGAACGCTGTGATGCCCTGGTCGGCATCCCGATGCTGGGCCAGGTCAGCAGTCTCAACGTCTCGGTGGCGGCCGGCGTGGTGCTGTACGAGACGCTGCGCCAGCGGCGGCCGGCAGACCCGTTCAAGGCTGCCGCGCGCGGCGCCTGAATTCCCACGGAGGTTCCGGGTCGCGCGCCTGCCACAGGCCGCTGCGCTGGGTCCGGGCTGCGCCAGCCGCCTGCGCGTAGCGCTTGCGCAGCAAGGGCGGCAGGTCGCCGTCATAACGGATGAAGTGCCAGGCCAGACCGGCCTCGAGCATCGCCAGGGCGACGTCGTTGCCGTCGGCATCGACGCGCGCCACGAGCCGGCCCCACGGATCGGTCTTGATCGGCGTGAGCCACAGCGGCTGTCCGTCGAGGAGGGCACGCAATTGCCGGCGGGCGACATCCGACCAGGGCTGGCTGCGTTCCGGGGCGTCGATCCCGGCGATCCGGATGCGCAGCCTGCTGCCGTCCTGGCGGCGGACGCTGAACGAATCACCATCGTCGACGCCGATCGACCGGGCCGCGAAGGCCTTGCCCTGAAGGGCCGGGGTCGCGAGGCCCGAGCGCGCCGCGGACAGCCCCGGAACCGCCAGCAGGCTTGCGGCGAGCAGGCCCGCAGCAAGCAGGCGGCGCCGGCGGGCGCGCGCCGCGGGGTTCACCGGAAGACCAGTACCGGGATGCTCGAATGCGTCAGCACCTTGTTGGTTTCACTGCCCAGCACGAGGGCGCTCAGCCCGCGGCGGCCGTGCGAGGACATGAAGATCAGATCGCAGGCCTTGTCACGGGCCAGGTCGATGATGGCCCGGTATGGCTGCGTATGCCGGATCGACACGGCTTCTGATTCGACACCGGCCTCTTCGGCCTGTTTCTGGGCGGCGCCGAGCACCGACTTGGCGGTTTCCTCGGTTGCCTTCATGAACTCGGCAAACGACGCCTGACCGGCGGCCGGGAACTCGGCAAAGGCCGGCGGGATGTATTCGGGCATGACGTGGAGGATGGTCAGCTTCGCGCTGGTTTCCCGGGCGAAGTTGATGGCCTTGGCGACGGCCTCGTTGGACAGCTCGGAACCATCGGTCGGAACCAGGATGTGCTGATACATGGTCATTCTCCGTCGTGTCGTTGTCAGGATTCCCTGCCGGCGGCAGGCGATTCTGCGCCGCCGTCGTCCATCCGTAATCCTAGGGTAGACACGCCGGATTGTGTTGATTCCGGGCAAGCGCGTCGCTGCTCGCGGCGGGCGGTCGCGAGCAATCCGCCACAGCGCGGTCAAGAATTGCCGCCCGGCAACCGACAGGGCCATGATTCCGATCAAGACATGGATTCGTCCTTGCGGGCAGGCATCTTGTTACACAACGTTACCGAACGTTGCAGGCCAGCCATCGGCCAGCGGCTCTGGCTCGGTAGATTCGATCCTGACAGGACATTGATCTACGACAGGAAATGGAGTCTTCGATGCTACAGACCGCCCGTTCGATTGACCCGAGGTCTGACCGACCCGCCGCCGGCAGCCGGATGCGTTCCGCAAGCCGTTCGGTCACGGACGTCGGAGTCGGTGGCCTGGCCGTGCTCGAGCCGCTGCTGCTGCGCGTGGGCAGTGCCCGCCGGCGCGTACGCCGCGGCGAGTATCTGTTCCATGCCGGGGTTCCTTTTCACGCGCTGTACGGTATCCGGGCCGGCTCGTTCAAGACGGTGCTGCTGACCGAGGACGGGCGCGAACAGGTAACCGGTTTTCACATGGCTGGCGAAGTGCTCGGGCTGGAGAGCGTCGGTTCGGAAGTCTGTGAAGGCGATGCGGTGGCCCTCGAGGACAGCGAAGTCGTCGAGATTCCCTTTGCCGAGCTCGATGCGCTGGCCAGCCGTGACCCGTCGCTGCAGCGTGAGCTGTTCCGGCTGCTCGCCGGCGAGATCCAGCGCGAACGTGCACTGATGCTGCTGCTCGGATCGATGAGGGCCGAGGAGCGGTTGGCGGCCTTCCTGCTGAACCTGTCCAAGCGCCTGTCGGCACGAGGCTGGTCGGCAACCCAGTTCCTGCTGCGGATGACCCGCGAGGAAATCGGCAGCCTGCTCGGGCTGAAGCTCGAAACGGTCAGCCGCATCCTGTCACGCTTCCAGGCCGAGGGTCTGATCACCGTACGCAACCGCGAGATCACGATCATCGAGATGTGTGCGCTGCGGGCCGTCATCGGCCGCGCCGACACGCGTCGCGAAATCGCTGGCTGACGGACCGGGACCGGCTGCCTGCTGCCGGCCGGGGATCATTTTCCAGGTGCGCGCAGTGCCGGGCCGTCGAGTGCCCGGCGCACCATGCGGGCGAGCTGGGCGATCGGGTAGGGTTTGCCGAGAACGCCGATGCGTCGGTCGAGTTCGTCCTGCACCGGCATGGCACTGCGGGCATAGCCGGATGTGTACAGCACCCTGAGGCCGGGTCGGCGCCGCAGCGCCTCGCGGGCCAGCCCGGGTCCGTTGATCCGGCCGCGCAGCATGATGTCGGTGAACAGCAGGTCGATGCCCGGCTCGCGTTCGAGCAGCTCCAGTGCATCGGCGGCCTCGCTGGCCTCGAGGACCCGATAGCCGAGTTTGCGCAGGAATTCGACGGCCACTGCGCGGACCGCCTCGTCGTCTTCGACTGCCAGGATGGTTTCGTCACCGCTGCGGAGCTCCGTTTCACCCGCCGCCGCCGGCGGGCTCTCGCCATCGTCGGTTGCCGGCAGGAACAAGCGGATCGTCGTGCCGATGCCCGGCTCGCTATGCACGGTGACATGCCCGTCGGACTGCTTGACGAAGCCATAGACCAGACTCAGGCCGAGTCCGCTGCCCTTGCCGCTGCCCTTGGTAGTGAAGAACGGTTCGAAGGCGCGGGCCAGGACTTCGGGCGGCATTCCGCTGCCCGTATCGCTGACCGCGATCTCGACGTAATCTCCGGCCGTGACCTCGACATTACGGGCGGCATAGTCGTCGTCGAGGCGCTGGCGACGCGCTTCGAGGGTGAGCCGCCCGCCTTCGGGCATGGCATCGCGGGCGTTGACGGCGAGGTTGAGCAGGGCGGTGTCGAGCAAACCCGGATCGGCCCGCGCATGAGGCAGGTCGGGGGCGTAGACGGTGCGCACCTCGATCCGGGCCCCCAGCGTGCGCCGCAGCACATCGGCCAGGGATTCGAGAAGCTGGCCGATCTGGATCGGCCTGGGCTGCAGGGTCTGGCGCCGCGAGAAGGCCAGCAGCTTGCGGGTCAGGTCGGCACCCCGGCCGGTGGCCCGCATGGCGGCGCGGGCCAGCTTCAGCGAGAACGGATCCTCGAGCCGTTCCTCGAGGATCTGCAGATTGCCCGAGACGACCGTGAGCAGGTTGTTGAAGTCGTGGGCCACGCCGCCGGTGAGCTGGCCCAGTGCTTCCAGGCGCTGCGACTGGAACAGACGCTCCTCGGCGTGCTCACGCTGCAGCATCGCGCCCAGCGTGTTGGCCAGGGCCTGCAGGAAGCTGGCGTCGTCGCGCGTGAAGCTGCGCCGGCCTTCGTCGCAGACGCCGATCACGCCGGCGCGGCCATGCTCGCCCGGGATCGCGCAGATCATCAGGCCGGCGTCGACCCCTTGCTCCAGCCGGTCGGCGGTCACAGCCTGGCCGGCGGTACGCTGGATCGTGAGCGGCGAATCGAGCAGCAGCAGTTCGTCGGCAGGAATACCGTCCGGGTTCTGCCAGCGTTCGTTGATCATCGCGACCACCGGCGCCAGCTGCGCATCGTCGAAACCGATCGTCGCTGCGACGGTCAGGCCGGCGCGCTGCGGGCTGCAACGCAGCAGCAGCGCACGTCTGGCGGCCAGATGCAGGGTAGCCAGCCGGCAGGCTTCGCGCTGTACGGCCTCGACATCCTTGCTCATCAGCGCCTGGCGGCCGAATTCGGCGATCGCCGTGGCCTGGCGGGCATGCACGGCGCTTTCGCGTGCCCGTCGCAGCTCGGAAACATCCCGGACGTTGGCGCAGATCAGCGTCTCGTCGCCCATCGGAAACGGACTCAGGCTGATCTCGACCGGAAACTCATGGCCTTCACGATGCAGGGCCCACAGCGCCAGGTTCATGCCCATCGGGCGTGACTCGGGCTGGCGACGGTAGTGGTTCCGGTAGCGGCGGTGATTGTCGCGGAAACGATGCGGGATCAGGTCCTCGATGCCGAGTGCGCGCAGGGCATCGGCTTCGTAGCCGAACAGGTTTTCGGCCTGGCGGTTGGCCAGCCGGATCCGGCCTTCGGCGTCGATCACGATCAGTGCGTCCGCCGCCGTGACGAAGATCTGCTCGTAGAGCCCGGCCAGGGTGAGCGGAGCCGCGTGCATCAGTCGCTGCTCACCCGCGGGGTGAAGATGTAGCCGACGCCGCGCACCGCCTTGATCATCTCCGGGCGGGCCGAGTCGTTCTCGATCTTGCGGCGCAGGCGGCCGACCTGGACGTCGATGGAGCGATCGTACGGGCCGGCTTCGCGATGATGGATCAGGTCCATCAGCGTGTCGCGCGACAGCACTCGGTTCGGATTGCGCACGAAGGCGGTCAGCAGGTCGAATTCGCCGGTGGTCAGCGTCACGGCTTCGCCGCTGGCGCGCCACAGTGAGCGTGAAGCGAGATCCATTCGCCAGCCATCGAAACTCAGGCTGGTGCAGTCTTCGGCGTCGCTGCCGGCTGCCTCGGCAACCGGCAGGCGCAGCCTGCGCAGCACGCTGCGCACACGGGCCAGCAGCTCACGCAGGTCGAAGGGCTTGGCGATGTAATCGTCGGCACCGACCTCCAGGCCGATGATCCGGTCCACGGCTTGCCCCCGTCCGGTGACGATGATGATGCCCATGGCCGGGTTCTGGGAGCGCAGGTCGCGAGCCAGGGTCAGTCCGTCTTCGCCGGGCAGGCCCAGGTCGAGCAGCACCAGCTCGCAAGGCGTCTGCGCGAGCGCCGCGCGCATCTCGTTGCCGTTGGCGACCGTTCTGACGTCGAAGCCGTAGCTGGACAGATAGTCGCCGAGCATCTCCCGGATGTCCTCTTCGTCGTCGACGACGAGCAAGCGTTCTTCCATTCGTGATGTTTCGATCGGCGGGCTGCCCGGGGCAGCGACCGCTCGGGATGGTGTCCGGCCGATTCTAGCCGACCCGGAAGCCGGTTCCCGGCTCCCGGAGCAGGCGACGCAGCCTGTCCGGATCGACCGGCTTGCTGAGCAGGGTGGCGCCGATCGCGGTGCAGCGGTGGGCCAGGCCGGGATCGAGCTCGCCGGTGACCAGGATCCGGTGCGCCTGAGGATGCTGTTCGCCGGCCCGTGCCAGTACAGCCAGGCCATCGAGCTCGCCCGGGAGGCGGAAATCGGAGATCACGAAGGCCAGCGGCGCCGGGCGTGCAAGCATGGCCAGCGCGGTCTTCGCGTCGGCGGCGTGCGCGACTTCGAGATCCGAGTCGGACAGCCAGACGAGGAAGGCATCGGCCAGCAGCGTGTCGTCTTCGACCAGGAGCAACTGTCGGCGAGCGGCGGGCAGCCCGGTGGGAGGGATGGGTACAGCGGGCGCGGCCGGTGCAGCAGTTTCGATCGGGGTTGCGTCGCGGCAAGCGGGACAGGCAGGACGACCGGCAACCGGCCAGACGGCTGCTTCGTGAAAGCGCAGCGTGAACCGGCTGCCGCGGCCCGGCCGGGAGCGCAGCGTGACGGCGGCCTCGTGCAGTGCGGCGATCCGCTTGACGATGGCCAGGCCCAGTCCCAACCCGCGCTCGCGCTGGCGTGACACATTGTCGACCTGGTAGTGGTCGTCGAAGATCCGCTCGTGGTGGCTGGCGGCAATGCCGCAACCGGTATCGGTGACCGACAGCTCGAGCTGTCCGGCGACGCGGGCACCAACCGTGATGCGGCCATGCGCGGTGCAGTTGAGCGCATTGTCGATCAGCTCGTTCAGCATCCACGAGACCAGCTTCGGATCGAACCGGGCCACGCAGCCGCAGTGCCGGGTACGGATTTGCAGTCCGCGGGAGGCTGCCCGGGGTCTTGCCGCACTGGCCAGTCGGTCGATCAGCCGATCGACCGGGGTCGGCTGCGCGGCGATGCGGACGCGGCCGCTGTCCAGTTGCGACAGTTCGAACAGACGGTCGAGCAGGGCATTCAGCGCGCCGACCGAATGGCGCAGGCCGTCGAGCGCCGGCGCAAGCTCCGGATCGTCGATCCTGCCGGACAGCAGGTCGGCATTGAGCGCAAGGGCTGCGGCCGGCTGGCGCAGGTCGTGGCTGGCCATGGCGATGAAGCGGGACTTCGTCTGCCTGGCCGCCCGTTCGCGTTCGCCTGCGCCGGCCAGCGCCTCGACGAGGCGGCGATTCTCGCCAGCGGCAGCCCTGGCCCGCCGGCTCAGATCGTCGTGCCTGGCTGAACAGGCGGCGGCCATGACGGCGAAGCCGGCGATGCTCCAGGCGGCGAGGACGGTGCCGGGCTCGTCGAGCTGCCACCACGCCAGGGCGAACTGGCCGGCGCAGCCTGCGAGCTGGAGCCGGTAGGCCGATTCCCGGAAGGCCGGACCCGGCAGTTCGCGGAAGGCGAGCGCACCCACCAGGCCTGCGCAGGCCGCCAGGCTCAGGGCGATGCGCTCAGGCCAGGGCAGCCCGGCCAGGAACAGGGTGGCGGCAGCGCCCGCCACAAGGCCTGCCAGCGCGGCTTCGAGGGACTGGAACCGCCACCCGGAAGCGGAGCGGCCAAGGGGCAGGCCCGACCTCGACGAGCGTGTCAGCAGGCCGGCCGAGATCACCAGGACGGAAACGCCGGCCCAGCCCAGGAGCAACCAGGCGGGCGCAGTGCCTGCGGCCAGGACGGTCATCCACAGGGTGACGGCGAGGGCCGCGGCAGCGCCTCGGCAGGCCTGGTATGTCCGGTGTCTGCCTGCCAGTGCAGCGTCTGCCGCATCGCCCATCGCTTCCCCGCTGCCGGTGACCGTCTCCCCGGCAGTCTAGGAAAATCCCGGCTGGCTCGCGTCAGCCTTTCGGCCTAGGTCGTTCGGCAGCGGTCAGCGGGCAGCCCCGCAGGGCCGTCGGGTGGGTCGACGGCCTCAGCCGCACTCGCCCTGATGTCCGCAGGCGGTGCAGAACATGCAGCCGTCCTTGCGGATATAGGCGTGGGCACCACAGGACGGGCAGGCCTGGCCGGCGATCAATGGCGTGGCAGTGGGCACGACGCTGGGCGTGCCATCCTCGGGCAGCGCCAGGGCGCCGGCTCCGCCGATGGCCCGGCCGTCGCTGTCCAGCAGTCCGAGCACCTTGTAGCGGTGCAGGATCAACTGGGCGACATAGGCGACCGTGCTCGGATACACCTGCTGGCGCGACTCGCCCGGGATCTGCGCCCAGAACGAACCGTTCAGCTCGCCGAAGCTGAGCAGCTTGCGCAGCTTCAGGCCGATCCAGTTGACGTCGACCACGTGCATGTCCAGCGACAGCAGCTTGCACAGGCCGTCGAGCACTTTCGGATAGTCGCCGGACAGCCAGATCGAGTACGGGCGACGCGACCCGTCCGGCAACTGGAGTTCCTTGACACCGAGGACGAAGTCGTCGCCGGTGGCGGCGTTGCTGATGTCGGCTGTCCAGGACAGCGTGCCGAGCGGGCCCGACTTCGGCTCCTTGCTGAACATCAGGGCGTCGAGCATCGGCGTGGGCTGGGTGTCCAGCGAGTCGAAGGTGCCGAGTTCCTCGCAGCGATGGCGGACAATCTCGGCGAAGGCGGCGACCACCCCCGGCGACCAGCGGATCTCGCCCTCGGGCGGGAAGGGCAGTTGCAGCGGCTGCTCGTCGCGAGTCCTGGCCAGTGCATCGAGCTTGAGCTTGAGCCAGGCGCGATCGTTCGAGCGCATGTCCATCGACAGGGCCTTGGCGATGGCACCGAGCCCGCGTGGCTGTTCGTTGCCGTTGACCCAGGTTTCGAAGGGCAGGCTGCGTACCGCCTTGCTGCCGTCGAGCCGTTCGACCGTTTCCTCGGTCTGGCCGATGAAGATACAGAACGACACCCGGTCGTCGAGCGGCTCGAACATGTAGGACCAGGCCATGTTGCCGGCGGCCAGGCGGGGCCGGCTCGGCCAGCGCAGCGACGACAGGGCCGGGTGCGGCAGCTTGTCGAGCCGCAAGCGGCGGTCGGGCTCTTCGCTGAGGTCTTGCGGCTGCTGGGCCGACTGTGTGCTGCCGACGCTGAGCACCGAGCCGATCACCGAGTTCGGCCGGTAGGTCGTGATCCCTTTCAGACCGGCCTTCCAGGCTTCCAGATACAGGGTCTTGAACTCGTCGTACGGATAATCCTCGGCGACGTTGACCGTCTTGCTGATCGCCGAGTCGACATAGGGCTGGACGGACGCGCTCATCCGCATGTGGTCGAGCGCCGAGATCTGCATGGCCGACACGAAGTAGTCCGGCAGCGCACCGACGTTGCCGCCCATGTGGCGGAACAGCCGGTAAGCGAAATCCTCGACCTCGTATTCCTGGCGGCTGCCGTCGGGCATCCGCTTGCGTCGGGTGTAGGTCCACGAAAAGGCGGGCTCGATGCCGCCCGAGGAGTTGCCGCCGAAGGCGATCGAAATGGTTCCGGTCGGCGCAATCGACATCAGGTGCGAGTTGCGGATGCCTTCCTCGCGGATGCGCTGCTTCAGGGCCTCGGGCAGGCGCGAGGCGGCGTGTGGCTCGGCCAGGTACTGATCGGCGTCGAACAGCGGGAAGGCGCCGCGCTCGCCGGCCAGCGCAACCGAGGTCTCGTAGGCCGTGTCACGCATCCGGGCGGTCAGCTGGGCGGCGAAATCACGACCCGCTTGCGTGTCGTAACGCAGCTTCATCATCGTCAGCGCGTTGCCCAGGCCGGTGAAGCCGAGCCCGATGCGCCGCTTGGCCTTGGCTTCGTGGTCCTGCGCCGGCAGCGGCCACAGGGTCAGATCGAGCACGTTGTCGAGGGCGCGTACCGCGATCGAGATCACCCGGTCGAAGCGCTCGAAATCGAAGCGGGGCGCTTCGCCGAACGGGTCGGATATGAAGCGCACCAGATTCAGGCTGCCCAGGTCGCAGCAGCCGTAGGGTGGCAGGAACTGCTCGCCGCAGGGATTGCTGGCTTCGATCCGCTCGCAGTAGGAGAGGTTGTTGTCGCGATTGACCCGGTCGATGAAGATCACGCCGGGTTCGGCATGATTGTAGGTGGAGCGCATCATCGCGTCCCACAGCTCGCGGGCCTGGATGGTCCGGTAGACATGCTTGCCGTCAGCCCGCGCCGTCGGCGTTTCGCCGGCATCGAAGGGCTGCACCGCATGGACCAGCTCGAACGGCGCGTCGTCGTTCACCGCCTGCATGAACTCGTCGGTGACGGCCACCGACATGTTGAAGTTCGACAGCGAGCCGTCACGCTTGGCGTTGATGAATTCCTCGACGTCGGGGTGGTCGACGCGCAGCACGCCCATCTGGGCGCCACGTCGCGAACCGGCCGATTCCAGCGTCTCGCAGGATTTGTCGAACACCCGCATGTACGAAACCGGACCCGAGGCGCGCGAGCGGGTTCCGCGCACCAGCGCACCCTTGGGCCGGATCGACGAGAAATCGTAGCCGACGCCGCCGCCGCGGCGCATGGTTTCGGCGGCTTCCTGGAGCGCCGCGTAGATGCCGGGGGTGCCGTCGTCTTCGTGGCCCCAGACCGCGTCGCCGATCGGCTGGACGAAACAGTTGATCAGCGTGGCCTGGATGTCGGTGCCGGCGGCCGAGTTGATCCGGCCGGCCGGGATGAAACCGTTCTCCATGGCCCAGAGGAACTCGGCCTGCCAGTGCTCGCGCTGAGCCGGTGCTTCGAGCGCGGCCAGTGCACGGGCCACCCGCAGGCGGATGTCGTGGACGGTCCGTTCATCGCCCTTGGCGTATTTTTCGAGAAGTACATCGATCGTGACTTCCTGTTCGGGTAGCGCGGTCAGTACGTTCTCGAGCTTCATCTGGATGTTTTCCTCTTCGATGCGCGGCGGGCACGAGCCGGCGGCGGTCACTGGATGGGTTCGGCGCAATGCGTTCGGCGGACATTCTAGCCGGGTCCCGCCCGGAACTGCCGCCAGCGGCCCCGGCGCCACGGAGCGCCGGGGTTCAATCCCTGGAACGGGGTCGGGAATGGCCGCTCCGGGCGGGTAGCGGATGGCGAGCTGGCTAGAATCCCCTTTCGATGAGAGAGGATATGGACCGTACCCAAACTCCCACCTGGAACATCTGGCACATCGCGGCGATCCTGCTGCTGACGATGCTGGCGCACGACGTCTGGCAGGGATGGCGCACGGTCGAGCCCTTGCCCTACAGTGAATTCATGCAGCAGCTCGAGGCCGGCAACGTGGCCGAGATGGACGTCTCCGAGGACCGGATCCAGGGCGTCCTCAAGCGTCCGCTGGCCGATGGGCGCAGCCGTTTCGTCACCGTGCGGGTCGATCCCGCGCTGGCCGGTGAACTGGCCAGCCACGGGGCGAGCTTTCGCGGCGTGGTGCAGAGCACCTGGCTGCGCGACCTGCTCGGCTGGGTCCTGCCGATCCTGGTCTTCTTCGGCATCTGGATGTTCGTGCTGCGCAAGCTCGCCCAGCGCAGTTTCGGCGGACTGGGGGGCGGGGGCGGCCTGATGTCGATCGGCAAGAGCCGTGCCAAGGTCTACGTCGAAACCGGGGTGGGCGTGAGCTTCGACGATGTCGCCGGAGTCGACGAGGCCAAGGAGGAACTGCGGGAGGTGGTCGGTTTCCTGAAGGATCCGGATCAGTACGGACGGCTCGGCGCCCGGATTCCGAAGGGCATCCTGCTGGTGGGGCCGCCGGGCACCGGCAAGACGCTGCTGGCGCGCGCGGTGGCCGGGGAGGCCGGCGTACCATTCTTCTCGATCAACGGCTCGGAGTTCGTCGAGATGTTCGTCGGGGTCGGAGCGGCGCGTGTGCGCGACCTGTTCGAGCAGGCCCGCCAGAAGGCGCCGGCCATCATCTTCATCGACGAAATCGACGCGCTGGGTCGCGCCCGGGGTGCTTTCGGCTTCGGCGGCGGCCATGACGAGAAGGAGCAGACGCTGAACCAGTTGCTGGCCGAACTCGATGGCTTCGATCCCAAGTCGGGGGTCGTGCTGCTGGCGGCCACCAACCGCCCCGAGATCCTCGATCCGGCGCTGCTGCGCGCCGGGCGCTTCGACCGCCAGGTGCTGGTCGACCGGCCCGACCGGGTCGGGCGGGTCCAGATCCTGGGCGTGCATCTGCGCAAGGTCAAGCTGGCCGATGACGTCGACCGTGAGCAGGTTGCGGCGCTGACGCCCGGCTTCACCGGCGCGGACATCGCCAACCTGGTCAACGAGGCGGCGCTGCTGGCCACGCGCAATGGCCGGGATGCCGTCACGCTGGCCGATTTCACCGGTGCGATCGAGCGCATCGTCGCCGGGCTCGAGAAACGCAACCGGCTGCTCAATCCGCTCGAACGCAGGATCGTCGCCTTCCATGAAATGGGCCATGCGCTGGTGGCGATGGCGCTGCCGGGGTCCGACGTCGTCCACAAGGTCTCGATCATCCCGCGGGGCGTGGGCGCGCTCGGCTACACGATCCAGCGGCCGATCGAAGACCGTTTCCTGATGACGCGCGGCGAACTCGAGCGCAAGATGATGGTGCTGCTCGGCGGGCGGGCAGCCGAGGAACTGGTGCTCGACGACATTTCCACCGGCGCTGCCGACGATCTGGCCAAGGTGACCGACATCGCCCGCAGCATGATCATGCAGTACGGAATGGATGACACGCTGGGCAACCTGGTCTACGAGAATCCGCGCTCGGCTTTCCTGGGCACCCCCGAACCGGTGGCCGAAGTGCGCCGGCATTCCGAGCAGAGCGCACAGCGCATCGACGAGGCCGTGCGTCAACTGGTTGCCCGGGTCTACGCCCAGACGCTGGCACTGCTGGAGCGCGAGCGCGACCGGCTCGAGCGGGGCGCGGCCCTGTTGCTGGAGCGCGAAACCCTCGACCAGGCCGACCTCGTGGCACTGCGCGAGGAAGTCGGCGTTACGGAGAGTGATCGATGACCCAGGTGACGGCTGGCGCACTCTGCCAGTACTGCGATGCCAGTCAGTTCGCGTTCGAGACGACCGATTCGCTCGAGCCGCTGACCGAAGCCTTCGGCCAGGAGCGGGCGATCGAGGCGATCGACCTGGCGGTCGGGATTCGCCACAGTGGCTTCAACCTGGTCGTGCTCGGCGACCCCGCTACCAGCAAGTTCGAGGCCACCCGCAACCGGCTCGCGGCGATCGCCAGAGGCCGGCCTCGGCCCGACGACTGGTGCTACGTCAACAACTTCAGCGAAGCGCATCGCCCGCACGCCTTGCGCTTGCCCAGCGGTCAGGGGGCGGGGTTCCGTCGCGACATCGGGCAACTGGTCGAGGAGCTGCTCGGTGCGATTCCGGCGGTTTTCGAAAGCGACGACTATCGTTCCCGGGTCGAACAGATCGATGCGCAGTTCGGCAGCCGCCAGGAACAGGGTTTCAACGAACTGGTCGAAGAGGCCCGCAAGCACGGCATCCTGTTGCTGCGCACGCCGAACGGCTTTTCGTTCGCGCCCGACAAGAACGGCGAGGTGATGCCGCACGAGGAGTTCGAGGCGCTGCCGCAGGCCGAGAAAGACCGCGTGGCGCAGGCGGTCCAGGAACTGCAGGAGAAGCTGCAGCGGCTGCTGCGCCAGATCGTGCAGTGGCGGCGCGCGTATCGCGACGAGATGAAGCAGTTGAACCGGGAGGTCACGACCTTCGCGGTCGGCGGCATGGTTGATGACCTGGTACGCCGCTACGTGGCCCTGCCCGAGGTGGTCACCTGGCTCGAAGCCCTGAAGGAAGACGTGATCGAGAATGCCGACAGCTTCCGCGCGCAGGGTGAGGCGACGCCCCAGCAGCCCGGTGCGCCGCAGGCCGAGGCCCTGCCGCCGCTGCGCCGCTACGAAGTCAACCTGCTGGTCGGCGACGATGACCGGCAGGGGGCGCCAGTCGTCTCGGAAGAGAATCCGACCTATACCAATCTGGTCGGCCGGATCGAGCACCTGGCGCGCTTTGGCGCCTTGCTGACGGACTTCGGGCTGATCAAGCCCGGCGCGCTGCACCGCGCCAACGGCGGTTATCTGCTGCTCGACCTTCGCAAGGTGCTGATGCAGGGGCTTGCCTGGGAAGCCCTCAAGCGAGCCCTGCACACTGGCGAGATCCGCATCGAGTCGCCCGGCCAGTTCTATGGGGCGGTCAGCACGGTCTCGCTGGAGCCGCAACCGATTCCGCTCGACATCAAGGTGGTGCTGTTCGGTGACCGGACGCTGCAGATGCTGTTGCAGGCCTACGATCCTGATTTCGTCGAGCTGTTCAAGGTGGCGGCCGATTTCGAGGACGATGCGATCGCCTCGTCGTCCTCGCTGCCGGTCTATGCTCGGCTGATCGCGACGATCGCCCGCAAGGTCAGTTCGCTGGCCCTCGATCGCGAGGCGGTGGCGCGGGTCGTCGAGTTCAGCGCCCGCCTGGCCGACGACGCCGGCAAGCTGAGCCTGCATCGATCGGCGCTCGAAGACCTGCTGATCGAAGCCGATTACTGGGCGCGCAAGGACGAACGCTCGCTGATCGGCGCCGAGCAGATCCAGCGCGCGCTCGATGCCAGGGTCGAGCGCAGCGACCGCATCCGCCGGCGGATGCAGGAGGCGATCCTCAACGGCACGATCATGATCGACACTGCCGGGGCCGAAGCCGGGCAGATCAACGGCCTGGCAGTCTATTCGGTCGGCAACCTGGTCTTCGGGCAACCCACGCGGATCACTGCGACCACCCGGATCGGCGATGGCCACGTCATCGACATCCAGCGCGAGGCGCAGATGGCCGGGGCGATCCACTCCAAGGGGGTCATGATCCTGAGCGCCTTCCTGGCCGCCCGCTATGCCGCCCGTCAGCCCTTCGCGCTGAATGCGAGCCTGGCCTTCGAGCAGACCTACGGACCGGTCGACGGCGACAGTGCCTCGCTCGCCGAAGCCTGTGCGCTGGTGTCGTCGCTGGCCGGCGTGCCGATCCGGCAGAGCTGGGCGGTCACCGGCTCGATCGACCAGCGCGGAGAGGTCCAGGCGATTGGCGGGGCCAACGAGAAGATCGAGGGTTTCTTCGACCTGTGCGCGGCCCGTGGCCTCGACGGCCGGCAAGGCGTGCTGATTCCGCATGCCAATCTGCGCCACTTGATGCTCAGACGCGAAGTCGTCGACGCCGTGGCCGCCGGGCGTTTCGCGATCCATGCCGTGGCGACCTTCGATCAGGCCATTGCGCTGCTGACCGGCGAGACCGACATCGACACCAAGGTGCGCGCCCGGCTGGCCCAGTTCGTCGAGCTGACCCGCGAGTTCGGCCGGCAGCGCCTTCGCGGTCGCAGCGGCGGGCGGGCATGAAGCGCGCGGGGGACGCAATGGCAGCCTATCGGATGGCGCCACATCGGGACGGCGCGACGGCCATGAGCGCGGCAGCGCAGTCGGGGCAGGCATCCGGCCGGGACGGTGCCGGCCGTCCGGGTGAGGGCGCGGCGCAGCCGCGGATCTGGCTGGCCGTCGACGCGCTGGAGCGCAGTGAGATACCACTGGGCGCGGCACTGGCGCTGGCGCGCCTGCTCCGGGCCGAGCTCAGCGCGCTGTTCGTCGAGAACATCGACCTGTTCCGGGTGGCAGCCTTTCCGCAGACCTTCGAGATGCGGCTGTTCGGTGCGCGTTCCGGCGGCCTGTCGGCCGACGAGCTCGAGCATGTGCTGAGGGCCCAGGCGCGCGCGGTGCGCCGCCAGCTCGATCAGGCGGCGCTCGCCAGCGGGGTGCGCTGGCAGTTCGAGACCGCGCGCGGCCGGATCGTCCAGCAGGCACTCGATCGGGCCGGTGCCGCGGACTGGGTCGTGGTGCCGGGCCTGGCCGTTGCTACGGCGCTGGCGCTCGGTCAGCGCCGGCCGCCGGGGGCTTCCGGCCGGACGGCCGGGATCCGGAGCGGCCTGCCGCGCGAGATCTGGGCGGTGCCGGGTGCCGGGCCCGATGGCTGGCGCGCGCTCGAGCGCGGCCGGCAGCTGCTGCAGGGCAGGGGCCGGGTGCTGATGCCCGCTGAGCCGGCGGCGGCCGAGGCCTTGCGCCAGGGGCTGCGTGAGCGTGGCTGGCAGGATCTGTGGCGCGAGGCCAGCCTGCAGGATCTGCAGCGTGTCCGCTCGGCGCCCGGCGGGGCCGATGCCGGTCTGCTGCTGTTGCCCAGGCCGGTCGACGCGGTGCAGCGGGCGCAGCTCGAGGCGCTGTGGCGACGGGCGGGCTGGCCGCTGCTATTGCTCTGAGAAGGGCTTCCCGAGAAGGGCGGGTTTCCATTCTCTGGAAAGGGTGCAGCTTCCGTGGAAAGAAGCGATGCCCCCGAAACTGGAACTCCCCTCCCTGGTCGTCTTGACAGCCTGTGGGAGTTTGTCCATACTCTCGCTTCTGTGCTGATCGCGAAGAGCTGCAAATGCGGTGCGACGGCGGGATGGATTTGAGCTGATCTTTAACAATCAACAGCCGATAAGTGTGGGCGTTTGTGCAAGAGGCGCCAG
>Ga0172382_10001791_pt1 | contig 37325 bp, 32 predicted proteins | sample Leawel138RmetaG_FD_122245 | JGI IMG/M metagenome (GOLD analysis project Ga0172382, IMG submission 122245) | Leachate microbial communities from a municipal landfill in Southern Ontario, Canada - Leachate well 138R metaG | ecosystem: Engineered > Solid waste > Landfill > Unclassified | place... | reverse complement strand
CCGCCGAGAATCTCGTAGCTGCTGATCAGCTTGTGCACCTTGGGGTTCTCCAGCGCCTGGTACTGGAACGGCGGGCTGGAGAAGTGGGCGGTGATTTCCGAGCCGCCCTTGATCAGCGCCGCAGTGGCATCTGGGTGCGGCAGGCTGATGGAGATAGCGTCGAAACGCTGGAAATCGTCCTTGCCATAGCGCTTGGCCGTCTCGATCTGCAGGGTGCGCGACTGGAATCCGACCCCGGCAGCCGGCACTGCGAGGCGATCCTTCTCGCTCAGATCGTCCAGCGTCTTCACCTCCTCACGGTTGCTCAGCACGTAGCCGGGCAACGAACCGAGCGCGGCTACGGCCTTGACGTTCTGCCGGCCGTAGCTGCGATCCCAAACGGTGAGCATCGGCGGCACACCTGCCGAGACCACGTCGATGGCACCAGCCAGCAGCGCCTCGTTCATTGCGGTGGCGCCGGAAATGGTACGCCACTCAACATCGATCGCCTCCAGGCCATGGGCCTTGGCGTGCTTCTCGATCAGTTGCTGATCCTTGACTACATGCAGCACCAGATAGCCGATACCGAACTGCTGGGCGATGCTGATCTGCCCTTCGGCCTGAGCCACCAGGGGCAGCGTGAAAGCGCCGAATAGCGCGACGGCTGCGGCGAGAGGGGATTTTTTCATGGGACGCTCCTGTGTACCTGACCTTCGCCGGCCAGGCGGTTAAGTGTGTGGTTGTGGTTCGAATCGAATAGGCGGATCGCGCCTCCACCGGCGCGGTGAATGCAACGTCTTACCGCTGCATGCCCCAGCGCTTGACGGTCAACCGCTCGACCGTGGCGAACACCAGGTTTTCCACCAGCAGACCGATGAGGATCACCGCGGCAAGGCCGGCGAAGACCTTGTCGGTGTACAGCTCGTTGCGGTTCTGGAAGATGTACCAGCCAAGGCCGCCCTTGCCGCTGGAGGCGCCGAACACCAATTCGGCGGCGATCAGGGTGCGCCAGGCGAAGGCCCAGCCGATCTTCAGGCCAGCGAGGATCGACGGCAGCGCAGCGGGAATCAGGATGAACAGCACGAAGCGCAATCCCTTGAGGCCATAGTTGCGCCCAGCCATGCGCTGGGTGTCCGAGACGCCGAGAAAGCCGGCATAGGTGTTCAACGCCAGCGCCCAGAGCACCGAGTGCACCAGCACGAAGATCAGACTGTTTTCGCCCAGGCCGAACCAAAGCAGCGACAGCGGCAACAGCGCGATGGCCGGCAATGGGTTGAACATCGAGGTCAGGGTGGACAGCAGGTCGCGACCCAGCTGGGTCGACACCGCCAGGGTGGTCAGCGCAAAGGCCAGGGCGATACCGACCAGGTAACCCCTGACCAGCACCGACAGCGAGATCGCCACTTTTTCCAGCAACTCGCCACTGCCGATGCCTTCGAAGAAGGCCTTGGCCGTCTGCACGAAGCTGGGCAGCAGCAGGTCGTTGCCTTGGTAACGCGCCGCCAGTTCCCAGATCAGCGCCAAGACCAGCAGGATCAGCGTCTTGCGTAGCCAACCCTGCTGCCACAGGCGCTGCGCCAGCGGCAGCTCGCGCTCCAGCTTTAGATCCGGTAAGGGCTGCAGCGGTATTTCGTATTCCTTACGCCGTGCGGGGGAAAGGCTCATGGTGCACGCTCCTCAGTAGGCGATGCGGATGTCATGGAAACCCAGCTCGGCAGCGGCGCGAGCGCCCTCCTCGCTGTCTTCGTCGAACAACAGGCGATGGATGCGCTGCGCGGTCTGCTGGAATGCCGCGCCACCCAGGCTGTGCAGATCGAACTGGTGACTGCCCACCTCCGCCCTCACCCGCCCCGGATGCGGCGACAGCAGCAGGATGCGGTTGCCGACGATCAGCGCCTCCTCGATGGAGTGGGTGACGAACAGCAGGGTGAAGCGCACCTCCTCCCACAGCTGCAGCAACTCCTCCTGCATCTTGCGGCGGGTCAGTGCATCGAGCGCGGCGAAGGGCTCGTCCATCAGCAGGATCTTCGGTTGCATGGCCAGCGCACGGGCGATCGCCACGCGTGCCTTCATGCCGCCGGACAGGGTGTGTGGATAGGCGTCGGCGAAGGAGGCCAGGCCGACCTTCTCCAAGTACTGCAACGCCCGCTCTTCGGCATCGCGGCGGCCCAGAGTGCGGGAGGCCAGCAGCGGGAACATGACGTTCTGCTTGACCGTCTTCCAGGGCGGCAACTGGTCGAACTCCTGGAACACCACGATGCGATCCGGGCCCGGCTCGCGCACCTCGGCGCCGTCCAGGCGGATGCTGCCGCCGACCGGCTCGATGAAGCCGGCCACCGCCTTGAGCAGCGTGGACTTGCCGCACCCCGAAGGGCCAAGCAGCACGAAGCGATCGGCACGATCCACCTCGAAGCTGACTTCGTGGGTGGCGCGCACCACGCGCTGCGGGGTGCAGTATTCGAGGCTGACCCTCTCCACCTGCAGCAGGGTGTCGAAGGCATTGGTGTGGTGTTGCGCGATGCTGGCCGTGGGGCCTTGCAGTAAGGCATTCATGGTTCAGCTTCCCTGGCCGATGGCGGCATCTTCGAAGAAATAGTCCTGCCAGGAAGCCGGCTTGTGCTTGATCGCCCCCACGCGCTGGAGGAACTCGGCCAAGGGGTAGGTGTTGGTCGGCGTCACGCTGAACTGGAACTGCTCGTTGTCGATGATCTTCAGCAGGTCCTCACGGCTGATCTTCGCGCCGGTCACGCGGATATAGATGTCGGCTGCCGCGGCCTTGTCGTGCTGGGCGAACTCGGCTGCCTCGGCCAGCGCGGCGACGAAGGCCTTGTAGGTCCTGGGATTGTCGTTGCGAAATTGCTCGGTGGCATAGAGCACCGTCGGCGAGTTAGGGCCGAGCAGCTCGTAGGTGTCGAGCACCACATGCACGTTCGGATTTTTCAGCGCCTGGTTCTGGAACGGCGGATTGGCGAAATGCCCGGTCAGCTCGGTACCGCTGGACAGCAGCGACGCCGTGGCATCCGGGTGTGGCAGCGCCACGGTGTATTTGTCCAGGCGGTCGTACTGGTCGTCGCCCCACTGCTTGGCCGCGGCGTACTGCAGGAAACGCGACTGCACCGACACGCCCACCGCCGGCACGGCGATGCGGTCCTTCTCGGTGAAGTCCGCGATGCTCTTGACGTTGGGGTTGTTGCTCACCAGGTAGTAGGGGAAGTTGCCCAGCGAGGCCACGCCCTTGACGTTCTGCCGGCCCTGAGTGCGGTCCCACACCGTCAGCAGCGGGCCGATGCCGGCACCGGCGATGTCGATGGCGCCGGACAGCAGCGCATCGTTGATCGCCGCGCCGCCGGACAGCTGTTGCCACTCCACCTTGATCTCCAGGCCGTCGGCCTTGCCGTGCTTCTCGATCAGTTGCTGGTCACGCACCACGTTGAGCAGCAGATAGACGATGCCGAACTGCTCGGCGATGCGGATCTGCCCCTCGGCGTGAGCCGCCTGCGGTGCGGCCAGGGTACCGGCCAGCAGGCTGAGGGAAAGGCCGATGCCGCTGGCCAGTCGGCCAAAACGCGGAATGAAGGAAAAGCGTTTGCCTAGAGACATGGTGTGACTCCATTCGGGATGCAAGCGAAAAGGGAAATGACGGTGTTGCGGTCAATCAGAACGGCACATCGCCCTGAATGGTCGTGCGGTGCATGCGCCGGCGCAGGTGGCTCGGGCAACCGGTAGCCAGGTGGATCAGCGCGCGGTTGTCCCAGAACACCATGTCGTGCGGCTGCCACTGGTGGCGGTAGATGAACTCGGGCCTGGCGCTATGGGCATACAGCTCGGCGAGGATCTGCCGGCTCTCGTCTTCGGGAACATCGAGAATGTGGGTGGTGAAGTTCTCGTTGACGAACAGGCCCTTGCGACCGGTTTCCGGGTGAGTGCGCACCACCGGATGGACGACTGATTTGACCTCGGCCAGTTGGGCCTCGGTCAACGTCGGGCGGCGAACGCCAGCGAACACTTCATCGGCATAGCGTGCGGTGTAGGAATGCGCCGCGAGCTTGCCGTCGATGGCCTTGAGCAGGTACCTCGGCAGGGTTTCATAAGCCAGTTGCTGACTGGCGAACAGGGTGTCGCCGCCCTCCTCCGGTAGCTCCTGAGCCAGCAGCATGGAGCCCAGGCTAGGAAATTCCTTGTAGGACAGGTCCGAATGCCAGAACTTGCCGGCATCGCCAAGGCCGACGGGCTGACCGTTCTCGATGATGTTGGAGATGATGAAAATCTCCGGATGATCGGCCAGCAGGAACTGCTTGAGCACGTGAATCTGCAGCGGGCCAAAACGGCGGCTGAAGGCGATCTGCTGCTCGGGAGTGATGCGCTGGCCACGGAACACCAGCAGAGCGTGATCGAGATGGGCACGATGGACACGAGCGAAATCGGCTTCGTGCAACGGTTGGGTCAGGTCCAAACCGATGATTTCCGCCCCCAGCGGGGCATCGAAAGGGCGGATCTCGAAGGCCTGCACCGAGGCAAGGGGAAACGAGGCAACTGCCGACATAGAACAAACTCCATGCAAAGGCGCCAGTCGGCGCATCACTTAGGGAGGCTGCGAAAGCAGCCAACGATCAAGTGCGGCGCGCCGATTGGTCGGCAGGTACGCAATGAAACTAATGATTCAACGATGTAACCCTAGCGGCCCCGTTCCCGTGGCTTCACGCGGGCGACACCTCTTCAAGCTGCCTGGCAGCGTGCTGCAACAATCGACTCAGCGCAGATCGCTGCTGCGCATCGGCATTGCCGACCAGGCGTAACAGGTCCGCCTCAAGCTGCGCGAACGGATCACGAAAGTTGAGATGTACGGGCAGCAACTCTTCGCCCTGGCTGACCAGTAGTGCAAAGTGAATGACGTTCTCCAGTTCACGTGTGTTGCCAGGCCAGGCATGTGTCTCGAGCAAACGCTGCGCGGCAAGGCCGATCTGCGGCAAGGGCAGACTCAAACGCTGCGCATAGACGCCTAGAAAATACTCAGCCAACGGCAGGATGTCCCCAATACGCTCACGCAGCGGCAATAGGTCTACTCGGCCATCGCTCAGGTAGTGGTAGAGCCGTTCGTTGAACTTGCCCGCAGCGACTGCCTGGCTCAGGTCGATGCTAGTGGCCGCAACTAGCCGAACATCGACGGGCGTCGCCCTGGTCGCACCGACACGCCAGGCTTCTCCGGTTTCCAGCGCAGTCAACAACTTGCTCTGCAGGCTCAGCGGTAGATCGCCGATCTCGTCCAGGTACAGCGTGCCGCCGTCGGCCGAACCAAACCAGCCAGCCCGGCTGCTCAGCGCTGCGGCATGAGCTCCGGCGGCGTAACCGAACAGTTCCGCATCGGCGGCCGTAGTGCTTATCGCGCTGCAACTGACCGCCACGAACAACCCGCCCCGCTCGCTTTCGCGATGAATATGGCGAGCCAGCAACTCCTTGCCGGTACCCGATTCGCCACGGATCAGCAGCGCAATCGGTAGCCTTGCCAGACGATCGACATCATCACGTAGCTGCCGCGATCTGGGATCGATGAATACCAGCGCTTTGGCTCGAATGCTCAGCGGGCTGCGCTCTTCGTCAGCAAAGCTCAGCAGCGAAGGCGTTAGGTGTTGGTCGTTCATGACAGTGCTCGCAGAAACGGTGTGTGCCTATCCTGATGTAAGGGTTTTCCTGGTTCAGGCACGCTGGCGCGCCTCTCGCTCGACCCGGCTCTGCAGGCGGTACAGGCTGGCGAAGCCCTGCTCCCAGCGCCGATGCCCGGAGGCCACGTTGATATGCCCGGCACCGGGGAGGATCGCGGTCTCGCTGCCCCAGTCGCGGCCCATCTCGATGGCACGCGCGGCACTCGCCGCAGTGTCGTTGTCCGAACCGATCAGCAGGCTGGCAAATGGCAGGGGCTGGCGGGGGATTGGCGCGAAGTTGCGCAAGGGTTCCGGGCAACCGCTACGTTCGACATCCGCGGGCGCCACCAGCAGGGCACCACGCAACCGTTGCAGCAGCTGCGCAGGCGCCTGCGCCGCCCAGTGCGCAACCGTGATGCAGCCCAGGCTGTGCGCCACCAGGATGACCGGCTCGACACTGGCAGCAATGCTGCACTGCAGTTCGGCGACCCAGTCTTCGCGCCACGGCGCAAGCCAGTCTTGCTGCTCCACCCGAGCGCTGCCCGGCAGGGTGCGATGCCAATGGCTCTGCCAATGCTCATCGGATGAGCCGTGCCAACCCGGCACGATCAGATAACGGATGCTGCGCATATCGGCGCCTCCTGTGATTCGTGGCAGCCAGTCTAGACAGACGCAGAACCGAATTAAAAAGAATAACGAATTATTTATTTATTCTTTTTGTGACTATGAAAGCTTACGTCAATGAATCGCTCGCTTATTCCATGCTGATCTATAAATGTTCTTAAACAATATTTTTAAGAATATCCCGTCTATCCCTATTATCCGCTCCACGCCTTGCTGGCTACGGCCGTTCCGGTCGTCACAAAGGCTTTCACGGAGAACAGTAATGACCGCGACCATTCGCAACCTTGAGGGGCAGGACGAAGCCAGCATCCTGCGCGAAATCCGCAGCGCCCTGAGCGGCCTGAAGTTCGGCTCGGTGGAGATCACCGTGCACAACGGTCAGGTCGTGCAGATCGAGCGCAAGGAGAAGTTCCGCCTGCAACCGACTGGCAAGACCGCCTGATTCGCTAGAACCGAACCAAGCCCGACTGGACCACCGGAGGGCGTGCAAATGAGAACGACACCATGACCACGCACCGGTACTGCCGCTGTCATCCGCGAATGCGGAGCTGACCAACCTGAACACCCACAAGCCAACGCAAAAAAACGATTTCTTCATTCAGGAGCTGCACATGTCCATTCGCCGCTTTACCCTCGCCGCCCTGGCGAGCGCCCTCCTCGCCGGTCCCGCCGTGGCCGCCGAGTCGCTGCTCAACGTGTCCTACGACCCGACCCGTGAGCTGTATGTGGAATTCAATCAGGCCTTCAACAAACACTGGCAGGCTCAGGGCCATGAGCCGATCCAGATCCAGCAGTCTCACGGCGGTTCGGGCAAGCAGGCCCGCGCGGTGATCGACGGGCTGCGCGCCGACGTGGTGACGCTGGCGCTGGCCGGCGACATCGACGAGCTGCAGCGCATCGGCAAGCTGATCCCCGAGGACTGGCAGTCGCGCCTGCCGCAGGCCAGCACGCCCTACACCTCGACCATCGTCTTCCTGGTGCGCAAGGGCAATCCGAAGGGCATCAAGGACTGGGATGACCTAGTCAAGCCGGGCGTCGAAGTGATCACGCCGAACCCGAAGACCTCCGGCGGCGCCCGCTGGAACTTCCTCGCTGCCTGGGCCTACGCCCAGCAGAAATTCGGCGACGAGGCGCAGGCCCAGGCTTTCGTCGAGAAGCTCTACAAGAACGTGCCGGTGCTGGATACCGGCGCCCGCGGCTCGACCGTCACCTTCGTCAACAACGGTATCGGCGACGTGCTGCTGGCCTGGGAGAACGAAGCCTTCCTGGCTTTGAAGGAACAGGGCGGTGAAGACTTCGAGATCATCGCGCCTTCGCTGTCGATCCTTGCCGAACCGCCGGTGGCGGTGGTCGACAAGAACGTCGAGCGCAAGGGCACGCGCGAAGTCGCCGAGGCCTACCTGAACTACCTGTACAGCGAGGAAGGCCAGCGCATTGCCGCGAAGAACTTCTACCGCCCGCGTAACGAGGCCGTGGCGGCCGAGTTCAAGGCGCAGTTCCCGGCGCTGAAGCTGGTCACCATCGACGATGACTTCGGCGGCTGGAAGGCCGCGCAACCGAAGTTCTTCAATGATGGCGGGGTGTTCGACCAGATCTACCAGGCGCAGTAAGCGGAAATTCGTAGGGTGGATGGCCGAAGCCATCCACGCGCTCGAGGCACTGGCCTGCACCCGGCAGGATCAGGCGCGATGCGCGTGGAAAATCGCTTTGCGAGTCTTCCACCCTACGGTCTTTCCGCTTACGGCTTTCAACTCTCCGACCGAGCCGTAAACATGTCTAGCCGAACCTCCTCCGTCATACCCGGCTTCGGCCTGACGCTGGGCTACACCCTGGTGTACCTCAGCCTGTTGGTGCTGATTCCCCTGGGTGCGCTGTTTCTCAAGACCACCGAACTCAGCTGGGACCAGTTCGTCGCCATCATCAGCGCGCCGCGCGTGCTGGCGGCGCTCAAGCTGAGCTTCGGTACCGCCTTCGCCGCCGCCGTGCTCAACGGCGTCATTGGTACGCTGCTGGCCTGGGTGCTGGTGCGCTACCGCTTTCCCGGGCGCAAGGTCATCGAGGCGATGATCGACCTGCCCTTCGCCCTGCCGACCGCCGTGGCCGGTATCGCGCTGACCGCGCTGTATGCGCCGAACGGGCCGATCGGCCAGTTCGCCACGCAGCTGGGCTTCAAGATCGCCTACAGCCCGCTGGGCATCACCCTGGCGCTGACCTTCGTCACCCTGCCGTTCGTGGTGCGCACGCTGCAGCCGGTGCTGGCCGACATTCCGCGTGAAGTCGAGGAAGCCGCCGCCTGTCTCGGTGCCAAGCCCTGGCAGGTGGCGCGGCATGTGTTGCTGCCGGCGCTGCTGCCCGCCTGGCTGACCGGCTTCGCCCTGGCCTTTGCCCGCGGCGTCGGCGAGTACGGCTCGGTGATCTTTATCGCCGGCAACATGCCGATGAAGACCGAGATCCTGCCGCTGCTGATCATGGTCAAGCTGGACCAGTACGACTACGCCGGCGCCACCGCCATCGGGGTGCTGATGCTGGTGGTGGCCTTCATCCTGCTGCTGGCGATCAACCTGCTGCAGCGCCGCATCGCGCGTTCTTGAGGAGTCCGGCATGTCTTCCGTTTCGATAACCACGACCGCCAGCGCCACCGCCAACGCCGCGCGGCGCGGCAATGCCTGGGGCCGGCGGGTGCTGATCCTCGCCGCCTGGCTGGTGTTCGCGCTGTTTTTGCTGCTGCCGTTGCTGATCGTCATCAGTGAGGCGCTGAAGCAGGGTTTCGGCACCTTCTTCGAGGCGATCTTCGAGCCCGACGCCATTGCCGCACTGCAACTCACGCTGCTGGCCGTGGGCATCTCGGTGCCGCTGAACCTGGTATTCGGCGTCGCCGCCGCCTGGTGCGTGAGCAAGTACGAGTTTCGCGGCAAGAGCCTGCTGGTCACGCTGATCGACCTGCCGTTCTCGGTGTCGCCGGTGATCGCCGGCCTGATCTACGTGCTGCTGTTCGGCGCCCAGGGCTACTTTGGCGAGTGGCTGATGGACCGCGATATCCAGATCGTCTTCGCCGTGCCGGGCATCGTGCTGGCCACGTTGTTCGTCACCGTGCCCTTCGTTGCCCGCGAGCTGATCCCGCTGATGCAGGGACAGGGCAGCACCGAGGAAGAAGCCGCGCGGCTGCTCGGCGCCAGCGGCTGGCAGATGTTCTGGCATATCACCCTGCCGAACATCAAATGGGGCCTGATCTATGGCGTGGTGCTCTGCACCGCGCGGGCGATGGGCGAGTTCGGCGCGGTGTCGGTGGTCTCCGGGCATATCCGCGGGCTGACCAACACCCTGCCGCTGCACGTCGAGATTCTCTACAACGAGTACAACCATGTCGCCGCGTTCAGCGTGGCCAGCCTGCTGCTGGCCCTGGCGCTGCTGATCCTGCTGCTCAAGCAGTGGAGCGAATCGCGCCTCGCGCGCCTGCAAACCGGAGCACATGCATGAGTATCGAAGTTCGCAACGTCAACAAGCGCTTCGGCCAGTTCCAGGCGCTGAACAGCATCAACCTCGACATCCACAGCGGCGAGCTGGTGGCCCTGCTCGGCCCCTCCGGCTGCGGCAAGACCAGCCTGCTGCGCATCATCGCCGGGCTGGAGACGCCGGACACCGGCAGCATCGTGTTCCACGGCGAGGACGTGTCCAGCCACGACGTGCGCGACCGCAACGTCGGTTTCGTCTTCCAGCACTACGCGCTGTTTCGCCACATGACGGTATTCGACAACGTCGCCTTCGGCCTGCGCATGAAGCCGAAGAAGCAGCGACCGAGCGAGGCCGTGATTGCCCAGAAAGTCCACGAACTGCTCGGCCTGGTGCAGCTGGACTGGCTCGCCGACCGCTATCCGGAGCAGCTATCCGGCGGCCAGCGCCAACGTATCGCCCTGGCCCGCGCGCTTGCGGTCGAGCCGCGTGTGCTGCTGCTCGATGAGCCGTTCGGCGCGCTGGACGCCAAGGTGCGCAAGGAACTGCGCCGTTGGCTGGCACGGCTGCACGAGGACGTGCACCTGACCTCGGTGTTCGTCACCCATGACCAGGAGGAAGCGATGGAAGTCGCGGACCGCATCGTGGTGATGAATAAGGGCGTAATCGAGCAGGTCGGCACCCCGGCAGAGGTCTACCGCAACCCGGCCAGCGAGTTCGTCTACGACTTTCTCGGCGATGCCAATCGCCTGCAGTTGGGCGACCGGCCGCTGGTGTTCCGCCCGCACGAGGTGCTGCTGTCGCGCGAGGCGGTGGCCGACTACCAGATCGGCGAGGTGCGCGACATCCGCCCGCTGGGCGCAATCACCCGCGTGACGCTGCGCGTGAACGGCCAGGATGAGCCAATCGAGGCGGAAGTCGGCAACGACCACGCCAGCCTGATCGGCGTGCAACGCGGCGCGACGTTGTATTTCCAACCTTGCCCCGCCGCCCAGCGGTACGGCATCGCGAACGCCTGATGCAACGCGCCGGGCGCCCGTCGCGGCGGCCGGTCTCCTGCGCAATCGGGTAACCTGGCGTCGAGTCTCGTCATAGTGCTCGCGGTGTCGGGCTTGAATGCTTCATCGCCGCCGCAATCTTCTGCGATTGAAGCACTCTGATAGCTGGCGTTTACCCTTTGAGCATTGCATGAACGAACCCACCTCCTCCCCGAGCCCGGCGCTGCCGCCGGTGCTCGCCGGGCCGCTGTTGCGCCGCGTCGAAACCACCCGGCTGGTGTTCTGGCTGGTCGGCAGCGAAGCGCTGACATTGCGCCTGCAGCTGAACGTCGACGGTGAACCGGAACGCGTGCGGACCCTCAGCGACGACGAGTGCACGCGAATACGGGTCGGCACGTCGGCGTGGCTGCATCTGATCGATGTGAAGCTCGACGAGCCACTGCCCCAGGACCGGCCGATCCGCTACGACCTGCGCCTGCTCGGCCATGCTGCCGAGCCTGGCATCGCGCAGTGGGCGCCGCATCTGCTGCATGAAGGCGAACGCATGCCGCTGTTCGTTATTCGGCCGCGCTTCGACAACCTGCTGCATGGCTCCTGCCGCAAGCCGCATCACGCCTCCGCTGATGGACTCGTCTGCGTCGATCGCCTGCTCGACGAGGCGCGGCAGGCACCGGAGCAATGGCCGGCGGCCTTGCTGATGACCGGCGACCAGATCTACGCCGACGATGTCGCCGGGCCGATGCTGGTGGCGATCCACGCGCTGATCCGTCACCTGGGGCTCTACGGCGAATGTCTGGAAGGCGCGTTGGTGACCGACAGCGCCGAGCTGCTGGCGCACCCGGCAACCTATTACCGGCGCGAACAGCTGCTACCGGCGTTCAAGGCCAGCGAGGCGTTGCGCGAGCGCTTCTTCGGCGGCGCGGAAAAGCCAGTGTTCACCACCGCCAATGCGCACAATCACCTGGTGACCCTGTCCGAGGTGCTGGCGATGTACCTGTTGGTGTGGTCGCCGGTGCCCTGGCAGCTGATCGATCCGGTCGCACCGTCGCTCGACGGCGAGCTGGCCCGGCGTTATGCACGTGAAGCCGAGCAGATCGATGCGTTTCGCCGCACCTTGCCGCGCGCGGCGCGGGCGTTGGCGCATGTGTCGACGCTGATGATCTTCGATGACCACGACATCACCGACGACTGGAATCTCTCGGCCCGCTGGGAGGAAACCGCCTATGGCCACCCCTTCTCGCGGCGCATCATCGGCAATGCGCTGGCGGCCTATCTGCTCTGCCAGGGCTGGGGCAACCAGCCCGAAGCCTTCACCACGGTGCTCGCACCGCTGCAGCGGCTACTGAATAGCGCGCGCGACGGCGCGCTCGACTGCCAGGACCAGAACGATGCGGTCGACGCCCTGCTCGCCTTCGCCAACTGGGGATATGTGCTGCCCGGCGAGCCGGCTCTGGTGGTGCTCGACACCCGCACCCGGCGCTGGCGCAGCGAACGCAATCTGAATCGACCCTCGGGCCTGATGGACTGGGAAGCGCTTACTGACTTTCAGCACGCGCTGCTCGATCATCACTCGGCGGTGATCGTCTCGCCGGCGCCGATGTTCGGCGTCAAGCTGATCGAAACGGTACAGCGGGTATTCAGCTGGCTCGGCTACTCGCTGCTGGTCGATGCGGAAAACTGGATGGCCCATCGCGGTGCGGCGCAGGTGATGCTCAACATCTTTCGCCACACGCGCACACCGGGCAACTACGTGATTCTCTCCGGCGACGTGCATTATTCGTTCGCCTACGAAATCCGCATCCGTGGCCGGCGCAGCCGTCCGCAGCTGTGGCAGATCACCAGCAGCGGGGTGAAAAACGAGTTCCCGCGCCGCCTGCTGGATATCTTCGACCGCCTGAATCGCTGGCTCTACTCGCCGCGCTCGCCGCTGAACTGGCTGACCAAGCGCCGAAGGGTCAAGGTGCAGCCCTGGTTGCCCAGCCGCAGCAGCGCCGGTGAGCGTCTGTGGAATGCAGCGGGGATCGGCCATGTGCGACTGGATGCCGAGGGCCGTCCGGCGCTGGTGGAGCAGATCAACGCCGACGGTTCGCCCGCGGTTCAGTTCCGACGACAAGTCTGATTGTCCACCGCTCAGCCGCATGCGACGCTGCGCGCCACGCGAGGTAACGACTTTAACGACGCGGCGGCCGGAACCGGCCACGCGCGACGGGTTCAAACCGCGTGCCATAGGCCAGCAAGCGGCTGAGCGGCGCCATTTTCCCTTTCAGTGACAAGGATTTTTACGTGTTCGATTCGATTACCGGGCTGATCAGCCAGGGCGGCTACTTCGGCATTCTTGCGCTGATGCTGCTGGAAAACCTGTTCCCGCCGATTCCCTCGGAAGTGATCATGCCGCTGGCCGGGTTTCTCGCCGCACGTGGCGAGCTGAACATCATTGGCGTAGTGATCGCCGGGACGCTCGGTTCGTTCCTCGGCGCGCTGCCTTGGTACTACGCCGGCGCCCTGCTCGGCGAAAAGCGCATGCGGCGGCTGGCCCAGCGCTACGGTCGCTGGCTGACGATATCGGGGGACGATGTCACCGAGGCCGGCATCTGGTTTCGCGCGCACGGGCGCAAGGCGGTGTTCTTCGGCCGTCTGGTGCCGGCGATCCGCACGCTGATCTCAGTACCCGCCGGCATCGCGCATATGCCGTTCCGTTCCTTCGCCTTCTATACCCTGGCGGGTTCGGCGATCTGGACCTTCTTGCTGGCGCTGGCCGGTTACCTGCTGCATGCCGAATACGACCGCGTCGCCGAGTACCTGGACCCGGGTTCGAAGATCGTGCTTGGCGTGATCGTGCTGGTCTACGTCTATCGTCTCGTGCGCAACGGCCACGCGCTGCGCCAGCGGCAAGGCGAATGAGGCCGCAACGGCTCAGTCTCGCGGCTGGCCACGGCCGCTGAGCAGAATCGCCCGGCGGCGCTTGCCCTTCATCAGGGTTTTCATGAGGCTGCGCCGGGCCTGCTCGTCCAGGTAGAACGCATCCGGATCGGGCAAGTCGCCTTCGCGCAGAAAATGCCCGTCCGGCTCGGCCGGCTCCACCACTTCCACCACCGTCGCGGCGCCCGCGCCACGGATGGCGTCCCAACCCTTGCCGTGGCCTTCGACCAGCACCGGTGTATCACCGGGGTAGCCCTGCAGGATTGCTATCAGTTCAGCCGCTGTCATCGTCCGTACCATCGCCAGTGAGCGCGCAGGCGCAATGAGCGGCATCTTATCCGCTTCGCTGCGGTTATCCCTAGGCGTAGGGAGTCAGGCAGGAATGGACTGGTATGCCGGCGCCGGCAACTCGCTGCCCTCGTCGGCCAGTCGGGTCTGCGTGTTTTCCAGCAACGGGAAGATACCCTCCAGCACGGCCACCAGCTGCGGATCGAAATGCACGCCCGCCTGTTCGCGCACATATTGCTGGGCACGCTCGGCCGGCCACGGCTGTTTGTAGGGGCGCGGTGAACGCAGCGCGTCGTATACATCGCACAGGGCGACGACAGCGGGATGTATTCGAAAATAGCGAAAGAAGATGAATTGCGGATGGCCGTATAGCCAACGATCTGCAGCCGCATAAGGCGCGGTAAAGCAGTACGGAGCGCGGAACTAGGGTCACCTGGGCAGGCGAAGCGGGAATGCTCATTGGTGCCCGGAGCGGGGGTCGAACCCGCATACCCTTTCGGATGAGGGATTTTAAGTCCCTTGCGTATACCAATTTCGCCATCCGGGCGGAGCGCTGTAGTTGGCCGCCAAGGTGGATCGCGGCGGCGCAGGACTATAACCAGCTACCCGGCTTCACGCAACCGCACCGGTCGTGCATCGGCGGAGGCTGCCGGGTTGATATGCGAGCTATGAGGTCGACTGTGTTTTTCATGCCCCAAACAAAAAGCCCCGCAAGCGTTAACTTGCGGGGCTTTCGATACTGGAGGCCGATGTCGGAATCGAACCGGCGTACACGGATTTGCAATCCGCTGCATAACCACTCTGCCAACCGGCCTCAAAACAATGACGCCGCATTCTCTGCGGCGTCATCTACAACAAATTGGAGCGGGAAACGAGACTCGAACTCGCGACCCCGACCTTGGCAAGGTCGTGCTCTACCAACTGAGCTATTCCCGCGTTGTCTTGGTGACGGGCGCCATTCTATAGGATCAGAGCGCGGCGTCAAGCCCTTGATTAAAAAAGTTTTATTTCTTTTCGGCGCTCAGATGAGGCCAGGCCGCGTTCAGGTAGTTGATCATCGACCACAGCGTCAATCCGGCGGCGATGAAGAGCAACGCGTAGCCCAGGCTGACCCAGATCGTCAGAGCTGGCGGGTTGGCCAGCAGGATCACCAGGGCCACCATTTGCGCTGCGGTTTTCCATTTACCGAGATTGGAGACGGCTACCTGCGCGCGCGCACCCAGTTCGGCCATCCACTCGCGCAGCGCCGAGACGACGATCTCACGCCCGATGATGATGGCTGCCGGTAGCGTCAGCCACAGGTTGGCATGCTCGCCGACCAGCAGCACCAGGGCGACCGCCACCATCAGCTTGTCCGCCACCGGATCGAGGAAGGCGCCGAATGGGGTGCTCTGCTCCAGGCGACGGGCCAGGTAGCCATCGAGCCAATCGGTCACTGCGGCAATGGTGAACACTGCACTAGCGGCCAGATAGCTCCAGTGAAATGGCAGGTAGAACAGCAGAATGAAGATTGGGATCAGCAGCACGCGCAGCACGGTGAGCAGGTTTGGAATATTCATCGGTACCACTGATCAGCGAAATTGGCGGTGATTCTACTCACTGTGCAGAGCGGCATAAATCGACTCGGCAAGCTTTTTACTGATACCCGGCGCCTTGGCGATCTCGTCCAGGCTGGCACGGCAGAGTTCCTGAAGACCACCGAAGTGCTTGAGCAGTTCGCGTCGCCGCTTCGGTCCGATGCCCGCCACGTCTTCCAGGCTCGATGTACGCCGAGCCTTGCCGCGTCGCGCACGGTGGCCGGTAATGGCGAAACGGTGGGCCTCGTCCCGCACCTGCTGGATGAGATGCAGCGCCGGCGAGTCGGCCGGCAGCGTGAATTCGTGCGCCGCGTCGTTGAGATACAAGGTTTCCAGGCCGGGCTTGCGGGTGACGCCCTTGGCCACGCCGAGCAGGATCAACTCGGGCACCGCCAGCTCTTCCAGCACTTCGCGCGCCATGTTGAGCTGGCCCTTGCCACCGTCCACCAAGAGGATGTCGGGCAGCTTGCCCTCGCCTTCGGCCGCCTTGCGAAAACGCCGCGAGAGCGCCTGGTGCATCGCCGCATAATCGTCTCCGGCGGTGACGCCTTCGATGTTGTAGCGGCGGTAGTCCGATTTCAGCGGCCCCTCGGGGCCGAACACCACACAGGACGCCACCGTTGCCTCGCCGCTGGAATGGCTGATATCGAAACATTCCAGGCGTGACGGCAGTTCGTCGAGCTTCAGCGCCTCGGCCAGCGCGTCGAAACGCGCCGACAGGTGCTGGCGATTGGCGAGTCGCGCCGACAGCGCCTGCTCGGCATTGGTCAGCGCCAGCTGTTGCCAGCGGGCGCGCGTCCCGCGTACACGATGCACGATGCTCAGCTCACTGCCACGCAATTCCGCGATCGCGCTGACCAGCGTGGGAAAGTCCTCATGCACGGCATTGACGATAAGCTCGCCCGGCAAGTCGCGCTCACTCGAGCCGAGGTAATACTGCTCGAGAAACGCCTGCAGCACGTCGCTGACGCTCTCCTCGATGGCAACCTGGGGGAAGAAATTCTTGCTGCCGAGCACCCGCCCGCCACGCACGCTGATCAGATGCACGCATGCACCGCCCGGGCTTACGGCGGCGGCGACGACATCGACGTTGCCATTGCCGCCTTCCATGCTCTGCTGGTCCTGAACGCGCCGCAGGATGCCGATCTGGTCGCGAATCTCGGCGGCACGCTCGAACTCCAGGTTCATCGCCGCCTGCTCCATGTTGCGTGACAGCTCTTCGGCCAGCGCATTGCTGCGCCCTTCGAGGAACATCACCGAGTGACGCACATCTTCGGCGTACTCGATCGGATCCACCAGTTTTACGCAGGGCGCCTTGCAGCGCTTGATCTGGTACTGCAGACACGGCCGGGTGCGATTGCGGAAATAGCTGTCCTCGCACTGGCGCACCAGGAACGCCTTCTGCAACAGCCCCAGGCTTTCGCGAATCGCGCCGGCGCTCGGATAGGGACCGAAATAGCGCCCCGGCTCCTTCTTCGCGCCGCGATGGATGCTCAGGCGCGGAAACTCACCGGCGGAAAGAAACACGTACGGATAGGATTTGTCGTCGCGCAGCAGGATGTTGTACGGCGGTCGCCACTGCTTGATCAGCGTCTGCTCGAGCAGCAGCGCCTCGGTCTCATTCGCCGTAATGGTGGTTTCCACCTGGGCGATCTTTGCCACCAGCGCAGCGGTTTTCGGCGCTTGGCCGGTCTTGCGGAAATAGCTGGCCAGGCGCTTCTTGAGATTCTTTGCCTTGCCGACGTAGAGCAGTTTTTCGTCGGCATCGAACATCCGGTAGACGCCGGGATGCCCGCTGCATGCCGCCAGGAAGGCGGATGAATCGAATCCGCTGGCCATCAGTTGATGGTGTCGACCATGCCGTGGCGTACGGCGAGCAGTGCCAGCTCGACATCACTGGTGATCGAGAGCTTCTCGAAGATCCGATAGCGGTAGGTGTTCACCGTTTTCGGCGATAGGCAGAGCTTGTCCGAGATCGCCTGGACCTTCTGGCAGTTGGCGATCATCAGCGCAATCTGGATTTCCCGCTCGGACAGCAGATCGAACGGCGAGCCGTTCTGCTGCGGCTGGAAGGACTTGAGCGCCAGCTGCTGGGCGATCTGCGGGCTGATGTAGCGTTGGCCGGCGAAAACCATGCGGATCGCACGAATCATCTCTTCCAGCGCAGCGCCCTTGGTCAGATACCCGGCCGCGCCGGCCTGCAACAGACGCGTCGGAAACGGATCCTCTTCGCAGATCGTGACGGCGATGACCTTGAGATCCGGGTGGCTGCGCAGCAGCTTGCGAGTGGCTTCCAGGCCACCAATGCCGGGCATCTTGACGTCCATCAGAACCACGTCCGGCTTGAGTTCGCGAGTCTGCTTGATCGCCTCCTCGCCGCAGTCAGCCTGACCAACCACGTACAACCCGTCGATATCGGCCAGCATGCGGGTAATGCCCGTGCGAACCAGATCGTGGTCGTCTACCACCAGCACCCTAATCAACAGACACCTCGTCAATGCAATTCAAAGCTGGCTGGCTGCGCGCTTCGTGATAACGGCGAACTGTACCAAAGAAAATGCCAACCTCGCCTCATCCGAGGTGACGAAAAATCGTCGCAGCCACTCCGCCAAAATGGCTACGACCCGCGACGCAAAGCGTTTGGCGCCACCTGTCAGCCAGAACCTACAGCGCCATGCTTGTAAGCCATTGGCTATGGAGTGCAGACCATTCAGGGCCGCAACGCCAGTATTCGCCGTGCGCCCAGCGCGACCAGGATGCCGATCAGACTGCCAATCAGCAGGTCCGGGTAGCGCGATCCGCTCCAGGCGACCAGCGCTCCGGCCACGATCACACCGGCATTGATCAGCACATCGTTGGCAGAAAATATCCAGCTGGCACGCATATGCACGCCGCCTTCGCGATGTCGGTGAATCAGCAGCAGGCAGAGCACGTTGGCCAGCAAGGCGATGCCGGCGACGACCATCATCGACAGCGACTGCGGTTCGCTGCCGAAGACGAAGCGCCGCCCCACTTCGATCAGCAGCCCAATGGCAAGCAGCAGCTGGAGCAGACCGGCGAGCCGCGCGGCGTTCATCTGCAGTTGGGCGCCACGGCCAACGGCACACAGCGCCACGCCGTAGACGGCGGCGTCGGCGAACATATCCAGCGAATCGCCGATCAGCCCGGTGGACTGGGCAATCAGTCCGGCGAACATCTCGGCCACGAACATGAAGGCATTGATCGCCAGCAGCAGCTTCAGGGTCCGCGCTTCGCCGGCCTCGTTCGCGCTGCCCGGCTGGGCATCGGCCGACGCCGCGCGGGTTTCGAGCAGCGTTGCGCCCAATCCGAGACTACCCAGCCGCTCGGCAATCGGCTCGATGGCACCGTCATGCGCAACCCGCAGCTGCCGGGCGGGAAGATCGAATGCCAGGCCGCCTGCCGATACGTGACCGTCTAGGGCCATGCGGATGATCCGCTCCTCCGCCGGGCAATCCATCTTCGGCACGTGGAACAGGCTGACCCAGCGACCGCCCTCCGCAGGCACGTGCGTTACCTCAGAATTCGACGCGCAACCGCAGCGGCCACCGCAGTCACTCATCGCGCCTGAACCAGCGCGGCGATTTCATCGGCCGTCAATACTTTGCCCGCCGACACGACCGTCTCGTCGATGACCAGCGCCGGCGTGCTCATCACCCCGTAACGGGCGATTTCGCCGAAGTCGGTCACCTTGACCACCTCCGCCTCGCGCCCCAGCGCTGCCAGCGCCTGGCGCGTATTGTCGGCCAGGGTCACGCACTTCCTGCAACCGGAACCGAGGATCTTGATCAGCATGGCGAAACTCCCATCTCAGATGAACAGGTAAGCAAATGCATTGAACAGGTAGCCGATCAGCATGATGCCCATCAGCACGATGGCAATGAACAGCACCAGCAGCGGCGCCTTAACCACTTTTTTCAACATGATCAGCGACGGCAGCGACAGCGCAGTGACCGACATCATGAACGCCAGTACAGTGCCCAGGCCAACGCCCTTGGCCACCAGCGCCTCGGCGATTGGCAGAGTGCCGAAGATGTCGGCGTACATCGGCGCGGCCACCAGCGTGGCCAGCGGCACCGACCACCAGTTGTCCTGACCGATGACCTTTTCGATCAGACCCGCCGGAATCCAGTTGTGAATGGCTGCGCCGATGCCCACGCCGATCAGGATATACAGCCAAACCTTGCGGATGATCTCTCCCACCTGCTCGCGGGCGTAGGTCAGGCGGTCGCGCAGGGTGAGCTGTTCCTGTGGCAGGTCCAGGACCTTCTGTTGCGTGACGAATGCCTCGACGTACTGTTCCATCCCAGCCTTGCCAATCAGCGTCCCGCCGATCACTGCCAGCACGATGCCCACTACCACGTAGGCCAGCGCAATCGACCAGTTGAAGATGCTGGCCAGGAGGATCATCGACGCCAGATCGACCAGCGGCGAGGAGATCAGGAACGAGAAGGTCACCGCCAGCGGCAGACCCGAACTGGTGAAGCCGATGAACAACGGGATCGACGAGCAGGAACAGAACGGCGTGACCGTTCCCAGCAGTGCGCCGGTGAGGTTGGCGCGAAAGCCGCGCATGCGACCGAGAATGCGCCGCGTGCGCTCCGGCGGGAAATAACTCTGGATCCAGGAGATACCGAAGATCAGCACCGACAGCAGGATGAAGATCTTGATCACGTCATAGATGAAGAAATGCAGACTGCCGCCGACCCGGCCGGCCATATCCAGACCGAACACGTCCTCGACCAGCAGCCGCACCAGATACGCCAGCCAGTCCATGCGCAACAGCTGGTCGTTCAGCCACTTGAAGATTTCCATGAGTCGTTCCTTATCTGCGCGGCAAGGCGTGTTCGTACCAGGCGCGACTGCTGTTGACCATGCGCACCAGCCAGAGCATCACCGGGACCTCGATCAGCACGCCGACCACCGTGGCCAACGCCGCGCCGGAGTCGAAACCATAGAGCACGATGGCCACCGCCACCGCCAGCTCGAAGAAGTTGGAAGCACCGATCATGGTCGCCGGTCCGGCCACGTCGTGGCGCACCTTCAGGCGGCGGCACAGCCAGTAGCCGAGCGCGGCGATGAACAACGTCTGCAGCAGCAGCGGTACGGCAAGGATGCCAATCACCAGCGGTTGCTCGACGATGGTCTTGCCCTGGAAGGAGAACAGCAGCACCAGCGTGGCCAACAGGGCGACGATGGAGAACGGTGAAACCTTCCCCAGCACCGCTTGAAAATGCGCCTCGCCGCGCTTCATCAGCTGCGCGCGCAGGAACTGGGCGATGGCCAGCGGGATGACGATGTACATCACCACCGAGAGCAGCAACGTATCCCACGGCACCGGAATGGATGACACGCCGAGCAGCAACGCAACGATGGGCGCAAAGGCGAACACCATCACCAAGTCGTTGAGCGCCACCTGGGTGATGGTGAAGTTGGCGTTGCCGTTGCACAGGTAGCTCCAGACGAACACCATTGCCGTGCAGGGTGCGGCGCCGAGCAGGATCAGCCCGGCCATGTAGCTGTCCAGCTCGTCGGCTGGTAGCCACTCGGCGAACAGCACCTTGATGAACAGCCAGCCGATCAGCGCCATGCTGAACGGTTTGACCGCCCAGTTGACGAACAGCGTCACGGCCATGCCGGCCTTCTGCTCGCGGACTTCGTGCAGTGCGCCGAAATCGATCTTCATCAGCATCGGCACGATCATCACCCAGATCAGCACACCTACCGGAATGTTGACCTGCGCGACCTCCATCGCCCCCACTGCCTGCGCGGCCTCCGGCACGACCAACCCGAGCACCGTGCCGGCAGCAATGCACAGGAACACCCACACCGTCAGGTAGCGCTCGAAGAAGCCCAGCGGAGCCCCCGCGGACCGCTTCATGGCGACCTCACATGCGTTTGTCATTTGTTGTTCACCTTGGTTGATACACACTGACGATCACGATATTCGCTTTACCGTATATATTCAAAATAATATATTCGGCAAACGCCGGTCTGACGGAGATCAACATGAATCGGAGAAAGCGTGTCCTGTTCCTCTGCGTGGCGAACTCATCGCGCTCGCAAATGGCGGAAGCGTTGCTGCGCCACCTCGACTCCGAGCACTTCGAGGCCGTTAGCGCCGGCACCGCGCCGACCCAGGTGGATCCGCGCACCCGTGAAGCACTGGAACACCTTGGCGTGTCCACCGCGGGACTGGTCAGCAAGTCTATCGAGCAGGTGACGGGCGAGCCCTTCGACTATGTCATCACCCTGTGTGACAAATCCGCGCTGGAGTGCCTGTCGCTTCCTGGCGCCGGCGAGTACATCGCCTGGAATTTCGCGGATCCGGCGACGAGCCCGCAGCCGGATGCCTATCGCAGGACGCTGCAGGAGATCCACGAACGGCTAAGGATGTTCGTGCTGATCACCGGCAAACCCGCCAGCGCAATCGCGCAAAGCGCCTCGCTATCGCCGGTCGAGCTATTCAAGTGTCTGGCCGACGAAACCCGTGCGCGTATCGCGCTGCTGGTCAGTCTGGAGCAGGAACTGTGCGTATGCGAGCTGACCGCGGCGCTGGACCAGGTCCAGCCCAAGATCTCCCGCCACCTCGCGCTGCTGCGCAGCTGCGGCCTGCTGGAAGACCGACGTAACGGCCAATGGGTGTATTACCGCCTGCACCCGCAACTGCCCGCATGGGTCACGGACATGCTCAAAACGACCCTGGCGAACAACATCGAATGGCTGCGTCAGGACGTGCAACGCCTCTGGCAGATGCGTGACCGGCCTGGTCGCAAGCCCGCCTGCGACTGAAATTCGGCCTGCAGCGACAGCCGCCCCCTCTTTATCCGAATGAAGCCCATGTTCAACGACCTGCCCAATATCGAAGCCGAACTGCTCGACACCCCCAGCATGGACAAGCTGGGCGCCATCGATGCGCCCGCCACCCATCCGCCGCGCATCCTGCTGCTCTACGGCTCAAACCGCGAGCGCTCGTTCAGCCGGCTACTGACCCTGGAAGCCGCGCGCCTGCTCGAAAGCATGGGCGCCGAGACACGCATCTTCCACCCCGCCGGCCTGCCCCTCCCGGACGACGCACCGGATGACCATCCCAAGGTGCGGGAACTGCGCGAACTGATGCAGTGGTCCGAAGGCCAGGTGTGGTGCTCGCCGGAGCGGCATGGCGCGATGAGCGCGGTGTTCAAGGCGCAGATCGACTGGGTACCGCTGACGCTCGGCGCCGTGCGCCCGACGCAGGGCAAAACCCTGGCATTGATGCAGGTCTGCGGCGGCTCGCAGTCGTTCAACGCCGTCAACCAGATGCGCGTACTCGGACGCTGGATGCGCATGTTCACCATCCCCAACCAGTCTTCCGTAGCCAAGGCGTGGCAGGAGTTCGACGAGAACGACCGCATGAAGCCTTCGTCCTACTACGACCGCGTGGTCGACGTGATGGAAGAGCTGCTCAAGTTCACCCTGCTGCTGCGCGGGCGAGCCGAGTATCTGGTCGACCGCTATTCCGAACGCAAGGAATCGGCCGAAGAGCTGTCCCGCCGCGTCAACCAGCGCAGCATCTAACAGGCTATCAATCCGTCAGAGACTCGATCATGACCATCAAAGTAGGCATCAACGGCTTCGGCCGCATCGGACGCTTGGCCCTGCGCGCAGCATGGGGCTGGCCGGAGCTGGAGTTCGTGCAAGTCAACGATCCGGCCGGCGATGCCGCGACCCACGCCCACCTGCTCAACTTCGATTCGGTGCACGGTCGCTGGCAGCATGAGGCGCGCAGCGAGGGCGACTGCATCGTGATCGGCGGCAAGCGCATCCGGGTCAGCGCGAACAAGGCCATCGCCGACACCGACTGGAGCGGCTGCGATCTGGTGATCGAGGCCAGCGGCAAGATGAAGACCGTCGCGGTGCTGCAGGGCTACCTCGACCAGGGCGTCAAGCGCGTGGTGGTCAGCGCGCCGGTCAAGGAGCCAGGCGCACTGAACATCGTCATGGGCGTCAATGACCAGTTGTTCGACCCAGCGCAGCACCGCATCGTCACCGCCGCCTCCTGCACCACCAACTGCCTGGCACCGGTGGTCAAGGTGATCCACGAGTCGCTCGGCATCCGTCACGGCTCGATCACTACCATCCACGATCTGACCAACACGCAAAGCATCCTCGACCAGCCGCACAAGGACCTGCGCCGCGCCCGCGCTTCGGGCATGAGCCTGATCCCGACCACCACCGGCTCGGCTACGGCGATCGCGGAAATCTTTCCCGAGCTGCGCGGCAAGCTCAACGGCCACGCGGTGCGGGTGCCGCTGGCCAACGCCTCGCTGACCGACTGTGTGTTCGAGGTCGAGCGCACCACCAGCGTCGAGGACGTGAACCAGCTGCTCAAGGCTGCTGCCGATGGTCCGCTCCAGGGCATCCTCGGCTACGAGGAACGCCCGCTGGTTTCCATCGATTACCGCACCGACCCGCGTTCATCGATCATCGATGCGCTGTCGACCATGGTGGTCAACGGCACGCAGGTGAAGATCTACGCCTGGTACGACAACGAGTGGGGCTACGCCAATCGCACCGTGGAACTGGCGCGCAAGGTCGCTCTGGCCGGCTGAGGCCGGCCTTGCCGTTCAGGTGGAAGATCGCTGCGCGCGTTTTTTCCACCCTACGGTATCGATCGCGGATCGTAGGGTGGAAAACGGCCACCGGCCTTTTCCACCCGTTACCCATCACGCCGGCCTGGAGCCGTTCATGCACGCCCTCACCCGCCTCTCTCCCGAAATCCGCCAGTACCTGCTGGTTACCGGCAATTACTGGGCATTCACCCTCACCGATGGCGCGCTGCGCATGCTGGTGGTGCTGCATTTCCATGCGCTGGGCTATACGCCGCTGCAGATCGCGGCGCTGTTCTTGTTCTATGAAATCTTCGGGGTGGTGACCAATCTGGTGGGTGGCTATCTCGGCGCACGTCTGGGTCTCAATCGCACCATGAACATCGGCCTGGGCATGCAGGTGGCGGCGTTGCTGATGCTCACGGTGCCAGCCGCGCTGCTCACCGTACCCTGGGTGATGGCCGCGCAGGCGCTGTCCGGCATCGCCAAAGACCTCAACAAGATGAGCGCCAAGAGTTCGATCAAGCTGCTGGTGGCCGACGGACAGCAAGGCACGCTGTACAAGTGGGTGGCGATTCTCACCGGCTCGAAGAATGCGCTCAAGGGCGTCGGTTTCTTTCTTGGCGGCGCCCTGCTCGCTATGCTCGGTTTCCAGGGCGCGCTGCTGGCGATGGCAGCCGTGTTGGCGCTGATCTGGTTAGGCAGCCTGGCTCTCCTGAAGCAAGACCTCGGCAAAGCCAAGGCCAAGCCGAAGTTTCGCGACATCCTGTCCAAGAGTCGGGCAATCAACATCCTGTCGGCGGCACGGCTGTTCCTGTTCGGCGCGCGCGACGTCTGGTTCGTCGTCGCCCTGCCGGTCTATCTCGCCGGGGTGTTCGGCTGGGATTTCTGGCAGGTCGGCGGTTTTCTCGCCGCCTGGGTGATCGGCTACGGCATCGTGCAATCACTGGCACCGGCGATCACCGGCAAGCGCCGCGGCCACGTACCCGACGGGCGTGCCGCATTCTTCTGGGCGCTGCTGCTGGCCGGACTGCCCGCGGCAATCGCGCTGGGGCTGGGCAGCGACGCGCCTGCGCAACCGGTACTGCTCGGCGGTCTGCTGATATTCGGTGCACTGTTCGCGGTGAACTCCTCCCTGCACAGCTACCTGATCGTCTCCTACGCCAAGGAAGATGGCGTCTCGCTGGACGTCGGTTTCTACTACATGTCCAACGCCCTCGGTCGGCTGATCGGCACCCTGCTTTCCGGCTGGGTCTATCAGACCTATGGGCTGACGGCCTGTCTGTGGATTTCCAGCATCTTCGTGCTGCTCGCGGCGTTGATCTCCATCGCCCTGCCACGGCATGCACAAGCGGTGGCGTAATCGCCGCGAGATATTCGCCGTCCGCCAGCGACGGCCGTAACGTCCAGTCCAACGCCCAGCTGCCCAAAACCAGCATCGGACTTGTGCGAACCGAGTCGCGGCCGCGACGGCAGTCCTTGTCTGAACTGTCCGCCGAGCCGCGATCCGGTCGATTACTGGCCTTCCAACTCACGTCCCTGCCGGCGCCGCATCAGCCGATAGGCCGCCGGCAACACCAACAGCGACAACAGCGGCGCGCTCAACATGCCGCCGACCATCGGTGCGGCAATTCGGCTCATCACCTCGCTGCCAGTGCCGGCGCCGAGCAGGATCGGCAGCAAACCGGCGACGATCACCGCCACCGTCATCGCCTTGGGCCGCACGCGTTGCACCGCGCCTTCACGAATCGCCTCGCACAGTGCCGCCTCGTCATGCCGGCCGGCCTGCTGACGGTCGCTCCAGGCATGCTTGAGATACAGCAGCATGATCACCCCAAACTCCGCCGCCACCCCGGCCAGCGCAATGAAGCCGACACCGGTCGCCACCGACAGGTTGTAGCCCATCAGGTAGAGGAACCACACCCCGCCGGTCAGCGCGAATGGCAGGGTGAGCATGATCAGCAGCGCCTCGTCGATGCGGCCGAAGGTCAGGTAGAGCAGCACGAAGATGATCAGCAACGTCGCCGGCACCACCAGCTTGAGCCGCTCGTTGGCGCGCTCGAGAAATTCGAACTGGCCGGAATAGCTCAGGCTCATGCCCGGCTGCAGCTCGACGCCGGCGCTCACCGCCTGGCGCAGGTCGGCCACCACCGAGGCGATGTCGCGGCCGCGCACGTCGACGTACACCCAGCCGGACAGTCGCGCGTTCTCGCTGCGCAGCATCGGCGGGCCGTCGCTGACACGCACCCGCGCCACGCTGCCGAGGGTAATCTGCGCGCCCTGCGGCGTGAGGATCGGCAGCTGCTCCAGCGCCTGCGGCGAGTCGCGCCATTCACGCGGATAACGCACGCTGATCGGATAACGCGCCAGGCCTTCCACCGTTTCGCCGACGGTTTCACCGCCGATGGCGCCGGCGACGATGGCCTGCACGTCGGCGATGTTCAGCCCGTAGCGCGCGGCGTCCTGACGGTCGATGTCGATATCGATGTAGCGCCCGCCGACCAATCGCTCAGCGAGCGCCGAACTGACGCCCGGCACTGTCTTGGCGACGGCTTCAACCTGCTGGCTGACCCGGTCGATCTCCTCCAGATTGGCGCCGGCGATCTTCACCCCGATGGGACTCTTGATGCCGGTGGCGAGCATGTCGATGCGATTGCGGATCGGCGGAATCCAGATATTGGTCAGTCCAGGCACCTGCACCGCGCGATCCAGCTCCTCCACCAGTTTTTCCGGCGTCATGCCGGCGCGCCACTGCTCGCGCGGCTTGAACTGAATGGTGGTCTCGAACATCTCCAGCGGCGCCGGGTCGGTGGCCGACTCGGCGCGCCCGGCCTTGCCGAACGCCGTGGCGACTTCCGGCACCGTGCGGATCATCCGGTCGGTCTGCTGCAGCAACTGTGCGGCTTTCTGCGCCGACAGGCCCGGCAGCGCCGAGGGCATGTAGAGCAGATCGCCCTCGTCCATCGGCGGGAGGAACTCGCCGCCCAGCCGGGACATCGGCCACAGCGTGGTCGCCAGCACCAGCAGCGCGGCGAGGAGCGTGGTTTTCGGATGCCCCAGGACCGCGTCAAGCGCCGGCCGGTAGAGGCGGATCAGCCCGCGGTTGAGCGGATTGCGCGCCTCATCCGGCAGCCGGCCGCGAATCCAGTAGCCCATCAGCACCGGCACCAGCGTCACCGAGAGCCCGGCGGCAGCGGCCATCGCATAGGTCTTGGTGAACGCCAGCGGGCCGAACAGCCGGCCTTCCTGCGCCTTCAGGGTGAACACCGGAATGAACGACAGGGTGATGATCAGCAGGCAGAAGAACAGCGCCGGGCCGACCTCCTGCGCCGCCTGGGTCATCACCCGCCAGTGCTCCTCGCCCTCCAGCGACCGGTCCGGGTTGGCATGCCGCCAGGCTTCGACCTTCTTGTGCGCGTTCTCGATCATCACCACCGCCGCATCGACCATCGCGCCGATGGCGATGGCGATGCCGCCCAGCGACATGATGTTGGCGTTGATGCCCTGGTAACGCATCACCGCGAAAGCGAGCAGCACGCCGATCGGCAGCGAGACGATGGCCACCAGGGATGAGCGCAGGTGCCAGAGGAACAGCCCGCAGACCAGCGCCACGACGATGAACTCCTCCAGCAGCTTGAAGCTGAGGTTGTGCACCGCGCGGTCGATCAGCTGGCTGCGGTCGTAGGTGGTGACGATCTCCACGCCCTGCGGCAGGCTCTTCTTCAGCTCGTCGAGCTTGGCATGCACGGCCGCCAGGGTTTCCCGCGCGTTCTTGCCGCTGCGCAGGATGATCACGCCACCGACGGTTTCCCCTTCGCCATCCATTTCGGCGATGCCGCGGCGCATCTCCGGGCCGAGCTGGATGTGCGCGACATCGCCGAGCGTCACCGGCACGCCGGCAGCGCTGAGCTGCAGCGGAATCCGGCGGAAGTCGTCGAGCGTCTGCAGGTAGCCCGAGGCACGCACCATGTACTCGGTTTCCGCCAGCTCCAGCACCGCGCCACCGGTTTCCTGGTTGGCGCGGCCGATGGCCTCGGTCACCTGCGCCTGGGTCACGCCGAGGCTGGCCATCTTCAGCGGGTCGAGCAGCACCTGGTACTGGCGGACCATGCCGCCGATGGTGGCGACCTCGGCGACGTTCGGCAGAGTGATCAGCTCGAACTTGAGGAACCAGTCCTGCAGGCTGCGCAGCTGCGCCAGGTCGTGCGTGCCGCTGCGGTCGACCAGCGCGTACTGGTAGATCCAGCCGACACCGGTGGCGTCCGGGCCGAGCGACGGCTTGGCGCCGTCCGGCAGGCGGCTCTGTACCTGGCTCAGGTACTCCAGCACCCGCGAACGCGCCCAGTACAGGTCGGTGCCATCTTCGAACAGCACGTAGACGAAGCTATCGCCGAAGAACGAGTAGCCGCGCACGGTCTTCGCCCCCGGCACCGAGAGCATGGTGGTGGTCAGCGGATAGGTGATCTGGTTCTCGACGATCTGCGGTGCCTGTCCCGGATACGGCGTGCGGATGATCACCTGCACGTCGGACAGGTCCGGCAGCGCGTCGATCGGCGTGGTGCGCAGCGACCAGATGCCCACCGCGGTTATCAGCAGTGTCGCCAGCAGTACCAGAAAGCGGTTGATCACCGACCAGCGAATCAGCGCGGCGATCATGGCTGCTGCTCCAGCTGCTCGATGACCAACCCGGCGCCAGTCTCGCGTACGGCGAAGCGCACCCGGTCATCGACCTGCACCCCGTGCAGCAGATGCGCATCGGCCACCGCGAAGCGCATGGTCATGCCCGGCATGCCGAGGGTCTTGAATGGGCCGTGGGCGATCTTCACGCCCTGCGCGGTGATCTCGACGATGCGCCCTTCGGCCTCGTGCAGCGCTGTAGCGCTCGGCGCCTGGGCCGCATGCATCGAATGCTCGCTCGGTGCGGCAGGCTCATGCATCGCGTGGGTGGAACGCTCGGCTGGCACGGCATCGGCATGTTCATGTGCCTCTGCCGGCGGCGCGGCAAGGGCGGTGATGCCGCGCAGGCTGGCCTCGGAATCGAGCAGGAACTGCCCGGACGCGACCACCTGCTGGCCCTCCTCCAGCCCTTGCAGGATGGCGGTCTGGCTGCCGTTGTCGACACCGAGCTGCACCTCCACCGGACGATAGCGGCCGCCGGCTTCGGCGAGCATCACCAGCGCGCGCTTGACGGTACGGATCACCGCCTCGCTGGGGATCAGCAATGCACTCTGCGCGCCCTGCTCGGCCAATTCGACCCGCGCGCTGAGGCCTGGGCGCAACCGGCCATCGGCGTTGGGCAGTTCCACCCGCACACGCAACGTGCGGCTAGCTGCCGTGGCCTCGGGCAACACCGCCGTTACGGTGCCGGCGATTGGCTCACCGGGCAGCGCCGGCAGATATGCCGTCGCCCCCTGCCCCGTGCGAATGCCGCCGGCCTGCGCTTCAGGCACCGCGACTTCGAGCCAGACGCTGTCCAGCCCGTTGATCCGCGCCAGCGGTGCGCCGATGCTGACGTTCATGCCCTCGCGTACATCGAGCTCCTGCAGCACACCGCCGATGGGCGCGCGCACGGTCTGCTGCGCCTGCACCCGGCCGGAGCGCTCCAGCTGACGGATCGTCTCCGCCGGCATGCCGACCAGCCGCAGGCGCTGACGCGCACCGTCCAGCAGCGCGCGATCGCCGCTGCGGCGCAACGCGAGGAATTCCTCCTGTGCCGCCACCCACTCGGGTATCAGCAGGTCCACCAGCGGCGCGCCGGCCGTTAGCACATCGCCCGGCGCGAGCCGGTAGACGCGCTCGACAAAACCCGCCGCGCGCGCCTGCACCACCGCCACGTCACGATCATTGAGGCCCAGCACCCCGACGGCCTCGATGTTGCGCGCCGGCTCGCCGCGGCTGACCGTGGCCAAGCGCACGCCGAGGTTGTGGGTAATGTCGGCGTCGATACGCACCGCTGGCGCGCCGGCGGCGTCTGCCTCGTCGGCGTAACGTGGCACCAGGTCCATGTCCATGAACGGTGATTTACCCGGTTGGTCGAAGCGTTGCTGCGGCACCATCGGGTCGTACCAATAGAGCACTTTGCGCTCGCTGGCGGCACGGGTGGGTACATCCTGCGGCGCGGCATGCGGCTGACGCGAGGCTAGCCAGTAGCCACCGGCCAGCCCCAGCACGGTGGTGACGGCGATCAGTACGCCGGTCTTGAGAACGGTCTGGCTCATTGCGCATCTCCATAGGCGAAGTACAGGCGGCTGGCAGCAATGGCCTGCTGGCCTTCGAGGTCGATTTCCTTCAGGCGCGTTTCGATCAGTTCACGACGCGCCGCCAGCAGCGTCTCCAGCTCGCCGCGACCGGCGCGGTAGTCGGCCAGGCTGAGTTCGCTACGCTCGCGCGCCAGCGGCAGCAGCACCTCGCGGGTGCGCGTCAGGGCACGTTGCAGGCGCTCGAGTTCGGCCAGTTCGTTATCCAGTTGCTCGGCGAACTGCCGCTCCAGCGCCTCGCGCTCGGCTTCCAGCTGGTTGAGTTCGGCATGCCGGGCGGCGATGCGCGGGTTCTGCCGCGTGCTGGTGAACAGCGGCAGGTCGAAGCTGACCTGCAGGTTGACCATGTCGCCGAATTCCTGCCCGCGGCGCAGATAGTCCACTTCCCAGCTCCAGTCGGGCTTCTTCTCGGCGGTCGCCTCGCGGATGCGCGCTTGCGCCTGCTGCGTCATCGGCGTGTAGGCCTGCAGTTGCGGATGCTGGTGCAGCTCGCGCTGCAGCGCCGGGGCGTCGAGCGACCAGTGCGGCACGCTGCCCTCCAGCGGCTCGCTGGCGGCTTCACCGATCCAGCGCGCCAGCGCCGCGCGGGCCTGCCGGCGCTGGCGATGCAGTTCATCGGCGCGCTCGTCGAGCAAGGCCGCTTCCTGGCGCGGTAGCACGCTGTCGGCGGCCTGCCCGCGTCCACCGGCAATTCGCGCCCGCACGGTTTCGCCGAGCAGGCGATTCTCGGCGTAGAGCGCGTCGAAGGTCGCCAGCTTGCGCTCGATGGCGTGGCTGGCGATCCACGCCTGGGCAGTGGCCTGGCGCACGTTCAACGCCTCGACCGCGCGCTCGGCGGCGGCACGCTGGATGCCGGCATTCGCCACCTCGACCCGGGCGCGGCGCTTGTCGCGGTTGGGCACGTCCTGCATCAGGCCGACCATGCTCATGGTCATGCCGTCGCGGTCCAGGCTCCAGCGGTCGTTGCCTTCGATCGGCACGCTCTGTACGCCGAGCAGCAGTTTCGGGTCGGGCAGTTCGCCGGCAGGCACGGCGTCGCTACGCGCGGCCTGCAGTTTGGCCGCTTCGGCCTGCAGGGACGGCGCCTGCTGCTGGGCCAGCGCCAGAGCCTCGTCGAAGCTCAGCGCGCTGGCGGCAGCCGGCAACGCCAGGGCGCACGCGGCCACGGCGGCACGCGCGCGAATGTCTCGCATCAATCGGGATTGCATGTGCGAATTCCTCGGATCCTGCGTGCCGAACGGGCACGCGCGAGGTCAGTCGCCAGGCGACGGACCAGTCAGCTCGGATGGGGAATCAGGCGCACGGGGGACGCCAGACGTCGGCGCCGTTACGCGGGGGAATAAAGTCGGGAAGGTAGACGATCAGCCGGGATGACGGCGCATCGACGTCCGCCCGGGGGACGGCGAACTGCAACAGGCAGCCGGTCTTACACTGATGGCCGCTCTTGCACTGCGGATTGCCATCGTGCCCGTGGTCGGCGTGCTGGTCCGCGGCATGCAGCATGGCGCCATGTTGCGTGTCTGCCGGCTGCATCGTGCAGGGCTGCGTCATGCGCTCAGCCGCGACCAGCCCGTCGACGGGAAGCATGAGGCTGATCAGCAGTAGCAGGCACAGCGACAGACAGGTTTTCATGGTGGCCAGTGTAGTGGCGGACGGGCTAACAAGAACTTGATCGAGATCGGCTTCAGGCACCGTCCGCGGACGGTCGTTCGCCGAGCAGGTGGCTGAGTACGGAGCGCATCTTGCCGGCCTTGACGGGCTTGTTCAACACCGGCACGCCAAGCCCCTGCAGCTGTTTGCGGCACTCGTCGCTGCGGTCGGCGGTAATCATCACCAGCGGAATCGCCGCATTGAAGTGCAGCCGCAGCGCCTGCACCACTTCCCAGCCGGTGACTCCGAGGTCCAGGTGGTAGTCGGCCAGGATCAGCTCCGGCGCACGCCCTTGCAGCACCTCCAGCGCGCTGGCCTCGTCGGTGGCAGTGAGCGCTTCGCAGCCCCACTGGGTGAGCAACGCAGCCATGCTGTGGAGGATGCTGAGTTCGTTGTCGAGCACCAGCAGACGCCGCCCTGGCAGCGGGTTGCCCAGCTGCGGCAGGCCGGCCAACACCTCGCTCGTGCGCGCCGGCAACGCCTCGGCCAGCGGCACCTCGATGCTGAAGACCGAGCCGCGCCCCGGCTGCGAACGCACCTGGATGCGGTAGTCGAGCATCTTAGCGATACGATCGACGATCGCCAGACCCAGACCGACGCCGCGCCGCTCAGCGGCACGCTCGACGTTGAGCTGGTTGAATTCGAGGAAGACCGACTGTATCTGCTCGGCGGGAATACCACGCCCGGTGTCCCAGACCTCGATGCGCAGCGCGGCGCCGCGCTTGCGTGCACCGAGCAGTACCCGGCCGTGTTCGGTGTAGCGGCAGGCGTTGCTCAGGAAGTTGCGCAGGATGCGGGTCAGCAGGCGGAAATCGCTCTGGATCGCGTATGCCGGTATGAAATGCACCAGTTGCAGGCCAGCCGCCGCGGCGACCGGCTGAAACTCGGACACCAGCGGCAACAGCACTTCGTCCAGGCGGTAGGTGTCGATATCCGGCTTGATCGCGCTCTGATCGAGCTTGGAAATATCCAGCAAATCGGTGAGCAGGTCTTCGGCACCTTCCAGCGCCTGATGCGCGCGCTCGACGAGGTTAAGTTCCTCGCCGGGCAGCTTGCGCTCGCGCAGGGTCGAAATCAGCAGGCGCGCGGCATTCAGCGGTTGCAACAGGTCATGGCTGGCGGCGGCCAGGTACTTGTCCTTGCTCAGGTTGGCCGCCTCGGCGGCGTCGCGCGCATCGCGCAGCTCGCAGGTACGCTCAGCGACGCGCTGTTCGAGCTGCTCGTTGAGCTGCAGCAGGCGCAGCTGGGCGAGCTTGCGCTCGGTAATGTCGGCGACGAAGCCTTCCACCAGGCCATCTTCGTCGGGCTTGAGTAGCAGGTTCATGAGCACGTAGATGGCGCTGCCATCCCGCCGCCGCAGCCGCGTTTCGTAACCGAACAGACCGTGCTGCTGGCTCAGCGTGTAGCGAATCTGCCGCAGCTCATCCTCGCCGCCAATGAACAGGTGATGCGAAAGATCGGTGAGCGCCCACAGCGCTTCTTCCGGGGTTTCATAACCCAGCATTCGTGCCAGCGCCGGGTTTGCCGCGCGAATGCCCTCCTGCAGGCTGGCCTGGAAAATGCCATGCACAGCGTGCTCGAACAGCCATTTGTAGCGATTGCGCTCGGCCTCCAGCTCTTCCAGGCGCGCCAGCAGCTCGGGGTAATGGCTCTTGCGCGCCGAATGGCTGCCGAAGCCGAGCAGCTGGGTCAGCGCCCGCTGCTGCTCGTCAGAGGGCTTCGGCATAGACGACCTCGACGTCCCTCTGCGTCGACGAGCGCGGATTGGTGAGGATGCACGGGTCCTGCATCGCATGGTGGGAAAGGAACGGAATGTCGGTCAGCCGCACGCCGTGCAGCCCCAGGCTTTCGTTGAAGCCGATCGCCTGCTTGAGGCTGATCAGGTGGGTGACCAGTCGCTCGCGTACCTGCCGGTGGTTCAGGCCACGGGTGTCGATGCCCAGCGTCTGCGCGACCACCTTGAAGCGGTCCGGCGCGGCGTCGTAGTTGAACGCAACCACATGCTCGACCAGCACCGCGTTGCACAGGCCATGCGGCAGGTCGAGATAGCCGCCGAGGCTGTGCGACATGGCATGCACTGCGCCGAGGATCGCGTTGGAGAACGCCAGGCCCGCCTGCATGCTGCCGAGCATGATCTGCTCGCGCAGTGCCAGGTCGGCCGGGTTGCTGATCATCTGCACCAGATTGCCGTTGATCAGGCGCATCGCCTCCAGCGCGTGCGGGTCGGTCAGCGGGCCGTGGCCAGTGGAGACGAATGCCTCGATGGCATGCACCAGCGCGTCGATGCCGGTACAGGCGGAGAGGAACGGGTCCATGCTCAGGGTGGTTTCCGGGTCGATCAGCGAGACGTCCGGCACCGCCGCCTTGCTGACGATGGAAAACTTCATCCGCTCGTCCTGATTGGAGATGATCACGAACTGCGAGACGTCCGCCGAAGTGCCAGCAGTGGTGGGAATCAGGATCAGCGGCGGACTGGGAATCCGCAGGGTGTCCACGCCTTCGAACTCGACGATGTGGCGGCCGTGAGCAACGACAATGCCGATGCCCTTGGCGCAATCCATCGGGCTACCGCCACCGACGGCGACGATCACGTTGCAGCCCTGGTTGCGGTAGGCCTCGGCGCCGAGCATTACCTCCTCGCAACGGGGATTCGGCGATACCTCGGTGAACAGGTGGTGCTCGATGCCCTGGCGCTCCAGGCTGGCCTGCACATCGGCCACCCAACCCGCAGCGACCACGCCGGGGTCGGACACCAGCAACACCTTGCGCGCGCCGAAGTTGCTCGCGCAGGTGCCGACGCTGTGCCGACAGCCGGCGCCGAAGACGATTTCAGGGGATACGAATTTACGCTGAAGGCTGATATTCGGGCTCATGACTGCGGCCTTTTTATTTTTTGTTACAACGGCGCAAGCCTACTGCATTACCCAGCTAAAGCAATCCACCGAAAGACGACCGACCGTCGCCGGCCCGCACCTCACAGCAACCGCTGGTAAAAGCGCCATTCACCAGTAAACGCGTCAGCCAAATGGCGCGCCTGGCGGAAGCCGTGCCGTTCCTTGGGATAGAGCCGGTACTCGACCGGAACGCCGCGTGCGCGCAAGGCCGCAACCATCGACTCGGTCTGACCGGGCAGCACCACGGCATCGCGGCCGCCCTGGAAGAAGATCACCGGCGCCTCGATCCGCCCGGCATTGTGCAGTGGCGCGCGCTGCTGGAAGCGCTGCGGCACCAGGCACGGATCGCCGATCAGCCAGTCCAGGTAGTCGCCCTCGAACTTGTGGGTGCCGCGCCGCAGCGCCAGGGGGTCGCTGACGCCATACAGGCTGGCGCCGCCGCGCCAGCGCGAATCGGCGGCCAGGGCGCAGAGCGCGGTATAGCCGCCAGCGCTGGACCCGCGGATGAAGGCCCGCGTGGCGTCGATCCAGCCGCGCTCGGCCAGCGCATCGACCACCCGGCAGGCATCCTCGACATCCAGCACGCCCCACTGCTCGCGCAGCCGCATCCGGTAGGCGCGACCGAAGCCGCTGCTGCCGCGATAGTTGACGTCGACCACGGCAAAACCGCGCTGCGTCCAGAACTGGATACGCGGATCGAAGACCGGATAACACGCCGACGTCGGCCCACCGTGGACGAATACCAGCAGCGGCGGTCGTGCACCGTCCGGGCCATCGCAGTGCGCGTTGCACGGGGGGTAAAAGAACGCATGTGCGCGTTCGCCTGCCTCGACTCCGGTCGCAAAGTACAGACTCTGCGGACGTGCAAGCTCATCGTCGGGCAACGGTCGTGCGCCGCCGGCGAGTATCCGCGCGCTGCCGCTGTCGCGAGCAATCGCCAGCACTGCCGGGGTGTGCGCGGGCGAGCCGGCGATGCAGTAGAAGTGGTGATCGTCGGCGGCCAGCTGGCGGCAGCGCGAGAATTCATTGGCCAGTTGCCGCGCCCTGCCCGTCTCGGCGTATTCGAATAACAGGCCCTGACCACCGCTCATGCGGGTCAGCAGCATGTCGCCGGTAGCCAGCGGCAGGTAACTGCAGGTCGCCAGTTCCCAGGGTGCTGGCGCGCAGTCCGTATCCGACGCCATATCCAGTTCGAGCGGCTGCAAGCGCCCCGCCTGCTCGCGCCAGGGCTGCCAGCCACCTGCTCGATCGGACAGGCAATACAGCTCGCCGGCGGCGCAGAAGCGCGGTTGCTGCAACGCTTCGTCACCCGTAACCCCTGCCACGCAATGGCGCGCGCCCCAGGCGCCGTCGGCGTCGCGCTCGGCGAGCCAAAGGCTGGTGGACGTCCAGGGCTGTTCGGGGCGGCTCCACTCGATCCAGGCCAGGCGGTCGCCCAGGCTGCTCGTCATCGGTGAGGCGTAGAAGTCCGCACCCTCGGCAACGACCCGGCGCGCGCCATCGGCCAGAGCGATGCTGACGATGCGATGCCGCACGGGCTGTTGTGCGTGGTCCTCCTCCACCGCGAGGATCGCCGCGCCGCGGCTATCAAAGTGCAGCGCGCCGTAGCGACAGTTGCCGTCGGCGGTCAGTGGCGTTGGCGGGGTGGTGCTGCCATCCGCTGCCAAGCTCTGCAGGTGAATCTGCTGGTCGGCCTCGTTGACGAAGGCTATGCCCTGCGCGGTCAGGCAGAAGGCGCCGCCGCCGTATTCGTAGACCCGGCTGCGCAGCGAGTAGCCGACCGGAGTCAGGCAGCGCGCGCCGCCGTCGTGCCAGTACCACAGGCTGCAGCGTGCATCGCCGGGGTCGTAGGCGATCCAGAACAGTCCGCCATGCCCGGCGCGCAGCTCGGTGAAATCGCCGCAGGCCGCGGCGGCGCTTTCGGCGCTCCAGCCGCTGGGCCAGAAACCATAGGGAACCGTCGCACGCTCACTCATGGGCGCTACATCTTGCAGATCAGTTTCGAGGCCTTTTCGTTGCGGTGCTGCAGCTGGTCGAGCCCCAGAGCCGCATGTTCGGCCTGCTCACGCGCGGCGAGAATCTTGCCGTGCTGTGGCGACTTGCTGCATACCGGATCGGCATTGGCGGCATCGCCGGTGAGCATGAAGGCCTGGCAGCGGCAACCGCCGAAGTCCTTTTCCTTCTCGTCACAGCTGCGGCACGGCTCGGGCATCCAGTCGTAGCCGCGAAACTTGTTGAAGCCGAACGAGTGGCGCCAGATGTACTCGACGCTGTGCTCGCGCACGTTGGGAAACTCCACCGGCAGCTGTCGCGCGCTGTGACAAGGCAGCGCGGTGCCATCCGGGGTGATGTCGAGGAACAGGTTGCCCCAGCCGTTCATGCAGGCCTTGGGGCGCTCCTCGTAGTAATCCGGGGTGACGAAGATCAGCTTGCACGGGTGGTTT
>Ga0172382_10001789_pt1 | contig 37400 bp, 24 predicted proteins | sample Leawel138RmetaG_FD_122245 | JGI IMG/M metagenome (GOLD analysis project Ga0172382, IMG submission 122245) | Leachate microbial communities from a municipal landfill in Southern Ontario, Canada - Leachate well 138R metaG | ecosystem: Engineered > Solid waste > Landfill > Unclassified | place... | reverse complement strand
TGTGCATAGACAACCCGATTTGCATCCGAAAACACAAATTAATGGACAGAAATATAAGCTATCTATCTGATAAACATACTGCTACAACTACAATTCCCCACTTTTTTGGGGGAATGCCTTCAATTTGTTGGAGGTTGAATTTTCAAACAGAAACTGGGGCTTGTGACAAATTCCTGAAACAGGACTTGGGGTTCGGAACGGTTTTTGCATAAATATGGACAAAACACTCACACAAGAACGATGAATTGGGAGGTAGAGTGAAGCTGAGAAATTTTGTGGTTTTGATCGCGGTGGCGCTGCTGCTTGTGAGCGGGTGCGCCAAACGTAACCCCGCCTGGCAAGATCAGGACCTGCTTTCCCTAGTCAAACAGATCAGCATGGCGGGAAACCCTGTGGATCTGTCGTTTGACGATAACCTGATTTTTGTGGCCCAGGATCAGGGTGGCATTTCTGTGATTGATCGTGCCAATTTCAGCCATCGCTGGTGGCCTGAAGTCAACCCTCCAGGCAGCGCGGATGCCGTCATGGCACGGATTCGCGGTGTTTCGGCTGTGGGAGAGCATAAATTGTTGTTTGCCAGCGAATATTGGGCTGCGGATAAAATACGCGTGATAGATTATTCCAATCCGGATTCTCTGCGCTTGCTGGATTCCATTACCGGCGGCACGGATAATTTGAAATCGATATATTTCAAAGCCATCGAAAACCCGACAGACGAGAATATCATCGAAGGTTTTTTCAGTGTGGGTGGATCCGAACCGCGGGCGCGTTACACACGCTATAACGGCTATTCCTACGTTGGTTCGGACTATAATATCATCACCACGCCCTGGGTTCCGGAACACGTGGATGCCAACGATACTCATGTTTTTCTGGCGATGGGTCAGCGTGGTTTCATGATTTACGACCGCCAAAGCCAACAGAAATTGGGCGAACTTTCACTTCCCGGCGAAGCGCTTTTTGTGAAGGTGAAGGGAAATTATGCCTGGCTGGCCTGCAGACAGGCGGGACTCTGCGTGGTGAATATTGCTGACCCCACCTGGCCGGTTTTGGTGAGTACTTTCGATACCACCGGCTATGCCACAACGGTTGACTTGAAAGACAATTATGCCGTGGTCAGCTCTGGCGGTGGCGGTGTTTATCTTTTCGACGCCAGCACTCCTGCAAACCCTCGTCTGCTTCAAAACCTCACAAACATGGGCTATACGAACAACGCGAAGTTCTGTGATGACCTACTGCTTGTGGCCGCACGCGACAAGGGTGTTTTAATCTACAAGATTCAATGATAATTACATTTACACAAACATAAAATCCGGGCTTGAAACCCGGATTTTTCACTCAATAAAAGGCAATGGCGTGGAAAACGCCAATTTGGATTAAGGAAGATTTGATGAAGCGGATAAGCATTTTGGCACTGCTTTTGGGGTTGTGTGTGTTGGGCGCGCAAACCAGCCCTTTCAGCGTGAGGAGTTCATCCAACCAGCGCGTTCAGTTGGAGTTGGAGGTCCCTCAGTTGAAGATTGAGGAAGTGGAATTTGAGGGACGAAGGGTGCAAAGCATCGGCATGGATAAAGCGTTCAATGCCGAACCGGGATATGCTGAATTACCCGTGTTTAGCACCTTGGTGGCGATTCCTGCCCAGGGAAATTACACGCTCTCCTGGAGCCATGGCAACGTTGAATATATCGATGCTCCAGAGCTTTTCACACAAAGTGGGGGAGAGCAGGAGGGTGGATTGCTTCAGGCATCCAGTCTGGTTTTGGGTTCAGAACCAGCAATACTGCGGGATTTCAGAGTGGTTCAGCTCAGCGTTCATCCCTGTCAATACGATCCGCTTTCAGAGAAAATCGCTGTTTATCACGATATCAGGATTAGCCTGGATTTCAGCCCTGAGGAAGGCCCAAATGAACTTCCCCTGTTTGAGGGTTACAGCCCTGCTTTTGAAGCACTTTATGAAGCCCAAATCGCTAATTTCGACGATTATAGGCATCTGAGATTGGACAACACCCAGGCTCGCATTTTATTGATTCATGGCAACAGCAGTGACCAGGTTTTTTTAGCGAGACTGAACGAATTTGTGGCTTGGAAACGACAAAAAGGGTTTTTGGTGAATGTTGCCAGCACCGCTCAGGCGGGAAGCTCAAGTTCCGCCATCAAAAACTATATCCAAGCGCAGTTCAACAACCAGGATACAAGGCCGGATTATATCATCCTCGTGGGCGATACCAGCGGCAGCTATGCCATTCCCGCGTGGAACGAATCCTACAGCGGATACAGCGGTATTGGCGATTATCCCTATACACATCTGGCTGGAAACGACCTTCTGGGGGATGTTTTCATTGGTCGCATATCGGCGGAAAATCTTTCCCAGCTCATCACTCTCTTCCAAAAAATCTATGTTTACGAGAAAAACGTGAATAACAACGCTGGCGCCGCAGCCTGGCTGAATCGTATCCTTTTAATTGGAGATACTTCCAGTGATTCTGGGATTTCAACCATTTATAATAGCAAATACATCCGTGAAATGAGTCAAAGGGCAAATCCGGATTATGAATACATTGAAAACTACAGCAGCGGCTTTTCCAGCACCATGAACACCGGTATCAACCAGGGTGTGGCTTATTTCAACTATCGTGGCTGGTTGGGCATGAGCGGCTGGAGTCCCAGCAACTCGCTTTCTAATGGACCCAGGATGCCTCACTCAGTCATGTTGACCTGCAGCACCGGCGATTATGGCTCCACCAGCACGACGGAAAACTTTATCCGGCTGGGATCGGAGGCCGAACCCAAGGGTGCCATCACCGCCATCGGAATGGCAACCACAGGCACCCACACGATGTTGAACAACGCTTTGGCGGCTGGGATATTTGAAGGTATTTTTCAGCACGGGATGAGAAACATGGGCCAGGCTTTGCTGAACGGACGCATCCATCTTTCAAACCTATATGGGCAAAGCAATAGCAGCCAGGCAAACAGTTCCGCGCATTGGTGCAATCTGATGGGTGACCCCACAGTGGAAGCTTTTGTGGGCATTCCAGGCAGCCTTCTTATCGATGCACCTGCCAGCATTCCGCGCCAAACTCCATTGGTGGAAATCTTTGTGACAGATGTCGACCAAAATCCCCTGGAAAATATCTGTGTCACTCTCTACAACGCCGGATATGGAGATGTTGTTGCCACCGGGTTTACAGATAACAGCGGTATGGTGGCTCTCAGTGTGCCCAATTTCGTGAGTTCCGACCTTCTGGTGACAGCCTCTGCTCAAAACTATAAACCCGCTCAACAGACAATTGATATCGACGCCGCCGGTTCGCTGGTTTATTATTCCAAAACCACAATCGACAATGGCAATCATGGTTCAAGCGGAAATGGCGACGGTTTTATCAATGCCGGTGAGACCATCGCCCTGTTTGTGGAGATTTGCAACAGCAGCGCCGAAACAATTCAAGGCATCAGCGCCCAGCTTGCCACAGACGACCCGAAATTGAGCCTCATCCAATCGCAAAGCGCCTATCCGGATCTTGATCCAAATATCTTGGGACAAAATGAGACTCCGTTTTTAATCCATTTCGACAACAATATCGACTCCTTCCACGATTGCCGCTTCAGCTTGGATCTGGTCGATGCCGATGGCAATGAGCGGAGCTTCATTTTCCACTTGGGAGCCTACAACGCCAACCTGGACGTGGCTAACTTCACAATTAGCGCCGGTGGTGACAATACCCTCGACCCAGGCGAGACAGGAACACTGAATCTGACCCTGAGCAACAGTTCGGTTTTTGGAGCTTTTGACCTTTATGGAGAACTGACCGCTTTGAACGACCTGCTTGTGGTGAACCAGCCAATTTCCTGGTTTGGTGGGGTGGGAGCTGGCATGAACGCCACATCCGTGGATGGATTTGAGATTTTTGCCCGACCATTGTTGATTCCCGGAATGGTGAGTCCTTTCAGGCTGAGGCTATATAATGACCAGGGTTTCGAGCAATATTGCCATTTTTCCATCACCATCGGCAAGGTGAGCCAAAACACACCTCTGGGACCGGATGAATATGGTTATCTGATTTACGATGATTCAGATACCGCCTTTCCGGATTGTCCCACTTATGATTGGATTGAGATTGTTCCCAGTTTGGGCGGCTCTGGAACCATAATATCAGGTTTTAGTGATCCCGGTTCCTCAAGTTCGGAGGGTGATACAAACGGCAGCACGGTGTTGAAAACTGTGGAATTGCCATTCAATTTTGGTTTCTATGGCATAGATTACGACCAGATTACAGTCTGTTCTAACGGTTTTATCGCGATGGGAATAACCGAGGACGGCGACTTCCGCAATACGCGCATGCCTGGAATTGGCGGACCTTCACCGATGATAGCGCCGTTTTGGGATGACCTCATCATCCCCTCTGGAAGCGGGATTTACCAATATCATGACGTGGAAAACCATCTTTTCATCATCCAATGGCAAAATCTGAAAAATGGCTATAACCGCAGCTCGGAAGAGACCTTCCAGGTAATCTTTTATGACCCAATGTTTTACCCCACTGGCTTGGGCGACGGCATGATTAAAATTCAATATAAGGTTTTTAACAACGTCGATGTGGGCGGCAGCGGCTCCGGGCCCAGACACGGAAAATACGCCAGCGTGGGCATCCGTGATCACAGCGGCATCCGCGGCTTGGAATATAGCTACAACAACCAATACCCCCAGGCGGCTCAGCCACTGGGAAATCAAAAAGCGCTGCTGATTACCACAACTCCCGTTCTTTTTCAACATCCACATCTGATGGTGGATGAGATTATCATCGACGATGAAAATGGAAATTCCTGGTTGGAACCAGGTGAGCGCGCACTTTTGGGCATCAAACTCAACAACATTGGCTTGGACGAAGCCACACAGGTCGAGATAAATGTAACCACATCCAGCCCGCATCTGAGCATCGAAAACCCTCAAAGCGCATATCCAAACATCCCCGGCAGCGGCTCGGGCGTAAACTTTGACCCCATCAGGGTTGTGGTTTCGCAGGATTGTCCCGGCGACGTGAATATCCCTCTGGAATTGAGCGTTAGCGCGGCAAACAACACCTGGGCTTATCCTTACAATTTGACCGTGAAAAAACCAATAATCCAAATGAGCGGGATATTCATCAACGACATTCAGGGCAACGTGAACGGCATGGCGGATCCAGGCGAGACCTTCATTATGGTGGTGAACTACACAAATCTTGGCAATGTGGACGCGCTGAACCTGACCAGCAATATCACCTGCCTCAGCGGGGAGGTTGATATCGTCAATCCCCAGCAAATTTTACCTCTCATCCCGGCGGGAGCCACAGTCCAGGCAGCATACACGGTCAGCCTTTCCCCGAACGTCATTGTTGGAAACAACCTGACTTTTTATCTCACCTATCTGGGCGATGGGGTGAACGCCCAAAACGAAAGCATCCTGCTGAATGTGGGAACCACAGGGATGTATGAGGATTTTGAAAGCACGGATGGCGGATTTATTCCGCATCCGACAAACACTGGCTGGCAGTGGGGAAGCGACTCCACTGCGGGCGCTCACAGCGGAAGTAAAACTTGGGGAACCCTGATAAATCAGCAATATTCCAACAGCGCGAATTGGACTCTCACTTCGCCGACAGTTTATGTTGGGGAAAGTTTTGTTCTGGAGTTCCACCACTGGTTCCAAACGGAAAACAATTACGATGGCGGAAATGTTTTAATCTCCACAAACGACGGCGTCACCTGGATAACCTTGACCCCGGAAGGTGGTTACACTCACAGCAGTGTTTCCGCCCTGGGAGGTCCTGGTTATTCTGGAAACTCGAATGGCTGGCTGCAAGCCCGGTTTTCCCTTGCGCCATACAGCAATCAAAATGTCCGCTTCCGCTGGACTTTTGCTTCGGACTATTCCCAAAATGGCGCAGGTTGGTTCATTGATGATGTTCAAACCACTGGCTTCCTTCCTTTTGCGGGAAAAGTAAGCGGCAATGTGGAAACCTCAAAACCTGATGAAGATTTTTGCCAAATTATGGTTTTCAACGATGAAGATATTGTAACCCAAGTTGCCCCGGACGGCTCTTATGAACTGTATCTGCCCTCGGGCGAACATAAGATTACAGCCGCAGGACCTGGTTATCTGGAACAAAGTGTGCAGCCCATTGCCTTGAACCTGCAAAATCCCAGCGCGGAACTGGACTATTTCCTCACTTGGTTTCCTCCTGTGGAAGAGCTCGAATTTTCCATCGTGGAAGATTTGCTCACCCTCAGTTGGCAGCCTCCGCAGGATGGAGTTGTTTCTTACAAAATCATCCGGAAGCTGAATTCTGGAAAGTATGAACAGATTGCTCAGGTGCAGGACGCGCAATACCTTGAAACGCTTATCATTGAAGGGGATTACCGCTATCAGGTCATCGCCTGTTATGAAAGCGGTGAAAGCGTGGGCAGCGAACCCGCCAGTTTTTCATATCCCTGGGTGAATCAAGATGATCCGCAAGCGCCGCCTCTGCAATCGCGGCTCCATCAAAACTATCCCAACCCGTTCAACCCCAGCACCACCATCGCTTTCGACCTGGAAAAAGCCACAAACGTGGAGATTTGCGTTTACAATGTCAAGGGACAACTGGTACGCGAGATTTTACACAGCAATCTTACAGCCGGCAGTCACAGTGTGGTTTGGGATGGTCGCGATGAAGGAGGCAAAACCGCGGCTTCTGGAATCTATTTCATCAAGCTGCGCTCGCCAATCTTGAACGCCACCCGCAAGGCCTTGTTGTTGAAGTAAGTCCTTTTAGCTCAGAAGCTTAAAACCCAATTGATTGCCAAACGTGTTTCCTGGCGGTCAATTGGGTTTTTCTTTGGCGCGTGTTCACAGCCTAATTCGCCAAACTTGTCGGCAACAAATATCTGAACCAAGCTGAGGGGTTTCATTATATAAGAACGAGTCTGTTGAAAACAAAGGCTCAAAGCCATAAAACTATGTGTGGCTTATAGTTGGCTTTATAAACATAAGGGATACTAAGGGCGGCAACCAAGGCAGAAGGCCTCAGAAGTCGTATTTGTTGATAACCGCCTGTTCAAGCTTCTGGTTCAGCCACTCATCAAACCAATCTGGGTCGAGGTTTTGGCGGAAGATGGCTTGAATCTTTTCCTCGTCAACGGGAATGGATTTATCCTGGTTTACGCTGATGACGCTGGGCATCCAGACTTTGCCGTTCCAGATAAAAGCTTTTTGGGCCTGCTTTTCCAGATGGGGCTTCAGGATTGAATAGGCGATGCGAGGGCTGTTTTTGCCAAAATCCTGAGAATCGGGACCAAGGTTTTTAATGCTGATCTTGGTTGCGTTGTCTGGAGAGGGGCTATTTCCATTTAGAATCGCCTCAGAGATTTGCAGCGCCATCTTTTCACGCTTTTCTGCCGTCAGCAGTGCCATAATCTCGGTTTCCACTTCTTCCAGCGTGCGAAATTCATTCAAGGTCGCTTCGATTAATTCCACCACAATCCACTGCCGGGTTGCAGTTGAATAAAGAGGCTCAAATATGTGTCCGGGTTTTTTACCAGGCAGCTCATAGCGAATGGCATGCACAATCAGAGGATCGGGATGCCAAAATTGTTCAGGCGTGTATTTTAGAGCTTTTACGCGTGGAAGGGAAAGTTCTTCGCAAGCCACAGCCATACCCTGTTCTCTGGCAAGACGAACCGCGATTTCCGCTTGAGGACGAGCTCTGTCAATACCGTTTTGCGAAGGAATATATGGTAACAGGAGGCGCCTGAAGCTGCTCAGGCTTTTGGTGCGTTTTTCCAGTTGGATCAGGCTGTATCCATCTCGTTCCTCCCGGGGTTTACTCCAACTGCCTTCTTCCAGAACGCTCAGCAGGGCATAGAGTTCGGGGTCCAATTCACCATTTTTAACAAAACCAAAATCTTCCAAAACCAAAAAAGCCGCGAAGGGATGTTCATTCCGCAAAAGCTCTTCCACAGGCTTTCCCGAAATGAGAGCCAGATAAAGCGAATCCGCATAATCGCGGGTCGCGGCAATATCAGTGCGGGAAGGAAGCACTTCAATGCCCGTGTAAGAGAGGCTGATAGAAGGATCCAGGCGATAATCTCCCAAATGGCGCTGATAGTGGGTGCTTATTTCCTCTTCCGTTATCCGGGGCTGAATATCATCCAAAGCCAAAACCGTAAAATCCACATCCGCTCTGCTCTGGATGATGTTGCGGATCAGTTTTTTTTCGGCTGAAGTCAATAGCTCGTTTGCAATCAGCTTATCCTGCAATATCAAGATGGGAAGCCTCATTTCCAGATATTCCTGGCGCAGGTAGCCGAGGTTTTCCGGTGTATCATACAGCAGGGATTGATTGTAGAGCAGGGGGTCAAAAACTCCATCAACCATAAATCTTGGAGAGCTGCGAATGAAGGCAGGAATGTCGCTTTGCAGATATTCCAAAACTTCTGCGGGAGTTACGGTTATATTATATTTATTAAAGTGTTGCTTTAAGATGGTGACCCGCGCCAAATTCGTCCAGGTTTCCCATTTTATCTGTTCACGTTCTTCCCGGGAGGGCGCGCGGTTTTGGATTATTTGGAAGTTTTCATAGTGTCTGCGGTGAGATTCGTTGAAGGCGTTACGTGAGATGGGTTGACCGTTAATTTTACCAGCCAGATCGGTCTGGTTTGCGCTGCAGGCTGCCAATAAAAGCGCCGCCACGACGGTGATTAGAAGTAAAAAATGCTGTGGTTTCATAATTTGTCCTGAATGTCTTTTAGCTTGTTCCAGGCTTCGATGGGGGTGAGTGCGTCCAGCTCGAGGTCTTTAATTTCTTCGATGATGGGATCGAGCACATCGGCTTTGTCCGCCAAAACTTCAAAAAGCTCCATCTGGGGCTGGGTTTTATTCAGTTTGCGGCGGATCGAAGCGGTCAGTCCCTGGGGTGAAAGTTCGTGATCTTCCAGATTTCGCAGGATTTCACGAGCGCGGCGTACCACCCTGTCCGGAATTCCCGCCAGCCTTGCAACCTGAATGCCATAGCTTTGGTCCGCTCCGCCGCGCTCAATCTTGCGCAGAAAAATCATCTCGTCGTTGTATTCTTTGACTAAAACGTTGTAGTTTCGGATATCAGGATAGATGTTTTCCAGTTCCGTCAGTTCATGATAGTGGGTGGCAAAAAGAGTGAGGGTGCGCTTGTATTTTTGGATGTATTCGATGATGGACCAAGCCAAGCTCAGCCCGTCAAAAGTGGAGGTTCCGCGCCCAATCTCATCCAAAAGAATTAGTGAATCCTCTGTGGCGGTGTGAAGGATATTGGCGGTTTCAATCATTTCCACCAAAAAAGTGCTTTGACCCTGGGCAAGGTTATCGGAAGCGCCCACACGGGTGAAAACACGGTCAAAAACGGGCATCAGCAGTTTTTTAGCCGGAACGAAGCTTCCGATTTGAGCCATAATGGCCAGCAGACCCACCTGACGCAGATAGGTGGATTTTCCCGCCATATTCGGTCCTGTGATAATGGCGATGGTGGTTTCAGGATAATCCAGTTGGGTATCGTTGGGGATAAAATCCTGGTCTTCAATCAGTTTTTCAATCACAGGATGGCGTCCATCTTCAATGGTCAAACTGCGTTCCTGCGTAAATTGTGGACGGCTGTAGTTATTTTGCCAGGCTAGCCAAGCCAGGCTGCTCTGAACGTCGATTAGGGCTATATTTTCACCAAGTTTTTGCAGCTCTTCCAATCGCATTGCCACGCTGACGCGAAAGTTTTTGAACAGCTCATATTCCAGGCTCTTGTTCTTTTCCTCAGAACTGAGCACCTTGGCCTCAAATTCCTTCAGACGCGGTGAAATATAGCGTTGGGAATTCACCAAGGTCTGTTTGGGAACCCAATAATCCGGCACTTTGGAAGTGTGGGCGCTGCCCACCTCCAGATAATAGCCAAAAACTCTGTTGTAGCCGACCTTCAGGTTGTTTATCCCCGTTTTTTTACGTTCATCATCTTCCAGGCGCGCGATCCAGGATTTTCCATCGTGGATAAGTCCCAAAAGTTCATCGAGATCACTGTCATAGCCTGGTTTGAAGATGCCTCCATCGCTGATGGTAACGGGTGGATGCTCTTGAATGGCGTCTCCAATGGATTGCGCCAAATCCTCAAAACCGCCCAGAGCATTTTCCAGAGCATCAATCAAAGGCTCATTAAACACCTTCAATCTCTGGCGAAGTTCATCCAAAATAAGCAGATATGAACGCAGCGCCATCATTTCGCGGGGATTGATGCGCAGCGAACCCAAGCGGGAAACCAGCCGGGAAATATCGCCAATTTCCTTCAGGCTGGCGCGCACATCCTTCAAATAGGCTGTGTTGGATAGAAAAGCCTGAATCAAATCCTGACGTTTGCCGATTTGGTCTGGGTCTAAAAGCGGATGCAGCAGCCAGTTCTGGATGAGCCGCGAGCCCATCGGAGTCTGGGTTTGATCCAAAACAGACAGCAGGCTGCCATGCCTGTCGCCATAGCGGATGGAGCGAATCAGTTCCAAATTGCGGCGGCTGATTTCATCCAATTGCATATAGCTGCTCAGGGAATAAAATCTGAGGCTGCTGATGTGGGTAAGAGGAACCTGATACAGGGTTTGAACGTAGGCCAGGGCTGCTCCGGCGGCTGTGGCACCCAAGCGTTTTGCGTGGGCGTCAAAAGCTTCCAGCGAATGAACCTGAAAGTGTTTTTTGAGCACGGAAGCCGCTTCCGAAGGGCGAAATTGCCAACTGTCGAAAATGCTGATGGTGGGATTATATTCCAGCTTCAAACTCTTGATAAAAGCTTCCGACGCGCTGCTGTTCACGATTATTTCCGCCGGTCTCAGCCTCAAAAGTTCGTTTGCCAGTTCCTCGGTTTTCAGCTCGGTGAAGATGAATTCTCCGGTGGAAAGCTCCAGGCTGGCAAGGCCGGCTTTTTGTTTTTCATCTTCATAATACACTGCGCTGAGGAAATTATTCGCGCTGCCTCCGATCAGGGAATGATCCAAAACCGTGCCCGGGGTAATGATTTCCACCACTTCCCGCTTCACCAAACCCACCGCTTTTTTGGGGTCCTCGGTCTGTTCGCAGATGGCGATTTTCAGCCCGGCTTTAATCAATTTATCCAGATAAGCTTCCAGCGCGTGGTGTGGAAAACCTGCCATGGGAACAGGGTTTTCGCTGGTTTTATCCCTCGAGGTGAGGGTGATGTTCAAGATTTTTGCCGCTGTGTGCGCATCGTCAAAAAAAGTTTCATAGAAATCGCCCATGCGAAAGAGGAGCAGTTTGTCAGGATGAGCATCTTTCAGCTCTTGAAACTGCCTGAGCACGGGGGTTAGTTTGGCTGGTTCGGGAGACTTCATCCGTGTTTCAATAGTTGGTGATAAAGCAATCTATCGAGTTTCGGGTCAGGATTTGACGCACCGTTTCCGCCTCGCTGGCGCTTGAGTATGGTCCGCAGAAAACAACCCAGGGGATGCTCCGATTTGCGCTATCCTCATAATAGTAGGCGTTCAGATTCAGGGCGCGCATCGCGCTGGCACGGGATTTGGCGTTGTCCTCGGAACCGAAACGCCCCGCCTGGACATAATTGCTGCCTTTGGGCTTGTTTTGAGCGCGGAGCGCTTCTTTACCTAGATCAATTGCGGGTAGCTCCGGCGGCGCGGGGATTTCCTGCAGTTCTGGAAGATCAAGCTTTGTATAGGGATACATGAAAGAAAGATCAATGCTGGAACCGCGGGCTTCCTTCAGCTCGAAAAGCAGGTCTTCAAGCTCGTAAGCCAGTTGGGAGCCTTTGTTCAGCAAAAAACCTTCCTTGTAATTTTCATAGGCTTTGCTCCAGTTTCCGCTTTGATGGTGCAGCCGCCCCAGCAGATGGTGGAAATACTGTTTGCTGCGCGGAAAACCCGGAATGGCGCGCAGCTCTTCCAGCGCCTGAATCCCCTCCGCATATTTCCTCTGCTGTTGTTTCATCGTGGCAATCAGATAATAGGTGTCCTCAGCGTGTTTGCCCTTGGGCTGTCGCCTCAGATATTCTCTGCCACGAACCGCTGCTTCTTCATATTTATCCTGCGCTTGAGAGCAATATGCCAACCAGTAATAACGCTCGCTGATGTCCTGATTATTGATGCGGTTCAGCAAGGTTTCAGCCTCGGCGTATTTGCGCTCAAAAATGAGCAATTTAGCGGTTTCCAGCATGCTCATCTGACCATAATGGGTGGAGGGATAACGATCCATGGTTTGCCGCAAAAGTTGCTGGGTGTCTTTCTGGCTGGTCTGCAGCATGGCGTTGATATAGCTTTGCAGAGCCATCTCCTCATCCCCCTTGGGTTTGCTCTTGATGAGTTTGGCGGGCAATTCTTCCAAATCTCCTTCCCAAAACATCGTTTCCAGGGCTTTCATTTCCTTGCCCAGTTCCACACCCCAGAGGGGCAAAACCAGCAGAGTCAAAACCGCAAAAAGCAAGATGGGAAGGAAGGTAAAATGTTTACTTGCAGCAGAATCAACCTGCACGGCAACAGCTTTTTTTTCTATATAATTCGGATAAATCCGGCATTCAGGCTCTGTGAATTCGGTGTTCCAGATTTGTTTACGAGGCATATGAAATCCTCCAGCGTGGTTTAGTTGCTCATGGAGTTAAGCAGTTCATCATTGCTTTTTGAGGCCTGCATTTGTTTACGCAGGGTTTCGATGCCCTGGATGGGGCTGATGGTTTTCAGATATTTGCGCAACACATACATGCGGTTAATCTCGTTTTGGGTAAGCAACAGCTCTTCGCGGCGGGTTCCACTTTTAACAAGATCGATGGCAGGGTATAGGCGCATGTCGGAAATGCTGCGATCCAGCACTAGCTCCATGTTTCCAGTGCCTTTGAATTCCTCAAAAATCACCTGGTCCATCTTCGAACCGGTATCAATGAGCGCGGTGGCGATGATGGTAAGCGAGCCAGCTTCCTCAGTATTACGAGCGGCACCAAAGAATTTTTTGGGTTTGATGAGCCCGTTGGCATCGATACCTCCGGAAAGCACCTTTCCGCTGGAAGGCGTGATGTTGTTGTAAGCTCTCGCCAGGCGGGTGATACTATCCAAAACGATGACCACGTCCTGGTTTAGCTCAATCATGCGCTTGGCTTTTTCAAGCACCATTTCGCTGACAGCGGTGTGGTTTTTTGGCGATTCGTCAAATGTGGAGCTGATTACCTCCCGGTTTCCCGGTTTGAGGATTTTTTTCATTTCCGTAACCTCTTCGGGTCGCTCATCCACCAGCAACACAATCAGATAGACTTCCGGATGGTTGGAAAGAATCGCGTTCGCGGTGTCTTGCAACAGGGTTGTCTTTCCGGTGCGGGGAGCAGCAACAATCAGGCCGCGCTGACCTTTTCCGATGGGGGTGAAGAGGTTGATGATGCGGGTGGAATAGTTCGTTGGGGAAAATTCCAGGTTCAGGCGCTCGGTGGGATAGTAAGGTGTAAGTTCGTCCCAGGTGCGCAGATCCTGCATCGCTGTGGGGGCCATATAGTTGACCGCGTCAACCCGCAAAAGCGCGTAATATTTCTCACCTTCCTTGGGCGAACGCACAGGACCGGAAATCATGTGTCCGGTTTTCAGTCCGAAACGCCGCACTTGGGTGAGCGATACATAAACATCGTCCCGACCCGGCAGATAGTTGTTTTGGGGAAAGCGCAGAAATCCAAAGCCATCGTCCATGATTTCCAAACAGCCGGTCACGAAAGCCAGACCCTCCTGGGCTGCCTTATATTCCAACAGCTTGAAAACCATATCGGTTCCCTTCAGCTGGGTATAACCTGGGATTTCATATTTTTTAGCCAGCTTGGTAAGCTGGGTTTGAGGTAGTTCAAACAGATTTTCGTCTATAGACATTTTCCATTCTCCTTGGATTTTTACATATTTATATTTGGTTTTTGGCCCAAAAGCATCAATCTGCTGGCGCCGGCGCATCCCACATCATTAATTCTCTCCAAAACCATTTTTCCTTCACTGAGGATTTCCTCATATTTTTCGAGATTATGGGCTTTGCTGAACGCCACGGAACAGTTTCGCTTCAGGTTATCGCAGTTGAGGACGGCTTTGGGATCATCCACAGGGACATAATAATCCACGCTTTTGAGCTTTGCCAGCCCCAAGCCATCAAAGATGGCGATTATCTCATCCCGTTTGAAAGTATCACGATGATAGATTCCGCTTTCACGGTCGATGTGGGCAAGCCAATGGTGCATCATCACATGGGTTTTTTGGGGTTCACTTTGCTGACCATCGCAATACATTTCGCTGATTAAAAACCTGCCGCCGGGCTTTAAAACGCGCATCATCTCGGATAAAGCTTTATCAAGCTCGGCAATATGGTGCAGGGAGTTGAAAAGCGTCACCAGGTCAAAACTGGCGTCATCGAAAGCCAGCGTGCCAAGATCCATGCGATAAATCTCCACATCATTCTCTGGAAAGCGCTTTTGAGCATGGTCAACGCTTTTTTCAGAGGCGTCCACGCCGATGATTTGGCAATAGCTTTTCAGGTGTTGTTTCAGGGTTTGGATGAAATCACCTTTTCCTGTGGCAGCGTCCAAAACACGGCTGGCTTCAATCTGATTGAGCAGGCTGAGCGCTTCTTTCATAAAAGATAATCCTCTCTTGATATGGTGATTGGGATGATAGTCTCCTCGCTGGTTTCAAGCCGCTTTGGGCTGTTTCATTATATACGTGTCCATTTACTTTGAGCGGCGGTTTTTAGTCAAGTGTTTTTCGTGTTCAAGCTTTCTTAATCTGTTAAAATGCCGGTAATTCCATCTTTGCGGTTGGCTTTTTTTTGTGGCCTTCCTGGCTTTTTATCCTCCCCATTCTTGATTCGCTCTGGGTTCAGACAGCAATGTTACACGGCAGTCACCCGCGCACTTCCCGATAAAGAATCGGGATGATCACGAGGCATGTTCGAAAGACACATGAGCTGGAGGCAGGGAAGGGTAAAGCTGGGAGGCAGGATTAGCATGTCTGGTTTTAATTATACAAGGATAACATCTTGATAATCATGATGTTATATGATATGACTTAATGTTAAACCTTAGATTGATTCCTGTATCACAAACGATAATGCTTGACATGATGACAAGCACCGGAAAACATCAACAAAAATTTTCAGACAGCATGGAATAAGGTGTTAATAATGATCCAGGTTCAATCGTTGGTAAAAGAGTTTCCACAAAAAAACGGCAACACTTTCAGGGCAGTGGATGGAGTCAGTTTTGAGGCGGCACATGGTGAAATTGTTTGCCTCTTGGGCGTGAATGGCGCTGGAAAGACCACCACAATGCGGGTGCTTTCCACCATTTTCAAGCCCAATGGCGGCAGCGCTCAAATCGAGGGTTACGACATCGTTTCCCAGGGCGATATGGTGCGCCGCAATCTGGGCTTCCTTTCAGGCGACACAGGGCTTTACATGCGCCTCAGCCCACGCGAGTTCATCACCTATTTTGGCAGGCTGTACGGCGTGGAAGAACAAGATATCAAAAAGCGGATTGATGAGATGGCAACGCTTTTGGATATGCACGATTTTTTGGATAAAAAGATGGAATTCCTCTCCAGCGGCATGAAGCAAAAAGCTTCCATCGTGCGTTCCATTATTCACGATCCACCTGTGATGATATTTGACGAACCCACATCCGGATTGGATATTCTGACCGCGCGCAACATCATTTCCTTCATCCGAACCTGCAGGGAAAATGGCAAATGCGTGCTTTTTTCCACCCACATTATGCGTGAGGCAGAGCGCTTGGCGGATCGGATTGTGATGATACACAGCGGCAAGGTTTTGGCACAGGGAACCCTGCAGCAGATGCGCGAAGAAACTGGCTTTGAAGACCTTGACGACATTTTTGTGCACTATGTGAACCAAACCGGCATGGAGCTTGAGAATCATGAATTTTAAAAAAGCATTAATCGTTTTCCGCAAAGAAATCCTGGAAATGCTGCGTGACAAGCGCACGCTTTTCGCCACCATAGTTCTGCCCGTTATCCTATATCCGCTGATTTTCATCGGTTCCAGCAGCATTATGAGCCGCCAAGCCGATATTTTGGATAAGCGCGGTGCCGTTATCGCGCTGATGGACAGCCTTTCATACGACACACCCGACGCCAAGGAAATCTATGAAACCGTGTTTCAAACCCTGCAGGAAACGCCGTATGTGACCACCCTGGAAAATCCGCCACATCTGGAAATGCTTTATGAAGAAAGAGAAATTCTGGCTGTGGTGAGCATCTCGGATACAGTTTCAACCAGCGGGGTTCCAAGCTACAGAGCCGGCATCCGCTTTGACGCGTCCGGAGATCAGGGGCGCTTGCTTTTTGAAAAACTGCAGAAAAGCCTGTCGCAGGTAAATTCCAAAATACTTGCCAAACGCCTGAGCGAAAAAGGTTTGGAAGAAGAATATATCCATCCGCTCACGGTGAAGCAATTCGACAGCTCGTCCACCGAGAAAAAGATGGGCAATTTGTTGGGTATGTTGTTGCCCTATATGATGATATTGATGTTGATAACTGGCGCTTCGGTGGTGGCGGCAGACCTCGTGGCGGGTGAAAAGGAACGCCGCACTTTGGAAACGCTGTTGGTTTCCTCCGCAACACGCGGTGAAATCGTTCTTGGAAAGTATCTCACCGTGTTTTGCATGGCGATGATAAATGTGATTATAAACCTCATCAGCATAAGCTTTTCCGTTAAGTTTTTGCTTTCCCAGATGGGTTTCGCGGAGCAAGGTCTGCAATTGCCCATAAAATCGTTCATGATTCTGCTTTTGGCGATGATACCTCTGGCTACCTTGTTTTCAGCGCTGCTGCTTTCCATTTCCACTTTTTCCAGAAACATGAAGGAAGCCCGCACCTACGAACAGCCCATCATGATTGTTTCCATGCTTTTAGGCATGGTGAGCTTCATTCCTGCCATGCAGATTAGCAATCTGATGGCGCTGCTGCCGGTGGTGAATATCGCGCTGCTTTTCAAGGGAATCTTGATTGGCGAATGGGAGCTTTCGCATCTGCTGATCACGGTTGGCAGCACTTTGGTTTTGGACGTTTTGGCAATCTGGCTGACGGTGAAACTTTTCCATTCCGAAGCGGTGCTTTTCAGAACTGAAGAGGATGGCGGCGGTCTGCGCTCCCAGCGGAAAAGCAAGCGTGGATTTTTCAATCCCTTCAACGGAGCGGTCTATTTTTCCCTGGCTTTGGTGGCGCTTTATTATTTGGGCACGAAATGGCAGATGGGAAACTTGGTGAACGGTTTGGTGAAAACCCAATTGCTCATCATTTTTTTGCCGGTCTTTTTGATTTTGGGATTTTTGAAGATTCGCGGCGGGGAAGCCAGAAAGCTGCTGAGATTAAACGCTCCCAAGCCCAAGGAACTGCTCTTGGTGCCCATCATCGCGATTTCCGCGGCTGTGACGGTTTCCATTATCGCCCAGCTCATCAACCAAGTTTGTCCCTTCCCGCCGGAATATCTGGAAGGGTTGGAGAAACTTTTCAAGCTGGATGTGCCCACCTGGCAGATGTTTTTGGTGATTGCGGTGATGCCTGGAATCTGTGAGGAGCTGATGTTTCGTGGCTTTTTAATCCGCTTTTTTGAAAAAGGAAAGTTTTGGCAATCGGTGATTATCAGCGCTCTGCTGTTCGCGGTTTTCCACCTTGATCTATTCCGCTTTATCCCGGTTTTGATTTTGGGAATCTTGTTGGGCTATCTCAGCTCACGCTCCGGAAGTATCTATAATTCCATGCTTTCACACACCATCAACAACGCTCTGGCGCTGTTCATCGGGCTTTTTTCGGAGCAAAGCTGGATGAAATTCATCGTGGTGGATGCTGAAAACCTGCGCTATTGGGTAATCGCACCGGCATTGGTGATTTTGGCACTGTCGCTTTGGGCTTTTCACAAGGTCACAGCAGAAAAGAACGAAAATTTGGAGTTGGGACTGGAAGCGGAAAACAGATAGAAAAACCCAAGATTTGAGCCTCAAGGCAAAGCTATTCCTGGCTTTGCGGCTCCTGGTTCATTGGTGAGATGGTTTTTGCCCACGGGATCAAGCAAGAGAAATTATCGCGCCCTCATAGATTAGAACGAGCCTGTTGTAAAAAGCTGCTGATGGCCGTAAACCTTTATCTACCATAACTTTGCTTTTGAAACATAAGGAAGACTAAGGGCAGTGACTTGGAAGGCGCCAAAATTGTCTACTTTTGGCGCCTTCTTTTTTATCCGTAAAATAGTGTAATTAAAAGGTTTATGTAAGAATCCGCTCTGGGGGCTCAAGATTCCTGCATCTTTTTCAGGGCTTCGTCAAAACTCATGGAACCGAGGTCGCCAACTGTGTGCTGGCGCAGGGACAGGGCTTTGGCTTCTTCTTCTTTTTTGCCGATGATGGCCATGTAGGGAATCTTTTTCATTTCGGCATCGCGGATTTTGTAACCGATTTTTTCGTTGCGGGTATCCACTTCACAGCGCAGGCCTTTCAGGCGGAACTCTTCCTCAATCTTGCGCGCGTAGTCCATCTGCTGTTCTGTGATGGGCAACAGAATAAGCTGAACTGGCGCCAGCCACAGAGGCAGGTTTCCACCGTGATATTCCAAAAGCGTGGCAAAAAAACGTTCCACGGAACCCAAAATGGCGCGGTGAATCATGAAGGGACGATGTTGAGCGTTGTCGGCACCGATGTAGCTCATGTTGAAGCGGGTGGGTTCGTTGAAATCGAATTGGATGGTGCTGCATTGCCAGGCGCGTCCAAGCGCGTCCTTGATTTTAATATCAATCTTGGGACCGTAAAAAGCGCCGCCGCCTTCGTCAACTTCGTAATCAACTCCAATTTTTTCCAGGGAACCGCGCAGGCTTTGAGTGGCGGTTTCCCAATCTGCAGGGTCACCCACAGCTTCATCGGGACGGGTGCTGAGATAAACCAGGAACTCTTTGAAGCCAAAGTGTTTAAGCATATCAAAGGAAAGCACGATGAGCTTTTCCACTTCGTCATTGAGCTGTTCGGGAGTGCAGACGATGTGGGCGTCGTCCTGGGTGAAGCCGCGCACCCGCATCAGGCCGTGCAAAACTCCGGAACGTTCATAGCGGTAAACGGTTCCCAGTTCAGCCAAACGGATGGGCAGTTCGCGATAGCTGTGCAGGTTGGAATTGTAAATCGCGATGTGGAAGGGGCAGTTCATCGGTTTGATGTAATAATCCTGACCTTCCACGTCCATGGCGGCATACATATTTTCCTGGTAAAAACCCAGGTGGCCGCTGGTTTCCCAAAGCTGAGCGCGTCCTACGTGGGGCGTGTAAACCAATTTGTATCCGCGGCGGAGATGCTCTTCACGCCAATAGTTTTCAATCAAATGGCGAATCATCGCGCCATTGGGATGCCATAAAACCAAGCCGGGTCCGATGTCTTCATTGATGGAAAAGAGATCCAGGTCTTTGCCCAGTTTGCGATGGTCGCGCAAAGCCGCCTGGCGCAGGAATTCCAGGTATTGTTCCAATTCCTTGTTGCTGGGAAAGCTGATGCCGTAAATGCGTTGCAGCATTTTGTTCTTTTCATCGCCACGCCAGTAGGCGCCGGAGGATTTGAGCAGTTTGACCGCTTTAATTTTTCCGGTGTGGGGGATATGCGGGCCGCGGCAAAGATCGATGAAGTCGCCCTGGGTGTAGGTGCTGATGGTGTCTTCATCAGGAATTTCGCTGAGGATTTCGATTTTATAATCTTCGTTTTGGGCTTTGAAAATCTCGATGGCTTCAGCTTTGGAAAGTTCTTTGCGAGAGTAGGGCAAAGATTCTTTGCTGAGCTGCTGCATGCGCCCTTCTATTTGTTGCAATTCCTCTTCGGTGAAAGGTTTGTCGCGATCAAAATCGTAATAAAAGCCCTGTTCGATGGCGGGGCCGATGGTGACCTTCACTTCCGGGAAAAGCTGTTTCACCGCCTGCGCCATCAAGTGGGCGGTGCTGTGCCAGTAAATATCTTTTCCGGTTTCGGTTTTGAAGGTGTGTAAAATCAGGTTGGCGTCGTGGTCGATGATTTGGTTCAGGTCAACCAGTTTTCCGTCGATTTCCGCAGCTACAGAAGCATCTGCAAGCCGGGGGCTTATATCCTCAGCAACCTTTTCGGCGCTGACAGGTTGAGCGTATTCTTTAATCGAGCCATCAGGCAAAGTTATCTTTATGGACATGGTTTCTCCAAATAAAATTTAAGATGATTTGTCAAATCAGTTCAGAGGCGGGATTTTGTCAAGTCCGGCGTTCCGAACGCAACATGCGCAGGGAATTGAAAATGACGAGCAGCGTGACGCCAACATCAGCGATGACGGCTTCCCAGAGACCGGAAATGCCGCTGACACCCAAAACCATCACCAAGGCTTTCACGCCCAGGGCGAAGACGATATTTTGTGTGACCAGGGCGCCGGTTCGGCGGGAAAGCTGAAATGCCGCGGAAAGCTGTTCAGGCTTGTCGTTCAATAGAACAATGCCGGCAGTTTCCACAGAGGATTGGTTTCCAATTCCACCCATGGCAATACCCGCGTCCGCGCGAGCCAGAGAAGGCGCGTCATTCATACCGTCTCCCACGAAAGCGGTTTTTCCGGGGTGTGCAGCCATAATTTTTTCCAGGCTGTCGAGCTTTTGCGAGGGTAGCAATTCCGCCTGAACTTCATCCATGCCGGTTTCTGTGCCAATCAATTCAGCTTTGGCGAGACGGTCTCCGGAAAGCATCACCATGCGGTTCACGCCCAATTTTTTCAATTGGGAGAGAGCGTCCTGGATGCCGGGTTTGATGGCATCGGAAAAAGTGAGGCAGCCCAGATAAATGTCGTTTTTTGCGGCGTGCACGGTGCTGTGAGCGCCGGAATCGATGAGGCTCACGAAGCCGTGTTCACGAAGAAAATCCACGGAACCGGCTATCAGCCTGTCTTTGCCATATAGCAACAAAACACCTTTGCCGGGATATTCGGAATAGGCGTTCACTTTTTGGGGGTCGTAATCACCATCATAAACAGCTTGGATGGCACGGGCGAAAGGATGGGAGGAATTATGTTCGCAGAGCCAGATGGAATGAAGCAATTCCACGGGTTCAGTATCGTTTTCCACCAGCACTTTTTCAACCTTCAGCTCGCCCGTGGTGAGGGTTCCGGTTTTGTCGAAAACCACCGTTTTAACCTGACGAAGCACATCCAGATATTCGCTTCCCTTGAAAATGATACCCTTTTTGGCGCCAACTCCGATGCCAATATAATAGGAAAGTGGAATCGAAATCACCAGAGCGCAGGGACAGGAAACGATGAGGAAAACCAGCGAGCGGTGGAACCATTCAGCGGCGGATTGGCCCAACAGAGTGGGGATGAGAAAGACCAAAAAAGCGATGGCGACCACGGCGGGAGTATAAACTCTGGCGAAGCGGGTGATGAATTTTTCCTGTTGGGATTTGCGGGAACCGGCGTTGTCGATCAGGTCCAAAATGCGGTTTACAGTGCTTTCCGCCTCGCTGGAGCCAACTTTCATTTCCAACAAGCCGCTGTGGTTCAAAAAACCCGCGAATATCTTTGCTCCGGGTCCCACAAACAGCGGTTCCGCCTCTCCGGTAAGAGTGGAACTATCAACAGAGCTTTCACCTTTTACAACTTCGCCATCCAGGGGCACTCTTTCTCCAGGCCGGATCTGGATGAGGGAACCGATGGAAACGTCGTCCAGCGAAACATCCTCAATGCCTGATTCTGTGAGCAAATGCGCTTTATCCGGCTTCAGGGAAAGCATGCCGCGAATGAGGCTGCGGGAATGTTCCACAGCGCGGTGTTCAAGCCATTGACCAAGTTCATAAAGTATCATCACGGCGGCAGCTTCGGCATATTCACCCAAAATCACAGCGCCCAGGGTGGCAATGGCCATCAAAAGGTGTTCAGAGAAAACCTGGCGGGAAAACAGCGATTTTCCAGCTTTGATGAGAACGCGGTAGCCTGCCAAAAGCCATGCCGCGATCCCAAACCAAGGCAACCAAAGCTGGGGCAGGAAAAAAGTGGCAACTGTGAACGCGGTGGCAAAGCCAAGAGTGAGCCAAAACGCAGTATCCTTGCTTGTCGCTTGGGTTTCACCTCCAGTTGTGAAACTGACACCAGGTTCGATGGAATCCGCGATGCTGTTTAGTTTTTGCAGAGGGGAATCCACTGCGGAATGGTATTTTACAATCAATTTGCGGTTCACAAAATCGAGGTTTACGTCATGCACTTCCGGAAGCGCTTTGATTTGCTCTTCAATTTTGCTGGCACAGCCGGCACAACCGAGGTTTTGTATGTCGTATTCGTGTACGGTCATGGTAGTTGTCCCTCGCGGATGTGTTCCAGTGCCACATCAAAAACATGACGTACGTGTTCATCATCCAAAGAATAGTGGATGGTGGTGCCTTCACGGCGGAATTTTACCAAGCGCTGCAGCCTGAGGGTTTTTAATTGGTGCGAAACAGCGGATTGCTGCATCCCGACCAAGGCGGCAAGATCCGCCACACGCAGTTCCCGCTGGGAAAGAAACCAGAGAATGCGCAGGCGGGTGTTATCGGCAAAAACGCCAAAAAAATCGCTCAAAATGCCAATTGTCCGTTCATCGGGTAGAGCGGCTTGCAAAGTGTCGGCTTCGTCTTGCGAAAGTCCTTTATATATGTATTTTACGTCCATGTGAACCTCATCTATATGAATATATGTTCACATATCGCAAGGACGGCGTTTTTGTCAAGTTAAATCATCGCAAAAACTCAGAGCAGTTCATATTTATTTGTGTAATCAAGGCGGCTGAGAACTTCGTCGGTACAGCCGCGGGTCAATGCCAGAAAGGATTTCGCCGCGATGTCTTTGAAATCCTCGGTGAGATAACCCAGTTTTACCACGATTACATTTTTCTGCATATAGTCGATTTTTAAAGCTTTAAACATATCCAGACTGGTGAAGCCGATGTGTTTTGAGGTGATGATGAGATCAAATTCTGTGGTTCTGAACAGGATGAGATCGCTGCGGAAGGGGCCAAAACCTTCCAGCAATTTAACCGGCGTGCCGCTTAATTCCACGGGCTGGCAATACATTGTGTCGAAATATCCACCTACATTCAGGGTTATCTTTTTTCCTAAATTGGCCTTGCAAAATGTGACGGCATGTGGGTCAAAGATGCCGGCGACCACAATCTTTTTCCCCCGGGTTTTTTCTTTTAGAATTCCGGATAGAAGGGCGATTATATTTGTGTTATCTGCAGTGGAACCTGCGGTGGGATTGTCACCAGAATCAGACACGAAAATGGGGCGGATGTTTTCACTCAAAGCCAGGCGCAGAGCTTCTTCGGGCGGATACGCTGGAACGGAAAATGAAAACTGGGATTTTAGTTCTGAAAATTTGTTTGCCAGCAGGTTTGCGTATTCAGCGGCTTTGCTTTTTTCATTTTTGGTGACTACCAGTGCCGTGACGCCATTTTCATCCGCATCAGCCCAGGGAAAACCAAGCAGGTAGGAAGCCGCGCAGACATCATCCTGTTTTTCCAACTCGCACAGCTCAGAAATCAAATCCTTCATGGGCGGATAATCTGTTTCGGATTTTTCTCCTGCGATCAGATAGGGAAGTTTCACAGCCGCCATCTGGGGTTTCATGTTTTCAAAAAGAATCTTCCAGGCTATCCGCGCTGCGTGTTGTCCGGTTTCCCAAGCGTCCAGATGGGGCGCGGTTTTATAGCCCACCATGGCGTTGGCACAATTCAGCATTTTCTGAGTGATAGTGGCGTGCATATCAAGTCCGCAAACTATGGGCAAATCGGGATAGCGGGTTTTGATGGATTCCAAAAGGTCAGATTCTGCCGAACCGATGTTTTGCACTCGCATGGAGCCATGAAGCGCCAACACAAAAATATCCGGACGAGGCGCACTGTCCAGCAGTTCAAAAAACCTCTTTTTCAGTTTTAAATAGAGAGCTTCCTCCACCAAACCGTTGGGAACGGCGCGCGCGAAAACCAAAGGTATGAGTCGGCAATCCTTTTTGTCCTCAAAAAAATCCACGATGCCCTGAGCTTGAAGATAGTTTTGACCCTGGGTGTGAATCTCATCGTCTTCAAAAATCAGAAAATCCTCTTTGGGAGTGATGATGGGATTGAAGCTGTTGGATTCGTGAAAGAAGCCGCCGATGGCGATGTTTTTCATGACAGCAGCCTCCTTATTTTACGGATTTCGTCTCCATCGGCCTGGCGCAGAGAAAGTTCGGGGTTTCCAAAACCCTGAGGGATCAAGCCCGGTTTGAAGAGCATGGGGCTGGGAATAAATTTGGACGCGGAGAGATGAACTTCCTTGGCCTGGGTTTCTTTAATCAATTCGAGCAGGTTTTGCGAATTGATGCCTGCTCCGGGCATGATGATAATTCTGTTATCAGCTTGTTTGATTAAGTCTTTCAACAGGGCAGTGCCTTCCTTTGCCGTATTTTTTTGGCCGGAGGTGAGGATCCTATCCACACCCAGCGAAATTAGCTCTTCCATGGCTTGCAGAGGGTCGGCGCAAAAATCGAAGGCACGATGAAAGGTCACGCTCAGTGGCCTGGCAGCCTCAATCAGCAAGCCGGTTCTGAATATGTCAACGTTCCCCTCCGGGGTCAAAATGCCCAAAACCACGCCTTCAGTTTTGGTGTCCTTGGCAAGCCGAACATCTCGTAGCATCTGCTGGAACTCCAAATCCGAATAGCAAAAATCTCCCACACGTGACCGGATGAGAACATGGACTGGGATGGTCAATAAGCTTTTTGCTGAGGTGATGGCACCCAGGGAAGGCGTGAGCCCACCACAATTCAAACAAGAACAAAGTTCGACTCTATCGGCACCGGCTTCTTGGGCTATCAGGGCGGATTCCATAGAATCCACGCATATTTCCAGTTTCATTTTAGCTCCTTTATAAAATGTGTTTGATGTAGAGCAAGTAAGGAAAAAACACGGGAACGAGGTATCTCATTCCCGTGTTTGGTGAAAACAGCAGTTCAGGGCATCACATTCCTTGATTTATATCTTCTTCGTGGTATAGTTCTCTCATGCGTAGATTGAGGTCTTGAAGACTGTAGCCAAGTTTATTTTGAACCCAAAGAGTATCCAGAAGAGCCTCCACCTGGGGCATGAGGTTGTAGTTGCTCCCATAGTAGATTGCCAAATCCGCATAATCCATCTCATTGGGCCAAGCCAAGAGCATTTTTTTCATGTAGCGCGGGAAATACTGGGGATAATCTTTGGCCATCGTGTTCAGCACATAGCTGTTATAGATGCGAATGGCGTCAGGGTGTTGCATGATGTTTTGGTCGATAAAATCGTCAAGTTTGTCAAGCTGTCCCAATCCGGTATAATAGTTCACCCAGAATTCTGAGAGACGCAGGTCACTATCGATGAATTTTTTCGCAGTTTGGGCATATTCAAGAGCTTTATCGAAATTCCTTTGCTTGGCAAACCAGATGGCGGCACGGTTGAAACCAGAGCCATAATTCATTACCAGGCGCTGCATATTGTCGTCTTTGTAGACTCTGTCATCGTGGATGGAGCGGTATTGATATACTTTGTCGATGTTTGTGAGCAGACGATTGATATCAACCTGTTCTTCATATTCGCCCTTGGTGCTGACAACGCGGTAAACCATGCCCTCGCTGCGAAGGTAATCATCAAAACCAACATTGGTTTCGCAGGTGACGGCAAAATAGATGGGACGTTTACCAAAGTTGTCTTGAACAATCTTGAGGGCGGCAAAATCCGAACCACGGAGAGGGTAGAAAGCGCCGGTGGTTTCGCTGTTTTGCGCGTTTTCCAGATAGTTTATGGAAAAGTTTTGCTCGCCGGCTGGGTCACCAGCAATGTAATTGACTCTATCCTGCCACAAATATTGATGGAAGGCGTTTGGACCTTCATCCAGGGAATTAATCTCATCCTCGGTCCAATTTATCACAACTCCTTCACGGTCACGAAGTTGTCGGATGTACCAGGCTGTGTTTAGAAGTGAAAGATTCGCCACGGTAACGTCTTTGCGTATCCCTTTGAGGTGCTTGTTTTTATATTCCATGGCGTGCTGGATGGCGGCTTCGGATTCCGAAGTGGGGAAGATGTCCCGAGCTTCGTGGATATATTCCTTGGCGTAAGGATCTGCCATCGCCTGCGCGTACCAGAGAGGATAGGTGTCGTTGTCCCCGTTTGTGAAAATGATGGCGTTTTCCTCCACCGAATTCAGGAAATTCAGCCCATAATCCAGAGCAATGAATTCTTTGGAGCGGTCGTGTTCACGATATTGGAGTGCCAGATTTAAAACAGGGAGGGAGAGCATCACCGCCACGATTGCCATTTTTATGGTTTTGTTGTTTACCAATCTTGAAACAGCCAAAGCACCGATGCCAATCCATATAGCCCACATATTGTAGGCAATCACAAAAAAATAGTCTCGGTCGCGGACCTCTTGATCTGAAAGGTTGAGCACAAAAGCCCAGAGCAGGGTCACGCAAAACACGATGGCGAGCAGGTAGGCAAAGCTATGTTTGTTGTTTTTCCAGTGGAACCAGGCGCCAAACAAGCTGATGACCGCCACGAACAACATGCCAAAGAAAGATATCATGGAGGTTGGCAGTTTTGTAGTTTTTGGTAAACCTTCGGTTCTGAACCATTGCCAGCCAAAATAGCGGAACAAATGATGCCCCAACTGGTGTTTTGCGCTTCCACGGCGTTCGAACATGGAGGTTTGGCCATATTGATCGCGCGCCAGATATTTGTTGAAGCTTTCCACATTGCTGGGATTGCCAAGATTTATGAAAGGTGTATCGGCAGCGCGAATGGGAATGTAGATGTGGGCAGATACTCCGATAATCACCAAAGCTATGCTCAGAACCCAAAGTTTGGGGTCGAATACTTCACGTAATTCTATGATCATCAAAACGATGATGCACAAAGCAAAGCCAAGTTTGTCCAAAACGTCCAAATTGACTGCGTTCCCAATGAGGCCGAAAAACACATAGCTGAGTACCAATGCAGCGCCATAACCCACAAATTTTTTCCAGAAGCTATTTTGTTTGGAGCCTTGGAACAGCAGCGGCCAGACCACGATGAACAATATGGCAGGGGCGATTTGCAATGCAGATTGGTGAGTGCTGAAAGCCACGAAAAAGAGATAGACTATGAGCAGAAGGTCGTTTTGGCGATCAAAATCCCTTGAATTTTGCACCCAGCGCAGGGTGAGCCAGATGATGAGGTTCACAAAAAAGACCAGTCCGGAATAAACTTCCGCCTCCACGGCGTTCATCCAGAAGGTGAAAGAAAACGCTGTGAGCAAAGACGCCACAACTCCCGCAAACATTGCCTCCCAATCCCGAACGCGCAGCATGCTGACCAGTTGAACTGTAATGAGATAGGTGAACATTGAGGCAAAAGCGCTAAAAAGACCGGACATGAAGGCGGCTATCTGGGCATGGGAAAACAGTCCTCCGAAGAGGGTCACCAGCGCACGTCCAAAAATCACATAAAATGGGTTTCCCGGAGGGTGAGGCACCCCAAGGATGCTCACACAGGTGGCATATTCCCCTGAATCCCAAAAGGATGTACTGCGTGCCTGGGTGAGCAAATAAACCAACATCACCACTGCAAACACCGCCCAGGCAACAATGTTGTTCAGCTTCGGATTTTCCAAAGGCTGGGGACGGAACCTGAAGTCTTCCATTGGTTTTGCCCTTTCGGGGACTTTGTATTCCTTCTGCTTTTCAGTGTCCTGCTTTTGGATTTGTTTTTTGATGTGACGAGCGTCAGTTTTTTTCTTGTTCATTAAAACATTCCTCTTAATCTTTCAAGCCAGCTTTGGCATAGCTGGCGATAATCTGTTTTTGGGCCAGGAAAAAGATGATGAGTATGGGCACAATGCTAAATGTGGAGGCAGCCATCAACAGAGTGGTCTGTGTGGAAGCTTCCTGATTGAAATAGCTGAGGCCAACCTGTAAAACGCGTAATTCAGGGCGGTCGGTCATCACCAAAGGCCACATGAAGCTGTTCCAAGAACCGATCACGGAAAAAACAGCGGCGGTGGCCATCACCCCTTTCGAAAGTGGCAGAACCACACGGGTGAGCATTCCAAAAGTGCTGCAGCCATCGATTGAAGCCGCGTCGAAAAGCTCTTGAGGCAGGCTTTTGAAGTGTTGCCTGAATAAAAAGATGGTGAAGATATTCACGCACCAGGGAATGATGAGCGCGTTGTAGGTATCCAGCCAATTGAATTTATCCAACATAATATATGATGAAATGATATAGATGGGTTCCGGCACCATCATCATGCTCAAAAAGAGGTAGAAAAGCAGGTCTTTGCCTTTGAATTCCAGCCGCGCGAAGGCGTAAGCCGCCAAAACGGAGCTGATTAAAACCCCGATGAGCGTGAAGAAGGAGACGTAGAGCGTGTTTGCGAAATAGGTGGCGAAGGGGACTTTCTTGAATGCATTGATAAAGTTTTCAAAATGGAAACTGGGCTTTTTGCGCACCATTTCCACCTGATTATCAGGAACTTCCAGATATTCTTCAAAATCTTTGGAGATTTGACCCTCGCTGTCCAAAACGTGAATTACGGCCTTGCCATCCTTGCTCTGCACAAGGATTACGCGGCGTTCCACATTTCCGTCTTTCCAAACGTGGTATTCTTCCTTGGGAATGAAGATGGAATCGTTTTTGTTGAATTCACCCTGGGTCATCAGCGAGGTGGAAAGCATCCAAATGAAGGGAACCACCATCACGGCGCCAAAGATGATCAGGAAAATGTAGGTGAGTGTGGAGGCAATTGGGTTTTTCATCTTCAGCTCCCTTAATAATTAACCGTTTTTTCCAAACGACGTTGGAGCATGGTGAGGCCCAGAATCACGATGAAGAGGATGATGGCCGCGGCGCTGGCATAGCCCATATCCATCTTGTCGAAGCCTTTTTCATAGATGTAATAAACAATCAGCTTCGTGGTGCCAAGCGGGCCACCTTTGTCGGTCATCATATAGATCTGCGCGAAGGTTTGAAAGCTGACAATGGTGGTCATCAGCAACACGTAAAATGTGGTGGGGGAGATGAGCGGCACGGTTATCTTGAAAAATTGGCGCAGCTTTCCCGCTCCATCAATGTCGGCGGCTTCATAATAGACCTTGGAAATGTTCTGCAAACCCGCCAGATAGATAATGGTGTTGTAGCCCAAGCCTTTCCAAACGGTCATGATGATGATGGAAAAAAGTGCCAGAGAAGGTCCACCCAGCCATCCATCCATCCATTGCGGGGCTGTGATGCCGATGTTTTCCAAAAACAGGGGCAGGATGCCTTGGGGCTCTGCCAACCAAAGCTGTGGCTTCATTCCCAGCCATCCCAAAAAGGTGTTTGCCAGTCCGGCTTGTTCGGAAAATATGATTTTCCAAACTATGGACACAGCCACCAGTGAGGTTACGTAAGGCATGAAATAGATGGTGCGGAAAAAGCCTTTGAGGCGCTCCACCTGGTTCAAAAGCTGGGCAAAGATGAGAGGCAAGATGATGCTGGCGGGAACGGCAATCAGCACCAACCAGAGTGTGTTTCCCATGGATTGCCAGAATTCTTTGTCCGCAAAAAGCCTGCTGTAATGTCCGAAACCGATGAATTTTCCGATATTGGTGATGCCAAAATCGAAAAAACTGATGGCAAAAGACATCAGGATGGGTATAAAACGAAAAAGCAACAGCAACACCAGCGCTGGAAGCAGATAGAGATAGGGCTCGATCTTACGCTTGGTTTTCATTTGGCCGCCTTGGTTTTTTGGGGGTTAAAGGTTTTTGTATGCCTCAAAGCCGCGGGCAAAAACATGCATGGCACGGGCAAGTTCGTCTTCGTTGAGAACGTAAGCCAGGCGCATTTCATTTTTTCCCAATCCGGGTGTGGCATAAAAGCCTTCGCCGGGTGCGCCCATAACGGTTTCACCATCGATATTGAAATCATTCAGCATCCAGATGATGAATTTCTCACAATCGTCCACGGGTAGTTTCACCAAAATGTAGAAAGCACCTTGGGGTTTCACACAAACAACGCCAGGAATTTTCATTAGGGCGTCATAGGCAAGGTCGCGTCGGGCTTGATATTCGGCGATGAGCGGCTTAAAAAAGTCGTCCGCGAGGGGAACGCATGCCAGGGCTGCAAGCTGATCCACGGTTGGAGGGCAAAGCCTGGCTTGGGCAAATTTGAGCGTGGCATTCATTAAATCTTTATTGCGGGAAACGATGCAGCCGATGCGGGCACCGCAGGCGCTGTAGCGTTTGGAAACGCTGTCCACCACGATGGCGTTTTCCTCCAAACCCGGAACGTGCATGATGCTGGTGTGGGAAAGCCCTTCATAAATGAATTCACGGTAAACTTCATCTGAGATTACAAAGAGATTGTGACGTTTGGCGAGTTCGCCCAAGCGGAAGATATCTTCCTTGGAATAGACCGTGCCGGTGGGATTACCGGGGTTGCAAATCATGATGGCTTTGGTTTTGGGGCCGATGAGCGCCTCGATTGCCTCATTGGGCGGGAGTTGAAAACCATCTTCGGCAACTGTGAGCAGGGGTCGGATATTGATTCCAGCCATGGTGGCAAAACCGTTGTAATTTGTATAAAAAGGTTCTGGAACGATTATTTCGTCACCAGCTTCCGCCACCACCATCATGGCGAAGGTAACAGCTTCGGAGCCTGCCTGGGTCACGATTATTTGGTCTTCCTGCAGGGGGATATCGTGGCTGGCATAATATTGCACCAAGCCGTCTCTATATACATCCAAGCCTTGGGAAGGGCCGTAGGCTAATACTTTTTCAGAAAAAGAGTGGTAGGCTTCAATCATTTGCGGCGGTGTGGGAATATCGGGTTGGCCGATGTTGAGATGAAAAACTTTATTACCGCGTTTTTTAGCTGCCACAGCGTGGGGCATCAGTTTACGGATGGGGGAGGCCTGGATTTCAAGCGCACGTTGTGAAAGTTTCATTTTCAGATCCTTATTTTTTGTTTTTTACCATCTTTTGAACCTGAGCGCATTTGACAAGTAAAATCTTGCCATCTGCATTAAGCTTCTTGACAACATGGGCGTTACATCAAAAAAAAGCCCGTCAGAAGACAGGCCTTTTTATTTGTGAAATATGGGTTTTCCTATTTTATCAATCCCGTTCTCAGGATATCGTCCAAACCTTTCAAAAGAGGTTCAATCTGAAAATCCTTGTCGTGGATAAGCCACTGCAGGAAGATGAGTTCCTGAGCACCCACGATGATATGGGCCAGTGCGTCCACATCAACTTTGCGGATCAGCTTTTTCTTGATTGCTTCCTGGAACACCCTGGCGTAATAATCCAGATAAAATTTCATGGGATTGTAGGTGGGATTTCGTTTGTAAAATCCTTCACTTTGGCGGAGTTCAATCAAGAGAAGGCGAGCGATGCTGGGCTTTTCTTGCATCAGTAAAAAATGATCGGTAAAGAAATAGCGGACCTTTTCCAAAGGGTCATCAATCTTTTGGCTGTTTTTTTCAATCACCTGTATTTCGTCTTCAATGGTTTGCTGAATACAAAGCTGTAAAAGCTCATCCTTGTTTTTGAAATAGTTGTACAGAGTACCGATTCCAACCTTGGCTTGAATGGCAACATCGGACATGGTGCATTTCACATAACCTTTTTGGGCAAAGGTTCTTTGCGCTGCGGCCAGTATTTTATTCCGATAATCTGTGGGCATTACAGATTTTTTGCGCGGTTTTGGATACATTTGCAACATAAATTTCCTCTATTCTTCTTTCTTTGATCAATTGGGTACGAAGAAATATGGAGGCAACATTTTGTCAAGGAATAGTGGGATATGTTTTGGGAAATGTAATCTCAAACGCAAGTGAGGGTTGCGAAAATATGATAAATATAACCAGATTGAATTAGAGATGTAACTTTAACCATTGTGGTAATGTTCATAGATTTGTAAAGCCCTTTTGCGGCCGATGCCTTTCACCATCATCAGTTGATCAACATTGGCATTACGAACTCCCTCCACCGACCCAAATTGATTCAAAAGCAGGAATTTGGTATGTTCTCCAACGCCGGGAATGTCTTCCAATTCGCTCAGCAGCGTACGTTTGGAGCGTCGGGAGCGATGGAAAGTGATGGCAAACCGGTGTGCTTCATCGCGGATGGCAATCAAAAGACGCAGCGAAGCTGATGAACGGGGCAGGATAACCGAATCTGCTCGTCCCGGCAAAAAAACCTCTTCCGCACGTTTTGCCAAGGATAAAATTGGGATTTCCGGATGCGAGGAATTTTCTAAAACCTCTCTGCACGCGGAAAGCTGGCCTTTGCCGCCATCAATTATAATCAGGTCTGGAATCATGGCTTCGTTTTTTTTGGTTTCATCCAAGAATCGGGACAGGGTTTCCTGAATAGCGGCATAGTCGTTCTGAGTGCTTATTTCGCGAATGATGAAGCGTCGATAGAAGCTTTTTTTGGGTTTGCCGTTTTCGAAAAAGACAGCCGAAGACACCGTATCAGTGCCTTGGATGGTGGAAATATCCAAGCAGACCATTTTTCGCGGAAGCTTTGGCAAGGCCAGTTTTTCTTTTAGTTCCTGAACGGGAAAAATAGTACGATTCGCGCGACGGATATGAGCCAGTTTGCGTTCCTCAACAAGTTGGAAAGCGTTACGTTTTGCCATCGCCAGCAAGCGGCTTTTTTCTCCACGCTGAGGAAGGCGCAGTTTTCCATTCAGCCAGTTTTGTAGTTCTTCAAAATCCGTTGGCTCCAAGGGAAGAAGAATCTCTTCGGGAAAGATATCCTTATCCGCGTAATACAGTTTTATGAAAGCCGCCAAAACATCGCTGGGTTTCATGTTAGCCACATTGCTGAGGGGATAATCCTCCCGGTTTACCACCATGCCGTTCATGATTCTCAACACCGCCGCCACCGCCACATTTTCCTCCTGATAAAAACCAATAACGTCAAGGTTTCGCGCTTCGATGGAATGCACCACCTGGCGCTTCTGAATGCGTTCGATAGCCAGGATTTGGTCCCTGCTTTTAGCTGCCTGTTCAAATTCCATATTTTCGGATTGCTGGTTCATTTCCGCGCGCAGTTCTTCCAAAACTTCCTGGTGACGTCCCTCAAAAAAAGCTTCCAGCCTCTTCACCACTCGCAAATAGTCCTCACGGGAAACAGCGCCAATGCAGGGTGCCAGGCATTTTCCCAATTGATGGTTGATGCAGGATTTTTTATAGCGGATTCCATCGGCTGGGATTTCGCGTTTGCAGGTTCGGATTGGGAAAACCCATTCAAAATTACGCAGGGTGAGACGAAGCGCTCTCACATCGGTATAGGGTCCGAAATATCTGGAACCGTCATTCACCCTGTCCCGGGTCAAAATCAGGCGTGGAAAGGGTTCCGCGGTTGTTATTTTCACGAATGGATAGCGTTTGTCGTCTTTTAGTAAAATGTTGTATCTGGGTCGATGCCGCTTCACCAGATTGGTTTCCAAAAGGTAGGCGTCTTTTTCGGAGAGAGTGATGATGTAATCAAGATCCTGAGCTTGGCTCATAAGCTGGCGGGTTTTGATGTCCTTTTCATGTCCGCTCAGGTAGGATTTGATTCGGTTTTTCAGCGAAACGGCTTTGCCCACGTAAAGCACTTTACCTTCAGCGTCTTTCCAGAGATAAATCCCTGGTTGTTCAGGCAAAAGATGAAGTTTCTGCTCTATCTTCGGCGGAATTTTTTGCATAGTTGGGAAGCCGCTTCAGACAAATAATCCAATTTCAAGAGAATCCCTGCTCCGTAAAAGAATAATAAACTGGCGACGCCGAACACTGCAAGTTTTGCACCCAACTGCCAAATTCCACGTGCTGGCACTAAAGGCTCCACCTTCAAAAGCACGCAGAGCATCACGGCGCAGATGGCCAAGGTTTTCAAAATATTGGGAAGAATCCCCGCGAAATTCACCTTGGGCATCTTTTTCCTGATCAGGTAAAACTGAAGGACAAAATTCACCATCGCGGTGATGGATGTGGCAAAAGCCAAGCCGCGGTGTTGCATAAACTGCATCAGGATAAAGTTTAAAACAATATTCAGCGCCACCATGGCTGCAGCGATGCGCACGGGCGTGCGGGTATCCTTATTCGCGAAAAAAAGCGGTGTCAGAGCTTGGTTGAAGCTGAAAAAAATGAGCCCCAGGCTGTAAAAAATCAGCGCCTGCGTGGTCCAGAGACTGGCCTGTGCGTCAAAAGCTCCGCGCTCGAAAACCAGCCTGACCGCTTCTCCGCCCAGAGCAATAATCAGGGTTGTGACCGGCAGCATGATATAGGTGAGGTTCACCGCCGCCAGCCTCAGGTTTTTGGAAAGCCCCTCCCAATCTCCATGTGTCATCAGCTTCGAATAAGTGGGTAAAAGCACCATTCCGGTTGAAACCGCAAACATTCCCAGGGGAAATTGGAAAAGCCGATAACCATATTCCAGCGCGGAAATGCTGCCCACTGCCAAAAAAGACGCCATCAGGCTATCCGCCACCAAATTGATTTCTCTGATGCCCACGCCAATCAACGATGGTAAAAACCGGGTCCACATCGTTTTAAGAGCTTCTCCGCCAAAACGCACAAAAAGTTTCAGCGGGTAACCAAGTTGTTTTAAATAGGGAAAATTAATCAGGGTTTGCAAAGCTCCACCAGCAAAAACACCCCAGGCAGCCCATTTAACCAGAGCTACTCCCTCCAGTCCAAAAACGAAGCGGGGAACCACCATGCTGAAAATCATTCCCAGATTCAGAAGCCCGGAGGAGAGCCCGGTTATGAAAAACTTGTCGTGTGAATTCAAGATGGCGATAAGGGTTGAGGAAAGACCAATCCATAAAAGGTAGGGAAACATGATGCGCGTGAGGATGATGGCCAATTGGGACGTCTTAGGAGCCAGCCCGGGATAGAGCAATCGCACTATCCAAGGTGCTGCCACAATCCCGATTACGGTGAGAATCAGCAAAAACAAGGTGAGAATGCCCAGAACCTGAAGCGCGAAATTAATCTGGCGCTTTTTGCTTTCTTTTATCCCGATTTCGTTGTAAATTGGCACGAATGACGCCGACAGCGCGCCTTCGCCAAAAAGACTGCGCAGAAGGTTTGGGATTTTATAGCCAACCACGAAAGCGTCGTTCAAAAAGGTGGTTCCAAAACAGAATGCCATAAGCTGATCGCGCACCAAGCCCAAAACGCGGCTCATGAATATGGCGACAGACATCATGCTGATGTTTTTAATTAGTTTATTTTCAGTCATCTACAGTTTACGAAGTCAGGAGGGTTTTCAAATCCAGGCATAGGTTCATCATCACCAGCCGCGGGTTTACGTTTCCCTGCAGCCTGTGGATATAATCTTCCACGTTTTTTGTGAAAACCAGAGCGCGGTCACCAATCTCAGCCGGATCCAAGCTGGCCAGCCTTTCCCGCAGAGTTGTTAAAAAACTTTCCTTGTCGATATTCACGATTTGCTCTGGCGCGTCCTCAATCAAAGCCAGATCACCAATGAACATCGTCACATAACGCAGAACCCCGATGGCGCTTTCCGCTGTGAATTGTCTGGGCAGAGCTTGGATATTGCGAAACAGTGCCAAATCCTTACCATCTGCGGCCAGTTGTAAAATTTCAAAGGCTTGGGCGCGCAGCTCGGAACTCTCATTTTGGGCAAAGCGGATGGCACGTTTGAGGTTGCCAGCACTGATATGCGCTGCGGCTCTTGCCTGTTCGCGTGGGATGTGGAAATCGTCACACAAAACATCTTCTATCACACGCGGTGCAAGGCTTTGGAAGCGAAGCGGCTGACAACGCGAAACCACGGTTGGTAAAAGTCTGGAAGGTTGACTGCTGATCAGGATTATCACCGTATCGGCAGGCGGTTCTTCCAAGGTCTTCAAGAAAGCGTTTTGGGAATCGATGTTCATTTGATCCGCGTTTTCAATCAAACAGAGCCTGCGTCTGGCTTCATGAACGCTGAGACTCAGGCGTCGGATGAGCCAATTGACGCTTTCGATGCGAATCATCGTGTTCGTACTGAAGCGATATTGCTCCCAGGGGCTTTCACGTTTTAGTTTCACATATTCGTCATATTCCTTTTTCGCTTCGCGATTGCCAATCTCACCTTCAGGGCTCAAACTCAGGTTTGGAGTGGGAAAGACATACAGCAAATCAGGATGATCCAAAGCCAAAAACTTTCGACATGAGGAACATTGACCACAGGGGCGATATTCGCTCTGGGCCAGACAGTTCAAAGCCATGCCAAAACTCAGGGCGGTGGTGAATTTTCCCGTGCCCGGGCTGCCATGAAACAGATATGCCTGTGCCACACGCTCGTTGGCGATGGCTGCCTTCAGGTTTGAAAGCGCTCCGTTTTGTCCTTTTATTTTGTTAAACATTCTTTAAAAATAAATCTCGTCATTGAGTATTTTGCTCACACAAACCCAAAATCCGAATCTTGGCCATCCGTGACAGCCAACAGGCCGAAATCAACATCAAAATTGTTCTTAGGGCTCAAAGCTGATTTTCCCCCTTCCCGCGTCTTCGCTGGTGCTTTGGGCAAAAAGTTTGTTCACATAAGGGCTGTCGAATTCATCGGCAAGCAGATCATAAATCAAAATATCGCGATATTGACCCGCCATAAAGATATATTTACGATGTTTTCCCACGTATTTGAACCCCACCTTTTCATAACAGCGGATGGCACGTTGATTGTAATCCACCACATGCAAAAAGATGTTTTTCAGGTTCAAAACGTTGAAACCATAATCCAGGGTCAGGCTGGTCGCTTCCGCTCCAATGCCCTGATTCCAATAGGTTTTGTCGCCAATAAAACAGCCAAATTCAGCATGGCGATGAATTTCGCTGATGCCGAAAAGGCCACTGTTTCCCACCGCTTTATTCGTATCGTTTTCAACAATGGCGAAGGAAGCAGTCTCTTTCATCAGCTTTTGCAGGGCTTCACGCTCTCGGTCGAGATCGAAAACTGTGGCGGAAAACAACATGAATTGTCCAATCTCCATGTCGTTCACCCATTCCGTATAACGTTCGACGTCGTCCAGTGAAATCGGTGAAAGATAACACTTTTTGCCAATCATCTTCCTGAAATACTTCATCTTTCTCTCCTTAAATGCTTGCAGATAAAACTGTTGGATGTATGCAACAACGGCGGACAGCCTCGGGTTTTCAATCTGGGAAACCACTGTCTCAGCTCATGGGATAATCCTATTTTCCCGCGACAATTTGTCAAGATAAATTACTTATTGGCATTCCCCCATTTTTTAAACCAGCCTTATTTTCATTTGCCAAGGATCGGTCAAATCAGGTCTATATGGAGATGTATTATAGTGTGTAGTTCGCTGCAGGCAGATTTTCAGTACCTGG
>Ga0172382_10001788_pt1 | contig 37415 bp, 49 predicted proteins | sample Leawel138RmetaG_FD_122245 | JGI IMG/M metagenome (GOLD analysis project Ga0172382, IMG submission 122245) | Leachate microbial communities from a municipal landfill in Southern Ontario, Canada - Leachate well 138R metaG | ecosystem: Engineered > Solid waste > Landfill > Unclassified | place... | reverse complement strand
CGCCGGACACCTGGGCATCGCCGGACACCTGGGCATTGCCGGACACCTGGGCATCGCCGGACACCTAGGCATTGCCGTACACCTGGGCATTGCCGTACACCTGGGCATCGCCGGACACCTGGGCATCGCCGGACACCTGGGCATCGCCGGACACCCAGGCATTGCCGGACACCTGGGGATCTGGATGCAGGTTGTTTTCTGACTCGATGTACCCGCCCAGCTCGCCGGGTGCGATGAAGGCACCAATCGCAACCAGTGCGCGTATCCGGCGCAGGGTGCGGCCGTCCCGTGTGGTGACAGTATCCCCATCCACGAATTCATATTTGCGATTCATACCAACTCCCTTTTTTCGCGCTCCACTCGGAACGCTTCCGTTTCGATTTCGTCAATGTCGCGTTTTGTCAGCTTCGATTGCAGCTCCGGGCAAGGCCAGAATCCGGCGTCCAGCACCGTGATTTCGACCTCCTCAGGAGATGGCGGGCAGTCGCGGCCGCCTGGGTCGTAGGGCGTGATGAATGCGCGGATGACGCATGGTCGGCCGCCTATGACCCAATCGAAGTGGGTGATGATGGATTTCATAGGTCCGTCCACACCATGCCAGCGGGGCACGGCGCTGGACCGACCGAGACCATGCTTCCGAAGTCATCGACCACGGCCAGGAAATATTTCGGATCGGCCCAGCCTGTGATTCGCTTGATCATCACGCTGTAGAAGCCGCGATCGAAACATTCGTCGTGGCGCGACCAGTTCGCGAAGGCGTTCCAGGCCACGCCGAACAGGTCTGAGTGATGGGTTTGCATGTCAGGCCTCGATCGTCACTGCTACTCGGTCGGTGTCCTCGTACTCGCGGCGATCTATGACCTCGAAGCGGGCGCCATGGTCGTGGATGATGTGGCCGATTTGGAGTCCCGGCACGGTGAGGATGGTGGTGCTCATGATTTCTCCCGGTGGTTGAACTTTAATTTGTCGCTACAACCGTAGATTACAACATTGATTTGTAGAATGCAAATAAAAGTTGTAGGCCAGGAGATAAAAAAGCCGCCTAAAACGGCGGCCTATTGGGAGAGGATGCGATTACCTACTGCGAGGTTGGATAAAAGCCAGTGCGTCTATCCACGCCCAGATATCGGAAATAGTAAATACTCCCTCCGGTAATGTCGGAAATCATTGTGCTTCCGGGAAATCGGCCCTTGGAACCCGAACGGCCCGCATCCCGCCAGAGTCGCCGGCCAAGTAAGGCGTCGCGGCGTAGATCATCACAGGGAACGCGCTGCGCAGGTCGGGACGCTTCGACCCGGCGGTAATGTTTGTTTGCCACAGCTCGCGAACCTGTCCTGGGCGGGTCGCGTCACGCGTGCCTGCGAGCAGAAATATGCCCAGCGGGTAGCTGGTGATCGTTCCGGATATTTGCTGATAGCCGGTTATGCCGTAGGTTGGTGTGTAGGTGGTCGTACTGCTGTACTGGTTTCCTACCATCGTTCCGTGCGTCTGAGATCCGCTGTATCCCGTTCTACCCCATTGCGGGATTGACGTTGTGTAGTTTGATATTTGGGCCTGCCCGACGGCGTACCCAAGTACGACCACAGATTCAGCGGTAGCCGCGTCGGGTGTGCGGGACATACCCTTTGTTTCAAGGGCCCGCTCAATGTGCTGCGCATACCGCTCAAACTCAAGACCGAGCGTGGCGCCCGGTCCCGGGACAATGGCATATGTTCGGTAGTTGAGCGCGTCTGGCGCCGAGATCGCATCAACGTTTACGGTGTAATTTCCGACGCCAGCACAGCCGCCAAGAAGAAGAGAAATCGACAGTAAAAAAATACGCATTTTGTCACCTGCTTCGCAAAAAAACGCCGTCAGACCAAACGAGGCTAAGCTGTCTTCTCTGTTTCCGGTCTTTTTGTCCCTGATAGAAGGCTCTCTGCGTAGCCTTCTACCTTCCCCTTGTCTCGCTCGGAGAGTGCAGCCCAATCTTCCAGGGTGAAGCGCTCAAACGGCCATTCTCCAGCGGTTTTTGCGCTCTCTGAGGGGCGGCCAACCAGATTCCCGACGGGTATTTCTAGTGTTTCGGCGATCTGCTCCAAGCGCCTTGTGCGCGGTGCTCCGCCCGACTCCCATTTCTGTACAGACTGCGGCGTAACACCAAGCCTGCGGGCAAGTTCTGACTGATTCAGCCCTGCGGCTTCCCGATAGTGCGCAATCCGTTCCCCAATAGATTTCCTGTCCATGGTGGCGATGTTACAAGCGACCGTTGTAAAAGGCACTGCACTTTTCATTTGGAATCTACAAATTAAAGTTGTATAGTTAAGTCTATCTATGCAAGATGGACAGAAAATGAAAACAGCCCTTGACCAAGCGATTGAGGTAGCAGGCAGTCAATCCAGCCTGGCACGCGCCTTGGGGATCAAGCCTCAGGCGGTTCAAAAATGGGCCGCGACAGGCAGAGTTCCCAGCGAACGGGCCGTAGAAATCGAGCGCGTTACCGGCGTGCCTCGACAGAAGCTGCGGCCTGATCTTTATGGCGCCCCTGCAGCGCCCGAACTCGCGCAAGAGGCACCTCATGAGTGATCCATCCCTACAGGCCGCCCTTGAGTGCGCTATCGCCCGCTGGTCGGTCGAATCCGGCCAGTCTTTGTGTGAGAACTCCGATCATAAGGGGGAGGAGCCGGGCGCCCCTATGCCTAGCCGGGACAAAAAATTCCCGATTGGGCCGACTGATGTTTGAAGATTCCATGAGTGGTTCCGATATGAATACAGAACCAGTATCCGATGGCCGTCCTGAAACCACACGCAAGTCTGGTGCAAGAATTCAGAGCGAGATTTTGCAGCGGCTTGCAGTCGTCACCCAGGAGCGTGCAGCCGATTGCATGGGCGTTTCGGCCAGCACTGTGAGCCGGCAGAAGGAAAGCCTGGACGGTGTTTGCCAGCTACTGGCGGCCCTTGGGTTTCAGCTTGCGCCCGCCGGTGCCGTGGTGGTGAGCCAGGACGATATGCGGGCACTTGAGCGCATGGCACTGAAGTACCTCCAGGCCCGCGTGGAATCGGAAGGACGGTGGACGCTATGAGTGCGCAATCCCTTTCCCGCGCGGCCGGCATGCTGTGCGGCAACCCCGACTTCCAGGCATCCATCGGTGTGACCTCTGCCGAGTCCGCAGCGGCCCATGTGCGCCGTCATTGCCAGGTGGCGAGTCGGCGTGAGCTGGACACGAATAAAGACGCTGCGAAGCGGTTTCATGAGCTGCGGCGGCGCTTTGCTTATGGGGCCGCATAATGGCAAGAATCCGCACCATAAAACCCGAATTCTGGACAGACAGCCTAATGGTTCAGCTGGATGCGTTGACACGGCTTCTTTATATAGGGGTCTGGACGGCTTCAGATGATCACGGCGCTGTCATGGATGAACCGGAGCGGTTGGCGATGGAAATCATGCCTCGCGAAGACCCGGACGAAGTAGCGGCGAGAATCGATTTGCTGATTGCAACCGGCAGGCTTTCGCGAATGCTGGACGACGATGGCGGAAGCTATCTTCAAATCGAGAAATGGAAAGATCACCAGCGCGTCGATAAACCATCAAAAAGCCGACTTTCGCGGGAAGACTCGCGAAAGCTCGCGATTCCTGCCGAAAGTCGCCGGAAGGTCGCCATTAAATACGGATGCGAGCCGGGAGAGGTCAAAGAGGCTTCTTGCTATTTCTGCGGCAACCCCGGAACCATACATTGGCCGCGCCTATCGTCTGGAAAGCCCGGTAGTTGGGTCGCTTTCGCTGGTCTTGAGCTGGATCACTTCCACCCAGAATCAGAGGGCGGAGATGCGTCAGAGCCCAACCTTGTGTTGAGCTGCCGTGGATGCAACAGAGCCCGCCGCGACAGGTCTGTTTTTGACTTCGTAACCGCCCGGCTTTCCGTGCCAATCGGGAATAAATCGCAGGCATCAAGCGAGTTCGACAAGAATCTACGCGAATCCTCGCGAGACTTCTTGGTGGGAAAGGAAAGGAAAGGAAAGGAAAGGAATGTAAAGGAAGAAGAGGCGGCGGCGACACCTCCCCCGCACGCGCACGCACACACACGCGAGGCTGGCGACGATTCGCCGCCGCCTTCCGATTCCGAAATTCCCGAAGAAGCAGGCCCCGTCCCCGACGAAGCGCCAGCCAGGACCACGCAAATCGCCGTGCTGCTGCGACGCAACGGTGCCGACAGCCGAACGCACAGCGACAGCAGGGGCATCGCGGAGCTGGTCGAGCTGCAGGCCACCGATGCACAGGTGCTGACCGCCCTGGAAACCGCCAAGAAGCGGCGCAAGGACACCAGCAGCAGCCAGCCGGTGACCGCCGCGTACCTCGTGCCCATCGTCCGGGAGCTGCAGGCCGGACCGCCCGAGAAGCCCGACAAGCCGCCGCGTGACGAGTGGTGGAAGTCGAACGAGGCGACCGACCGAAAGGCCCGAGAAATGGGCATGTCCGCCCGGGGTGGAGAGGATTATCCGAGTTTTCGAGAGCGAATTTTCGCGGAGATCAAGCGCCGCAAGGAGGCCGGAGAATGACCGACTACGCAACCGCTTCTGCCGCCGTCTCCGGCAGTCCTGTGCCCAAGGCGGGAAGCTGGACTTGCTGCGTTTGTGGCTGCCCGCTTCCCGGCACGCTCAGCACCGACACGACCGGCGCCACCGAGTGGTTCTGCCGGCTGCATTTCGGTGCTCGCTACGGAGATTACGGCCAGATAACGGCCATGGCAAGGAACCGGATTGAGCTTTACCGGCTGGCGTTTCGATGCCTCAACGCTGGGCCGAATTTGCCGATTCCGCAGCAACTGGCCACGGCGCTTGAGCGTCACGGAAGGCCGGAGTTTCTTGGCGCATCACCGGCACTTGAGGGGCGCACTCTCACCGTCCGGACGCTTGGCCGGCACATGCTCTCCACACTGGATGCGGAGTGTTTGCAGAGGCAGAAGCGCCTGGTGGAGCGTGATGATGCGCCGGCGCCGCAGCGGCGGGATTCGTGGGCGTCGGTGGGGTATTTGGTGGGGGAGGCTGCGTGACTGAGCTACTCATCGAATCTTCGGGATTAATGAATTTATCTCATCAATCGGACTCCGAACAAGGGGAAACCCGCATGAATTCTTATTTCGGCCCGCTGGTCCTGCCGTACCCGCCGAGCGCAAACCGCTACTGGCGGCATCGATCTTTGCCACGCGGCGGCATTGCGACCTACGTGAGCAAGGACGGCAAGGTGTTCCGCGAGACCGTCCACAAGCTGCTGCGCGACGCCGGCATCCGCTCGCCCATCGCTGGACGCGTCGGCATCGACTACGCGCTGTACCCGAACCGACCGCAGGACTACCGAACCCGCATGCGCAAGCTCGGTGAGGCTTGGCATGACACCGTGCAGTGCATCGACCTGGACAACGCGCAGAAAGCACTGCTGGACGCGCTCAAGGGTGTGGCGTTCGAGGATGATGCGTGGGTGCGGGAGATCGTCGCGCGACGCGCCGAGCCGGACGGTGCGGCCAGGCTTGAGGTGCGAATATGGGCAATCGAAACTGAGCGGCACCAGGCCGCGCTGGAGCTTGCGTGAAACTGGACGATCTCGATCAGGGCTTTGTGGCACGGCTGGAGAATTGGGGACGCTATTACGGCGACGGAGGCCATCGGCAGGGCGTATCGCCCACGCATGAAGTCTGCCGTCTGCTGGCAGTCGAGGCCGGCCAAGAGATCAAGCAGGGATACGCGGAATCCACGCCGCGCACGGAGGTCGATGCGGATGATGCCATGGTGATCGAGTGGTGCATGGCAAAGGCTGCATACCGCCTGACCGCGATAGAGCGCGCGCTCATCAAGGCGCATTGGGTGTCCCAGGCCGACCCACGCATGGTTTGCCGGCTGCTGCAACTACGCTGGCTGTCGTGGGAGAAGGCGCTTTGCGAGGCGGTGGAAAAATTTCGGGCGGCTGTTGAGTTGCTGGAAAACCACAGGGTAAATACTTAGAAATAAATCCACGGAATCCGTTGATATTCCACGGAGCCCGTGGAATAATACAGTCATGGTGATCAATAAGACACCGACCAAAACAGGAGATCGACATGGCTGCTATCACATACTACATCGTCCCCGCCAACGGCTCGCTCGAAATGGACGGCATTCAATTGACCGTACGCACGGATCGCGGTGCACGCATCCAGGCCAAGAAGCTCGGCTTGGCGCCCGGCTACAGCATCTGGTTCTTCCGCGCCTCGGACGGCTGCAAGGGCGCCATCGAGGTCTAGCATGTACATCAAGATTCTGAGCGGGAACGCAGGCGACTTTCGAGCGTACTCCGCCGTCGCCTGCCGCAAGGACGAAGCGGAGTACGAAATCGTCGCACCCAAAGACGCAACATTCACTCTGAGCGAGGATGGTAATGTAGAACTTATTCGGCAGGGGGTGGTGTATATACAGAGGATGAAGAGGGTCCCGGTCAAGGCGCTTGCGTTCGTCCCCTACGGCACGGTAGACGGGTATCCGCTGCCACCGAGTGAGCGCGAGGAGATTTTCGTCCATTTGTACCTGGTCGGCGGCATCCCTCCGGCGCCGCAGAAAATAAAAGATGCCAGGGTGATGGCGGGCTTGACTCAAGGCGGGGCGGCAGATGTCGTGTACAGCACGCGCCGAACGTGGGAAGACTGGGAGCGCGGCGTGGCGCGCATGCACCCAGCGATATTTGAGTTGTTTTGCATCAAAATCGGCAGGGATTGTAAAACCAATGAAAATGAAAGATAATCACGGCCATCACCACTGCCAACCGTCCGAAGACGTGTAGAAAGCCCACAAGGCGGTCGGCGCGCGCCCAGACGTAGCGCCACAGCAGGACAGCAAGCCCCCTCGCGAGAGATCGCCGGGGGCTTTTTGCTGCCTGCTCGATATGACCACGAAACCCACCCGCACCGCTGCCGCCAAGAGGTCGCCAGCCAGCGGGGAAGTTGCGCCCACGCGCCGGCACGGTGCTCAGTCGGCCTACCGACCCGAATACTGCGACATCGCCATCGAGACGCTATCAGATGGTCACAGCATAGCCGGCCTGGCCGGGCGGATCGGCGTGGCGCGCTCCACGGTGTTCCTCTGGCGCGAAAAGCACCCGGAGTTTGATGAGGCAGTGCGCGTCGGCCTGGCCGGCGCCGTGTACTGGTGGGAGCAGCGCGCAGCGGAGTCTGCGCGCGGCGGCAAAGGCAACCCTGCCACCATCATCTTCGGCCTGAAGAACCGTGCGGCGGACGATTGGCGCGACCGGATAGAGCATACCGGGGCCGAGGGTGGGGCGATTCATACGATTTCTCGAATTGAGCTGGTGCCGCTGAAATGAGCGCCGTTCAGATCGCCCTCCCACCGAAGCTGATCCCGGTATTCCGGGGCGAAGCCGACATTCGCGGGGCGTTCGGTGGGCGCGGCTCAGCGAAAACCCGCAGCTTCGCCAAGATGGTCGCTGTGCAGGGTTATCGCTACGGCACGGCCGGAATTTCCGGTCAGCTGCTCTGCGCTCGCCAGTTCATGAACTCGCTCGAAGACTCCAGCCTGGAAGAGTGCAAGCGCGCGATCGAGGATGAGCCGTTCCTGGCCGCCTACTACGATGTGGGCGAGAAATACATCAAATCCCGCGACGGGCGCATCAGCTTCACTTTTGCGGGCCTGGATCGCAACATCGCCAGCATCAAATCCAAGGGCCGCATTCTGGTGTGCTGGGTCGATGAAGCCGAACCGGTAACGTCGCTGGCCTGGTCGATCCTGATCCCGACGTTGCGCGAAGAGGGCGACGGATGGAACGCTGAGCTATGGGTGTCGTGGAACCCGGCCCGCAAGAATGCTGCCGTTGAGCGCTTCCGTCATTCAGCCGACCCGCGCATCAAAATCATTGAGATGAACTGGCGCGACAATCCGAAGTTTCCTGATACGCTCAATCGTGCCCGGCTGCGCGACAAGGAAGATCGCCCCGACGAGTACGATCACATTTGGGAGGGAGCGTACGGAGCGATTGCAGGGGCGATTCTTGGCAAGTGGATCACCAGGGCTCGAGCAGATGGCCGGATCAACAACGATGTTGAATATGACCCGGACGGCGCGCCGGTCATCGTGTCATCTGACCTGGGGTTTCGGGATACGGCGTCGTGGTGGTTCTGGCAGTCCACGGTAGGCGGGCACAGGCTGCTGGCGTACCTGGGTGACTCCGGCCTGGATGCCGACGACTGGACGCCTATCATCAAAGACAAACTGGTGGAGTTGGGCGCCGGACGAAATCTTGGAAAAATCTGGCTTCCGCATGATGCGCGCGCCAAGACATTCCAGAGCAAGCACACCAGCGTGGAGCGCTTCGTTCAGGCCTTCGGCCACGACAAAGTGCGTGTTGTGCCGCAGTCGAAGAAATCCGACCAGATCAGCGCCGCGCGCGCCGTTCTACCTCGCTGCGAGTTCAATGAGGCGGCATGCGAAAAGGGCATCGACGGGTTGGAGGGCTGGCGGTTCGAGTGGAATCCAGACACACAAGCGTTTTCCAAGAACCCACTGCACGACGCCTGTTCCCACCCGTCCGATGCCTTCGCCTACGGCTGCCAGGTCATGCAGATGGAGCAGCCAAAACCCACCGTAGACGGGGCGAAATACGAAGTGATGGCCCGTCCTGATGGGCGCATCGTCGCAGGCGTCACGATGAATGAGCTGTGGTCGGACGCCGCCAGGAAACGGAGCAGCCGCATATGATGACACCGGAAGAACGGTTGATGCGGGTGGGCATAGCCGCCAATGCAGCGCGCGAAATCGTCCGCATGATCACTGATGGCGGCGCGGTCGATACGCCGCTTGTTGCCGTCAAAAACCTGTCCGATCTGACGGATAAGGAAATGGCCAGAATCAATCTTGGCCTTGGCCTTCTGGCGGTGCTGGATGGGCTACAGGTTGAAGGCTCCGACACCATTTCGGCGCAAGGCACAGGCGCCGAGGAAGATCCGATTCAGATCGCTGCGCGCGTGTCTGAAGATCCAGACAATGCCCTGATCATCGAGTCGGACGGCCTTCGAGTCCCCATCGTCGGTGCAGGCGTTCCTGAAGCGCCGGATGATGGAGATTTGTACGCGCGTGGCAGCGAGGACTGGAACAAGCTCGGGTCCGCCGCTACCGCCCATGCCGCCGACTTTGCGACGTCACAACAAGGGCAGCGGGCTGATACGGCCGTACAGCCTGGAGATTTAGGCACAGCCGCGGCGATGAGCGCCGAGGACTTCGCAAGCGCAGCACAGGGAGGTAGGGCGGATACCGCGCTTCAGCCGGACGCAATCGGCGTATCAGTGCAGGCGTACAAGGCCGCGCTGGACGCCACCACCGCAGCGTTTACGACAGCACAGCAGGATAAGCTGGCCAATATCGCATCGGGCGCTACGTTAAACGCTGCGGATGCCTATCTGCTTGACCGGGCGAACCACACCGGCACGCAAACCATGTCCACAATCTCGGACCTGGCTCCAGCGCTGGCCGGGAAGGTGGACGCGCAGGCCGGATATGGGCTGTCCCAAGAGAATTTCACGTCCGACGAAAAGGACAAGCTCGCCGGGCTTGAGGGCAGCAAATGGAAGGGTGAGTTTGTCTCCCTTGCGGCGCTGCAGGCCGCCTTTCCGACGGCAGAGCCGGGCAGTAACGCATTCGTCGACCTGGGCGTCGGCGAAGACGTTGTCAAGTACATCTGGGACTCAACCGATCAGAAATGGGTTCTCCAGCAGGGGGAGTCTGCGGACCTCACGCCGGCGCAGATCAAGTCCAGATATGAGTCCAATCCGGACACCAATACGTTCACGGACGCGGAAAAATCGAAGCTGTCCGGCATCGCCTCCAACGCCACGAACAACACGGGCACGGTCACATCGGTCCAGGTGGCGGTCCCGCAGGGGCTGCAAGCATCGGGCGGTCCGATCACGGGCGACGGAACGATCACGATCAGCTACGCCGCCGGCTACAGCATTCCGGCCAACAGCAAGCAGGCTCAATGGGACACGTCTTACGGCTGGGGGAATCACGCCTCTGCTGGATATGCGCTGGCGGTGAATCTGGGTACGGCCGCCGCACGAAATATTCCGGCCGCCGGAGATGCGTCCACCGCAGAGGCGGTGCTCGGAAGCGATACCCGATTGGCAAACGCCCGGGAGTGGAACGCCGCGACGATGGGGCAGGCGGAGGCCGAAGCCGGAACAGCAACCACCCGTCGAGCCGTCACGGCTCAGCGCATGCGGCAAGGTGTCGCTGCCTATGCCTATAGCAAGAGCGAGGTGGATCAGAAAATTGACGATGCTGGCGGCATCAGCTTGGAGCAGGCTTATGCCGTTTCCTTGGCAATCTGAGGTGTGTAAATGAGGCCCTTGAAATACGACGGTGATGGCCGCGTGGTTGTGGATGATACGAAACCGATCGTCTCCTGGGCCAATGGCCTGCCTTTAACGGAAGATGGTGCTCTGGCTGTCGCGCCTGCTGGCGACGTGCAGGGATTCGCCAACGGCGTACCGCTATCGACCGATGGAAAGGTGGTGACCAATGGCTGAGACCGCAGGAAAATCTAGCGCCCTGGACTGGCTCGATGAGCTCAATCTGCGCGAGAGCGATTCGGCGGAAAAGAGCTGGTGCCGTCGCGGCAAGGAGATCGTCAAGCGCTTCCGTGATGATCGAGACAACAGGTATGACGAGGTTGCACGCTTCAACATTCTGTGGGGCAACATCGAGACACTGTTTCCGGCTATCTATTCTCGTCCTCCCAAGGCTGAGGTAAGCCGCCGCAACAAGGATGCCGACCCGGTGGCGCGCACCGCTGCCAGGATACTGGAGCGCGCCTTGCAGTACGAAATCGACCAGTATCCTGACTTTGATGATTCGGTGAAGCTGGCGATTCTGGATAGGCTTCTGCCCGGCCGTGGCGTGGTGTGGATTCGGTTTGAGCAGGAGGAGCCCGGACGCCCTGGCGGTGATGATGAGCCGCAGCAAGGCGAGATACTGGCTTTGCCCGCTCCGCAGCCGCTTCCAGAAGCGGGTGGCGAAGCGCTGGACATGCCCCCTGATATGGCGCAAGTCATGCCGGAAATGGGCATGGAGAGCCCGGAAGTTTGGGTTCCCATGCCCGCCCCTGTTCCAGAGATCAAAGAGCGGGCATGCGTCGATTACGTCTACTGGGAAGATTTTCGCTGCGGCGAGGCCCGTATCTGGGCTGATGTTCCTTGGGTGGCGCGCCGCGTCTACATGACGCGCAAAGAGGGAATCGAACGTTTCGGAGACAAGTTCCGGCAAGTTCCGATGATCGCTCAGCCGCTGGGGCTGGACGACGATACGGGCCGCGCCACGCGCCTGGAGGCGCTGAAGAAGGGCGCTGTGTGGGAGATTTGGGACAAGCGCACGAAAACCACGTACTGGGTGGCGGAAGGCTATCCTGAGGTTCTGGACGAGCGCGCCGACCCTTACGGGCTGGAAGGCTTCTTCCCCTGCCCGAAGCCGATCTACGCCACGCAAACCAGTGATCGCTTGACGCCGGTGCCGGACTTTGTTTTGTACCAAGACCAGGCCAACGAGATCGACCTATTGACGACGCGGATCCGGGGTTTGACGGATGCGCTTAAGCTCAACGGCGCGTATGACAACGGCACGCCAGAGCTCGCGCGCATTCTGAGCTCGGAAGACAACACACTGATCGGTGTCAACAACTGGTCGGCCCTATCGGAGAAAGGGGGCCTGGGAGGTGCGATCTCGTGGGTGCCGCTGCGCGAGGTGGTCGCAGCGCTGCAGGCCGCCTGGACGGCCCGAGAGCAGGCCAAGCAGGTGGTGTATGAGATCACCGGCATCAGCGACATCATTCGCGGGGCAACCAAGGCCAGCGAAACCGCTACGGCCCAGGACATCAAGCGCCAATTTGGGAGCCTGCGCCTGCAGAATCGTCAGCGCGACGTAGCCGTGTTCTGCACCGAGATTTTGCGCATCAAGGCGCAATTGATGTGCGACATCTACAGCCCGGAGACACTGCTTGCGATGTCTGGTATTGCGGGCACCGAGGATGCACAATTCGCCGAGCAAGCCATCGCCATGTTGCAATCCGAGCCTCTGCGGGAATATCAGATCACGGTCGCGGCCGATTCTCTGGTGGCGCTTGATGAGGAGCAGGAAAAAACGCAGCGCATGGAGTTTCTGACCGCGATCGGCGGATACATCGAGCGCGCCATGCAGGCCGCCCAGGCGGTGCCGGAAATCGCGCCTCTGGCCCTGTCGCTGATGATGTTCGTGGTTCGAGCCTTCCCTGCGGCCAAGCCGATTGAAGCGGATTTTGAGCGATTCAGGGAGGCGTTGGAGAATCGCCCTCCGGCTGACCCGAGCGCCGAAGCCCAAGGGCAGCAGCAGGCAGAAATGGCGAAGTTGCAGGCGCAGCAGCAGGTCGAGCAGATGAAAATCCAGGCCGAAGCCCAGGCGCAGCAAATCAGGGCGCAGGCCGACATTCAGATTCAGCAGATCAAGATTCAGAGCCAGGCCGCGCTTGAGCAGCAGCGGGCGCAAATGCAGGCGGAAATCGACCGCTATCGAGCCGATGTGGATGCGCAGAGCAAGGCAGCGATTGCGCAAATGAACATGGATTTCCAGCGCTGGAAGGCTGAGCTCGATGCTGCCGTGAAAATACAAGTGGCGAACATCGGCAGCAAGGCGAAGCTGGACGATGCCGCCACACAGACAGCCACGCGAGAAATTGCTGACGAGGTGAGACCATGACACGCAAGCGATGGATCCAGTGTCCAGAGACGCTGGAATTGATACCTGCTGATGAATATCAACCAAGGGCCCGAGAAAGTGGGCCCTTTGTCATGGCGGACCTACAGCCCTACAAATCCATGATCACCGGCGAGCAGATTAACGGCCGCCGGCAACACCGCGAGCACCTGCGCCAGCACGGTTGCATCGAAGTCGGCAACGAGCGCCAGAAGCCCCGCACGCCAACCCCAATCAGCCGTGAAGACATCCGCCGCGACCTGCATCGCGTGGCGGCCGGATACGGCCTTTGAGCAACCAGCCATCCATACGAGGAAATCCCTACATGGACATCAACGAAACCTCAGACCAAGAAACCGGCAGTCTTGCCGAAGCCCTAGGCGCCGCCTTCGATCACATTGAGCAGGGCGGAGAAGCGCCAGAAGCCCCGGTGCTGGACATCGACACGCCGGAAGGGCAGGACCCGATTACGAACGGCAGTGTCGATGATGTCGGTCAAGTCGATCAGTCTGAGCAGGCCGCCTCCGGCCAGGAAGAAACCCGCGCCAATGCTGGCGATACGTCCGCAGAGGGGCAGGAATTCGGCCAGGAAGTGGCCACCCAGGACGAGCCCGACCGCACCGCCAACGCGCCCTCCTCATGGACACGCGAGACAGCGGAAAAGTGGGCTGATCTGCCTGCCGATGTAAAGGCGGAAATTCACCGCCGCGAAACTGACTATCATCGGGGCATCGAGCAGTACCAGCAGAGCGCGCAGATCGCCCAACAGGTACAGCAAGTGGTCGCCCCCTTCATGCAGAACTTTCAGGCCGCTGGCGTGCCCCCACTGCTTGCCATTCAGCATTTGCTTGGTGTAGAAAGCGCCCTGCGCAATGGCAGCCCGCAAGAAAAGGCCCAAAAGGTCGCCGAGATCATCCGGGACTACGGCATCGACCCTTCGATTGTTCAGCCTCTGCCGCCGCTTGACCCCCAGGTGCAGCAACTCATGCACCAGAACCGGCAACTTCAACAGTTCCAACAGCAGACGGTTCAGCAGCAGCAAAACGCCGTTCTGTCAGAAATCGAGGCGTTCAAGGCAAACCCTGAGAACGCCGACTTTGAGGCCATCAAGGGCGACATGGCCGCACTACTTAATTCCGGTCTGGCATCCAGTCTGGAAGAAGCCCGCGACAAGGCAAGATGGATGCGGCCCGACATCAGGAAAACCCTGGTGCAGCAGCAAAGCGCCAATGCCCAGAAGCAGCAAGCAGAAGCAGCACGACGCCAGCGCGCGAAATCCGCAGCGGGAGGAGTGAAGGGCTCTGCCCCATCCAAAACCACCGTTCAGCAGCACGATGACCTTCGCAGCGCGATTGAGTCGGCGATGGACGGCGATTCGTAACTCCTGATTGTCGAGGTATAAGACATGGCATCTCCAAACCAGCGGGTGAGCGACATCATCGCCACCACCATTGAAAGCCGCTCGCGCAAGCTGGCGGATAACCTGTCCCACAACAACGCACTGCTTTTCATGCTGAGCAAGCGCGGGAACGTGAAAACCGTCTCCGGTGGCACGCACATCATGGAAGAAATCATGTACGACGATGGCGGCCCCATGTCCGGCTCGTATAGCGGATATGACGTGATCGATATCACGCCCGACTCCCCCATCAGCGCCGCTGAATATGACTTCAAGCAGTATGCGCGATCGATCACCATCAGCGGCATGGAGCTGCTTCAAAACTCCGGTCGTGAGCAGATGATTGACCTGCTTGAGGGTCGCATCCAAGTCGCAGAAACCAAGCTGCGCAACGAAATCGCCCGCGACATTTACGGCGATGGAACCGGCAACCAAGGCAAGACCATCACCGGCCTGCAGGCGGCGATCTCCGACACGCCGAACACCGGCACCTACGGCGGCATTGATCGCTCCACCTGGGCCTTCTGGCGCAATCAGGTGATCAGCTGCACATCGGACGTTGGCGCGGCCATGGGTCCATCAACCATCCTGTCGGGCATGAACAAGCTGATGCTGGCTTGCACGCGCGGTAGCGATCGGCCCAATCTCATCATCGCTGACAACGAGGCCTATGAGGACTATCTGTCCAGCCTGCAAGCGATTCAGCGCGTGACCAGCGACACCGGAAACTCTCTGGCTGCAGCGGGCTTCACAACGCTGAAATATGCGGGTGGCGGCGCGAATGCGGATGTGGTGTTTGATGGCGGTATTGGCGGCAACATGCCAAGCAAAACGATGTATTTCATCAACACCGAATATCTGAAATTCCGCCCGCACTCGAAGCGTAATTTCGTGCCGCTCGGTGGCGACCGTCAGTCAGTCAATCAAGATGCGGTCGTGCGTCTGATCGGCTGGGCCGGAAACATCACATGCAGGGGCGCGCAGTTCAATGGCGTACTTGTCGATTAAGGAGTCATCATGGCATTCACCGATACCCCCAAGCTCGGCGTCGATCTGGCAAACCCCATTTCTCCCGACGACTATCCCCGTCTTAGCCATCGCGTGCTGAGCATGATCAATGGCTCGGATGGGCGCATTTATGTGTTCGCCAAGGCGAGCGCAGAAATCGCGGCGGATACGGCTGTTGTCGCCATCAACGCCACTACCGGCGCAGCGGCGGCCAGCGGCGGCAGCTACAAGGCCCCCGCCGTCGCGGTGCCCAATGGCCATTACGCCTGGTTCTCCAAGGCCGGCGCATAAGGAGTCATCATGGCAACTAATCCTGAACGCTTTGTCGGGCTTGGCATGGCTCCCATGTTGGCCCGAGAGATAGCAAAGGCGATCGATGCGGCCGCCGGTGGCACGCCGCCCACCATCACCGTAACCCTCACCGGTGACGTTACCGGCATCGGCACTGGCACCACCAGCATCGAGATAGAAACCACCGTTGCAGGCGGCTGACCAATCACGACCCTCACCACCAACAACCAACCGGGGCCCACAGAGGCCCCGTTTTCATTTCCCCCTACGCGGCAATCCCGCAGGAGAAATTTCACATGATGACATCCGAAAACGGTGCGCTCGTTCAGTTCGTGCGTGATGCCGTGCAAAACAATTACAAGTCGGCTCAAGCTGGCCGACCAGTGTTCGATGAGTTTGATTTCGTGCGCATCCAGACGCCGGGAGACACGCGCACCAGCGTGTATCGCAAGGCAAGCGAGCAGGACAAGCAGCGCTTTCCCCGTGCATGGGAAGCCTACCAAAAGGGTCTGGAAGCGCCCGAAGAAGGCACTCCCATTGATCAGTGGCCCCAAGTGAGCGCCGCACAAGTGCGCGAACTTCGCCATGTGCACGTGCGCACTGTGGAAAATCTTGCCGCACTATCAGATGGCAGCATCCAACACCTCGGGCCTGGTTACCAGCAGCTACGACAGCAGGCCCGTCAGTATCTGGACGCTGCCGACAAGAACGCCAATGCCACCGCGCTTGCCCGTGAAAACGATGAGCTGCGCGAACAGGTGCGCTTGCTGAAAGAGCAGAACGAGGCCCTGAAGGCGCAGCAGGCCCTGCAAGAGGACGAGGACGGCCGTGAGGGCGACGGTCCCGATGGTCAGCCCGCCAAGCGCGGACCCGGCCGGCCCCGCAAAGTGGAAGTCGAGGGAGACTGACCGCCATGACGCTGCTACAGCTTGTCCGCCAAGTTCTGGCCGAGCTCGCGTTCGGGTCCGTGCAGGGCGTCATCGGGTCCACTGAGTCGAATGTTCAGACCGTGCTGGCCATGATGCAGCGCCTTGGAACCGATCTGACCCGGGAAGACAACTGGCAGCGCCTGGTGCGCGAGCACATCATTACCACCCGGGCCGTCGAGCGGAGTGTGAATGCCACGCCGGGGTCGCGCACAGTATCCCTTGCCGGCACTGGCGGCCTTGGCGTGGGCTGGGCCTTCTCCTGCGAGGCGTTTCCTGCCAATACGCGAGTGGAGGCCATCAACAGCGCGACATCAATCACCGTCAACCTGCCGGCAACAGTATCCGGCCAGTATCGGGCGAGCATTGCGCAAACTGCATATCCGCTGCCGTCAGACTGGAAGTGCCAGGTGCCCCAGACGGAATGGGAGAGCGGCAGGCGCTGGCCGATCGATGGGCCCCTGAATGGGCAGGAGTGGGCGGCGTTCAAGAATGGGATTCCCGCATCCGCCGTGCATAGGATGTTCCGCATCCAAGGAAATTCGTTTGTGCTTGCGTCGCCACCGCCGGACGGGATCGTCTGCAGCTACGAATACGTGTCCAGGAATTGGGTGGTGGCTGCCAACGGAACGACAAAGCCAGCCTTCACGGCCGACGACGATACCTGCGTATTCGATCCATCGCTGATGATCGTGGGAACGAAGGTGCGATTTCTGCAGCGCGCCGGCCTGGATGCCTCCATCGAGACATCGGAGTTTCAACACATATACCAAATGGTCAAGGGCCAGGACCGAAGCTCCCCGGTACTGTCGATATCGCCCAGGAGCCGCAGTTTCCTGCTGTCGGATCGCAACGTTCCGGATGGGAGCTGGCGTGTTTAGCCGGCGCGATACGATGCTGCGCGGCCGGGCGTCGGCTACCTCTGTGCGCACGTTGGTTGCGCCGGTGGGCGGCCTGAACGACCGGGACGCCTGGGCGACCATGCGCAACGAATACGCAATCATCCTTGAAAACTGGTGGGTGGAGCCCTCGCGCTTGGTGACGCGACGCGGGTGCGAGGCGTGGGCGACGGGATTTGATGCGCCGGTCGAGACAATCTTCGACTATGCCAGTCTGGACGGGTCCTATCAAATGTTCGCGGCAGCAGGCGGCAACATCTACGACATCACCGAAAAAAACCCTGTTGAGGATCCCGTGGTGACGAACCAAGGATCTGCCCGGTACTCGGTTGTCAATGCCTCCACGCCCGCCACACCGCCGGCAGGATCCTTTCTGTTCCTGTTCAACGGTGTCGATGATGCGCTGCTGTACGACGGCGCTGAATGGAAATCCATCGATGACGAAAGCACGCCGGCCATTGAGGGCGTGGCCACCAGCGAGATTATCAGTGGCATGGTGTTTAAGGGCAGGCTGTACATGGTCCAGAAAGACAGCCTGGCCGTCTGGTATCTGCCCCCAACACAAATAGGCGGCGAGGCTCAAAAAATCGATTTGTCGTCTGTGTTTCAGCGCGGCGGGCACATTGTCGGTATCTATTCCTGGACCCTGGATGCTGGGACCGGTCCTGACGATTATTTCGTGGCGCTCTCCAGCAATGGCGAGGCGGTCATCTACCAGGGGCACGACCCTTCAGCGTTGGGCGGTTTTGCGCTGGTGGGCGTGTACTACATCGGCCAACCCATCGGCCCGCGTCCCGCAGTGAAATTCGGCGGCGATTTGTTGATCCTGTGCGAGCAGGGCCTGATACCGATTTCCGCCGCCCGCCTCGGCCCCGAAGCGTCGCAACAGGCGTCGCGCACCTTCAATATCCAGCGAAGCCTATCCGAGGCGATACGGGCGGCGGATGCCAAGTTCGGGTTTGAGATATGTCCACTGCCGGCCCACAACGCGCTGATCCTGAATGTTGCTCCCAGCGACAGTGGTCCGCCCCACCAGTACGTGCAGAACACGATCACCGGCGCCTGGACCAGGTTTATGGGGTGGGAGGCCAACACATTCCTGAACGGTCGTCTGGGGCTGTTCTTTGGCGACGGCAGTGCTGTTCGCGAGGCCTGGGTGACTGAGACCGACGACGGCGACGCTATCACGTGCGAGGCGTTGCAGTCGTTCAACGGCTTCGGGTCCCCGGGTCGAAACAAATACTTTTCGCTCGTTCGCCCATACATGCGGGCCAACGGACAGCCCTCTGTGTTGTTCAGCCTGAACGGGGATTTCAACGTGCAGCCCGTTCAAGGGACGCTCTCGTACCGTCCGCCCTCCGGGGCGATCTGGGGCAGCGCGATCTGGGGCCAGGAAATATGGGACGGGGAGTACCGGCAGCTGGATTACCAGAACACGGTGGGGAGCATATACCGGTACGCCGGCATGCGCATGAAGATCCTGAATAACTCGTCCAGCGTCGAATGGAGCGCCACGGATGTGAATTTTTCCGTCGGCAGCCAGCTGTGATGATCTTCGATGCCAATGTGGTGGGCCCTTGGGTCTGTGCCCGTGCTGGCGGCGCGTGGACGCCCGGCCGGGGCTGCGCCATCGGCCGCGTGAGAGCCGGCCAGATTGTGGGCGGCATCCTCTACGAGGACTGGAACGGCGCCAACATCATGTGTCACATCGCTGGCGAGGGGCATTACTGGCTGGACCGAATGTTCCTATGGATGATCTTTGACTATCCGTTCCGACAGCTGGGCGCGCGCCGCATGACCGCGCCTGTGGTCAGCAGCAACATGGCCTGCATCAATTTCGTACAACGCCTGGGTTTCGAGCGTGAAGCGATCCTTCATGACGCACACCCGGATGGCGACATCCTTGTGTTCAAAATGACAGCGGACAAGTGCCGCTGGTTGGAGTGTTTCAATGGGAAAAAGCAGCTCGCCCAAGCAGCCTGATTACGTGGCAGCAGCCCAGGCAGAGGCGCAGGGGAACCTGGACCTGGCGCGGTATGCGACACAGGCGAATCGCGTAAACCAGTACACCCCCTGGGGTAACTTGACCTGGACCAACGATCGCTCGTTCAACCAGGCCGGATTCGACGCCGCGATGAATGCGTACAGCCAGAGCCTTCAGGGATCCAGCGGGAACGGCCCGGCCGGGGGCTATACCTGGGCCTACGACGGCACTGGATCTGACGGAGATTATGGCCGAATGGTTCCGGTCGGCGCTGGGTCTGGCGGTTCGTCCGGCGCTGGCCAGCTGTCCATGCCGAATCCGGAGGACTTCTACACTGGAGGCGATAACTGGTCTCAGAACGTCAGCTTGTCTCCGGAGATGCAGGCGCAGCTTGACCAGCAAAACCGCATTCAGCAAGGCCTGTTCGGCGCACAGAATGCGGCGCTTGGTCGTGTGAACGATACGATGAGCCAGGGACTCAACACCGCCAGCTTGCCCGCGCAAGCCTCTGCGCTGAACACGTCCCGGCTTCCATCCATGGGTACGGCGCTGGATCCGTCTGGCCTATCGTCCTGGGGCCGCCTGGGAAGTGTGCTCAACATCAACTCGTTGCCCGCCATGGGCACGGCACTGGACATCAACTCGTTGCCCGCCATGGCTGAGGCGTTCCAGGCTTCCGGCCAGGGGCTGGACATCTACGACCCCAACCTGCAGACCAACAACGCCACCGAGCTGATCATGCAGCGACTGAATCCGCAGCTGGACCAACAGCAGGAGGCCTTGCGCGCGCAGCTGGCCAACCAAGGAATTGTGCAGGGCACCGAGGCGTACGATCGCGCCATGATGCAGCACCAGCAGGCCAGGAACGACGCGCAGCGCGGCGCGGCCCTGGAAGGCATCAACCTGGGCATGCAGCAGCAAGGCCTGCAGTTCAACCAAAACCTTTCCAATCGCGGCCTGCTGGCATCGGAGCACGATCTGATGTACGGGCATCAGCAGGGCCTGCGCCACGGCGAGGCAGGGTTGCAAGGCCAGCGGTTCGACCAGATGCAGGGCCTGCGCCACGGCGAGGCCGCGCTTCAGGCGCAGAGATTCGCGCAGCAAACCACGAACAATCAGATTCTCGCCGCGCGCCGCGCGCAAGAGGCTGCCGAGCAGGGCCAGCAATACAACCAGCAGCAGGGCCTTCGCACCACGGAAGCCGGCTTGCAAAATCAACAGTATGGACAGCAGCAGGGCCTAAGAAACTCCGCGCTGCAGGAGCAGGCCTATTTGCGCAGCCTGCCGTTCCAAGAGCTGTCCGCGCTCACGGGCGGGAGTCAGGTGTCCATGCCTCAGTTCCCTGGGTATGCGCAGCAGGCGACGACGGGCGGGGCGAATTTGTTGGGCGCAACGCAAGCGGGATATCAGTCGGCTTTAAACGCCTCGAACGCGCAGAACGCGCAGAACGCAAACCTCATGAGCGGCTTATTTGGTATCGGTGGCGCGCTCGTCGGAGGCCCGGCGGGACCGGCAATTAGCGCCCTGGGCGGATTGTTCTCAGACCGTCGCCTGAAGCGCGACATCACGCGTGTCGGCACCACCAACGACGGCCTGGGCGTCTATACCTACCGATACGTGTGGGGCGGTCCCGTACAGATGGGCGTCATGGCCGATGAAGTCCAGAGGGTGGCGCCGCATGCTGTGCGGAGCGTAGGCGGGTATCTGGCCGTGAATTACGGAGCACTGTGAAATGGCGACTCAACAGAAATTCATCCCGCCGACCCTGGCGCCCGACCTGCAGCGCCGGCAGATGGACCTGCAACGCAATCAGATGCTGGCCCAGCAGCTACTTCAATCCGAAGCGCCGCAGGGACAGATGGTGTCGGGCCACTATGTCGCACCTTCGATCACTCAGCACTTGGCGCACGCGCTGCGCCAATACCAGGGCGGCAAGGCTATGCGTGACATACCAGAGCAGGAGGCGGCCCTGCAGCAGGCGCAGCACCAGCAGATGATGGGACAGTTCGGTTTCGGCCAGCCATCACCACAGCAATATGCGTCTGCTTTGTCAGGTAGTGAGTCCGCGCAACCCCTCCCTATAGGAGATCAGCCGGGGCAGCATCATATGGGACCGCAAGGCGGCCAAGGGCCCATTCTGATCCCAGGCATGGACAAGCAGCAATCCATGCTTGCTCTGCAGACCCTGGGGCCTGCCGAATACATGAAGCTCGTCGCCAAAGGCAACTCCGACCGCGGTACCAGCGCCATGCAGAATGCTGTGGCCATGGGCCTGCAGCCTGGAACACCGGAATATGCGGCCGCCATCGAGCGCATGTCCGGCAGGCCGTCGACAACGGTCAATATCGGCCAGAGCGAGTATGGGACGATTCCTCCGGGTTACGAACTGTTCACCAATCCCAAGACGGGAACGCGCTCCATGAGGCCAATATCTGGCGGCCCCGTTGACCGCGAGGAACAGGAAGCCGCCACGCGCGCCGAAGCCGCAAAACGAAATGCCGCCGACTATGCCAGAACCGTCACGCAGGACATCGGGATTGCGCTGGAAGAGCTTGGGAATTACGGCACTTTGTCAAGAATGAACAATCCTGTGGGCGGCTTGATCGCCGAAAGCAGCTCTCGCATCCCCCGGACCAGCGAATACAACATGCGGCAGTTCGTGGATAGCGCGTTATCAAACGTGACGCTCGACACCATGAACCGCATGCGCGAAACCAGCCCGGCAGGCGCTACTGGATTCGGCAATATGTCCGAGCGCCAAATGGACGTTATCCGCGGCGTTCTGGGTCAATGGAAGCCGGGCCTGCCCGTTGAACAGCAACAGTACATCCTGCATCGCCTGCACAACTTCTACATGGATGTTGTGGTGGGCAGCAAAGAAGAGCGCAATCAAGCCGTGCGGGATGGCAGAATGACGCGCGCAGAGGCCGACGCCATGGACGACCTCTATTACCCGGAGACACGTGACTTGAAGGGTCGGCGCTTGGCGGATCAAGGCTCGGAGCGAGGCAGTGGCAGCGGAGACATTCCACGCATCCAGTCTCAGGGCGACCTGCAATCCCTTCCATCCGGCTCGATCTTCATCGCGCCGGATGGCTCCACGAGGAGAAAACCATAATGGCGAACTGGTGGGATTCGATGCCTGTGGCAAGCCCCTTGGATGTCGCCCTATCTCAGGAAGGTGTGAAAAGTGAGCTGGCGGGGCTGGCGCGCTCAATTTATGAGCAGGAGTCCAGCAGCGGCCGCAACACACGCACGTCGAACGCTGGCGCCGTGGGCGGCATGCAGATACTGCCCGGGACATTTCGCGAGGTGGCGGACGATGGATGGGACATCAATGATCCGGTAGCGAATGCGCGCGCCGGCGTCCGATACCTGAGCCGCATGCTGGATGCCGGCGGAGGAGACCTGCGCATGGCGGCCATCGGCTACTACGGCGGACCTGGAGCCATTCAAGCGGCACGTCAAGGTCAACACCGCTCGGACCCACGTAACCCGAATGCTCCGACCACGTTTCAATACGCCGATCAGGTGATGTCGCGCCTGCTTCCGGCGGCGCATGCTGAGCCTGCTCCGAGCACAGGAAATTGGTGGGATAAGTACGAACCAGTCGATCAACCAATGCAGGATTCCGGCAGCGCTTCGGGTCAATTCTCGAGCAGTGGCGACACCTTCCATATCGATATGACCCACCAGGGAGGGAATGCAGCTGCAGGCGGCGTGGCGGGCGGTGTTTTGCAGGGCCTACGCGACCCCATTGATGCTGGCGCCCAGATGTTGCGCCGCGCGGTGCCGGAGAGCGTTGGAGGCGCTGTCGACCAGCTTGGAAACTACCTGTCCGATCTTGGCCTGCCAGTGGCGGGCAGCGAGGGCATAGCCGGCGTGGATGCGCTGGTGAATCAATCAAACCAGCAATATGAGGCAGATCGAGCGGCGGCCGGACGGGACGGAATTGACTGGGCGCGTCTTGGGGGAAACGTAGCCGGAACACTACCAGCAATGTATGTGACGCCCCAGGCCCTTGTTGCCGGCCTTGGCAGGATAGGCGCCGGTGCTGTGCAAGGCGCGGCGCTGGGCGCTCTACAGCCGGTTGTTGGAGAAGCTGCACAGGGCAACTTTGGGGAGTCAAAGGCTATGCAGGGTGTCGCCGGTGGAGCGCTTGGTGCGGCATTGCCTGCCACTGGCAGATTGCTTGCGCCGGCCGCATCACGCGCCACGAGCGCCGCCCAGCGCCTGGCCGGAGAGGGGGTGCAGCTGACGCCTGGTCAGGCTCTGGGCGGGATGATGATGCGCATGGAGGACCGCGCGATGAGCGTTCCTATCATGGGCGATGCGATACGATCCGCACGCACGCGAGGAAACGAGTCCCTGAACCGCGCCGTTTATAACCGCGTGCTTGGCCCTATCGGGGAGAAAACCGACAAGATGGGCCGCGCCGCTGTCGATGATGCGCGCAGAAAAATCAGTCAGGCATACGATGATGTGCTGGACAAGGTGACATTCACGCCCGATAACGCATTTTCTCGGAACATTGCCGGCCTGCGAGAAATGGCGTCGGCGCTCCCGGCGCGCGAGAGGAGGGCATTTGAAAACGTGTTGCAACGAGAGGTGTTGGGCCCCCTGTCAAAGGGCCGATCAATTGATGGTCGCGCATTCAAGGACATCGAAAGCCAGCTTGGAGAACAGGCAAAAAAATTCCTGAAATCTCCCGATGCGTATCAGCAAGACGTGGGGCACGCCATCACGGAATTGCAGAAGGGGCTGCGTGAAAACCTCATCCGCATGAATCCACAACAGGCTGAGCGGCTTCGGAACGTGAACGAGTCATTTGCAAATTTCGTGCGGCTCGAGAACGCAGCAGGAAGGATAGGCGCCCAGGATGGGGTATTCACACCGCAGCAGCTGGCCAGCGCCATCCGACAAACCGATCGCAGCCGGCGCCGTGGCGCTTACGCGCGCGGGGACGCGTTAATGCAGGATTTGTCAGATGCTGCGCAGTCTCGTATGTCCGCGCAGATTCCGGATTCTGGAACGGCGGGACGGCTGGCAATGCAGGGCGCTGGGCTGGCGTCGTATTTCGTGAACCCGATGATTCCTGCCGGGCTGGGCGCCGCCTCTATCCCGTATCTGCCCGGGGTAAGCCGTGCGGCTACGGCGGCCATCATACGCCGCCCCGATAGCGCAAAAGCTCTTGCCGACGCGTTAGAGCGGCTGCCGCCCGGGGCGCTTGGCGCGCTGGCGGGCGTTGCCCAATAGCTTTCCCAGCGCGTAGCAGATGCCGTTGGGAAAATAGTGGCGCTTTAACCAACCCAGGGCGGGAACGATGCCAAGCCAGAAGACCACGACACCGATAAGTCGAAATTGTTGATCGTCCATTCGTCGATTTTATCCGGCCCCGCTTGCGAGCGGGGCTTTTTCATTGGAGCACCGAAAAATGCCCCGCAATAACGGAACATACGAGCCGCCGGTAACGAACTGGTCGCCATCGGTCAATGGTCGTCCCATGGATCCGGCAGGCTGGAACACGCTACTGAGCGACATTGTTGAGGCGCTCACTCAGTCAATATCCAAAGACGGCCAAACGAAACTCACGGGCCCGCTTGATTTCGGCGGATACAAGGCTAGGAACATCGGCGCCCCGACTCGCAGCAGCGACGCGCTTCGTCTTTCGATGCTTGAGCGCGGAGCCGATATCGCCAGCGCATCAACCATCGATATTCCGATGGAAGGGCAGCTTTTCACAGTCACTGGCACTGAAGACATCTCACGAATCACCAGCCACTTCGACGGAAAGATTGCATTTTTGCAATTCGACGATTCGCTGAGCCTGATCAACTCCGCAGACCTCGTTCTGCCGGAGGGGAAAAACTATCTCACAGAGCCCGGAGAAACCGCGCTGTACCTCAGCCTCAGCGCGGCATCCGGTCAATTGTTTTCCATGAAGCCAATGAATTCAGGCGCCGAAGTGTGGGCGGCAGTTCTTGCGATTTAATAGGAGATAAAAATGGCAAAGGTCCATTTCCCGGTATTTGCACAAACCCCGAAAACGTTCACCGCCGTCGTTACGTCCGCGATCTCCAATCTCGATAGCGACTCTCCGGGCGGCACAATGGAGCTTGCAACGGCAGGCGATGATGGCGCGATTGTGACCAACCTGACCGCCATGCCAAGAGCGTCTGTACCGGAGGGCGCTATCTATGTTTTTCTGAGCAAAGACGGCGGAACGACAAAGCGAGTGATGCGTTCAGCGAAATTGGATCAGCATGTCGCGGCAGCAACAGAGCCGGCCCCTGTGATCGATTTCGGGCTCACCGAGACCGATCCTCTCAGGCTTGAGGCCGGTGATCAGCTTTATGTGGGATGCTCGGTGCCCGCCGCCGGCGGCATCTCGTTTGTTGCCCAGGCTTCGGACAATTGAGGTGTTGAGATGACATATCCATATGGAATGCACGGAGCGCCGGCGGTGGGAAGGGGGCTGCCGGGGCTGCCGAGGCGATCGCAAAAGGAGGCCAAAAGGCAGCTTTTTGACCCTTCGCGATACTCCGTGGTCGGCGCAGGGCTCGGCGGGCAAGTTCTTCGAAAATTAGATGGGGCGGGCAAACTGATAGCAGAGTTGGCGTCCGCCTCATTGTCTAATTTCGCTGCCTACGTAGATCATGAAGGGAAATACCTAGCTGTAAAAAATTCTCCCTCTAGTGGGGGAATTCCGTTCCTTCGCCTGGTTGATGTAAAAAGCTTTTCGTATGTAAGTCAAGTTTCCGGTGGCGCGCCTGTGGCCACCAATGCCAGTACTGGCGTCGCGCAGCACCCCGCGCTTGACTTGATCGCTGTTGCCACCTCGGACAACAACGTAAATTTCTACAAACTCACTGATGTCATAGGCCGCGATGGCGGCAACCTTAACGGCCTGACATTGGAAGGACAGATAACGGGATTAAGTTACACTGGGAAACGGTTTGCTTGGAACCCCCAAGGAACTTTGTTTTCTTGTGTCTATGGGGGAGCGATAAGCAGCCAAATTGGTCGGCATGTTGTGTACAAGTGGCCTTCCCTGGACATTGCTATGGACTTGGGGGCATTCCGAGCCGGGACAATCGATGCGTATAGTTGTGCTCAGTTCTCTGCCGATGGGAGATTCTACCTCGGTGGGTACGCAAACAACAACAGCAACACATCGAGTTTAGAGATACATGAGGTAGCCTACGACTCAGCTGGACAGTACATCGATAGCGAACTTGTATACGCGAAAGGCGGGACGGCAGTTGAAGGAAATGGTGTTATGGCTGTGGTAGGGCATGAAATTATTGTGCTTTCCTGTACTGCGGATGCTTATTGCGCCATAAAGGTTGACACCCGTGACGGTTTCTCCGCAGAAGAATACGTGGAGCCGATTTTGACCGGATCATCAGGCGCTACTCCGGGCATCAGTAAAGATGGACAGCTCCGCAGCTTTCACATGGGCATTGTCAATTCCGGACCCACCATCCCTCCGGAAAACCAATTGATTATTAAATGGAATGAACAGAATAATCTGTTTTCCCCCCGGGGGGCGCTTGTAGGCGTCGCGCAGGGTGGGACCAATAATTGCTTCACAACAATTGTGGGGGGATGAGCATGATCAAAGCCCAAAAAAACAACGCGGCATTTAATTCCACCACAGAACCATGATTCCGGCCTCGCGCCGGTTTTTTTTGGCCTTTCGAGGCCGATGAATCCCAATAAGAACGGAGGCCGCCATGCCCCAAAGGACTCGAATCATGCAGGACGAATCGATTCATTTGCCTGTCACTACCGGATCGGCAGCGTTGATCTACGGATGGACCCTGCAAGAATTCGTCCTTATATTGTGGGCCTTGTACGTGTGTGTACTGATCATCATCAAGCTGCCGGAGCTGGGATCGTCGATGGCGCGTATCAAGGCGTGCGTTGGCCGGCGTTGGGCGACGTGGAGGCGCAGGGATGGGGATTAAGGCCAGGGTCGTCACATATCTTTTCGTCGGCGGCGCCACGGTGCTGGCCGCCAGCCCGGCACTGATGGACTTCCTTGGCCGGTGGGAGGGCCAGGGCCAGTACGTCGTGTATGCCGACAAGCTGGCCGGCGGCCTGCCCACCGTCTGCAAGGGCATCACCAAGCACACGAGCCAGTATCCGATCGTCGTCGGCGAGCGCTGGTCGCCGAAGAAGTGCCGAGCCGAGGAAGAGCGCATCGTGCTCGAGACGCAGATCAATCTGCAGCGCTGCGTCACGCATCCGGTGCCGCAGGGTGTGTGGGACAAACTCACAAGCCATGCCCACAATTTCGGCTGGCCGAAGACCTGCGGCAGCGAGTCGGTGGCGGCGATCAATGCCGGCGACCTTGAGCGCGGCTGCGATCTGCTCGCCTACAAGCCGGACGGGTCGCCGAACTGGTCGCACGTCGGCGAGCAGTACATCCAGGGCCTGCACAACCGACGTAAAGCGGAGAGGGCGGAATGCTTGGCCGCACTCAACTGACCGCCGCAGCCATCGGCGCCGCGCTGGTTGTGGTGGCCGTTGTCGCATGGCACCTACACGGCGCCACCCGGTACCGCGCCGGATACAACCAGGCCCAGGCCGACGCCGAAACCCAACGCCTACGATTGCAGGAGGCAATGCAATATGATCGTGATCGAGCCGATGCTCAGTACCGGGGGGCCGTGCTGGCGCGCAATGCGGCGCTGGTTGATCTGGACGATGCTCGCAGGGAGCTTGACGGCCTGCTGCTCCACGCCCGTGGCGCCGACGTTGCCGGAACCAGCCGCCGACCTGATGACGCCGGCGCCGACTGGATCGGAGGTTTCGCAGCGTGCTACGCGGAATATGCAGAGCTGGTTGAAGATGCTGCAGGATGGGCCGACCAGGTAAATGGACTGCAGGGGTATGTGAGGGCGATTCGCGGCGTGCGGGCGGATTGAGTGTTGCAGGGATAGGCTTGGGGAGCTGTGCCCATAATGTGACCAGAGAGGGTTGAAATCTGGCTGAAACTGGTGATAATCAATCCGTCTGCAATGCTGGCTGGCGCTGTAACTGGTTGATATGAAAGGGTTGTTCGTTACGCTGCTTTATGGCCTGCGGGAATCATAATCCGCAGGTCCCCTGTTCGAATCAGGGATGCGCCACCAGAATTTTCCTTGATATTCAAGTCCTTATCGCCACCCTCACCGGTGGCGATTTTCTTTTCCGGGTCCTTCTGTGCCCAAAACGTGACCGCGCCGGCGAACTGCGCCAGGTGGCCGGCGTCCATGTGAGCGTACTTCTTCACCATTTCCAGCGTCTCCCAGCCGCCCAACTCCTTCAGCACGAACAGGGGAGTGCCGGCCTGGACATGCCACGAAGCCCAGGTGTGGCGCAGGTCGTGAAAGCGGAGGTCAGCGATGCCGGCTTTGTCGCAGGCCCGGCCAAACATTTTCGGGTCGATCTGCGTTTGGGGATTACCGTTGCGGGTGAACACTCGCGTTAGGTGCGTGCCAATGCGGCGGCGAACCACTGCGACCGCTTCATCATTCAAGGGAACGGCGCGGGCCCGCCTCGACTTCGCCCTGCCGGCAGTCACCCAAGCGATGCCCCGCTCGATATCCACCTCCGTCCACTCCAGCGACAGGATTTCTCCTGCTCGCATACCTGTAGCCAGCGCGAACATGACGGCATCACGCAGCCAGTCTCGGGTGACAGCATTCAACAGGAGATGCGCTTCCTCTCTGCTGATCCAGCGCACCCGCACTACGGGCTCGGCTGCAGGGCGCATTTTTGGTGGAACTGGAATCCATCCCCACTCGGCGCACAGGTTCACCATTCTGCGGATGGTCGACAGATAGCGATTTCTCGTTGCCGGCGTGAGCTTCACCCGGCCTCTGTTCTTATACACGGCATGCGTGGGCAGCGCGTCCATGATCTCGTCGGTTGTCAAAGAACCAATGAGGCGCCCGGTAAATTGGTCTCGCCAATACCGAACGTGCCTCACCTTCGTGCGGTAGTCCTTTTGGCCTTCTGAAGCCTTGAGGAAACGCACGGCGGCTTGCTCAAACGTGTACTCGGGCTGTTCGCCCAATTTAGCCACGCGCCACAATTCCGCCTTCAGGCGATCGTGGTATTCCTGCGCCGCCCTTTTGTCGGAAGTCCCAGCAGATCGTCTAACTCTTTCGCCGCTTGGCGTGCGTAGATCGACCCACCAGACACCGTTACGCTGTCTGATCGACATTTTGACTCTCCTGTGTCAGATCGCAGCGCCAGCCGTGTGACGTTGTAGCGCGGCGCGGACAGTTGTTCAAGGGTGGAGGGCCAGACGAGCCATTTGGCGCAGCCTGGCAGGCGGAAGGCGATCTGGTGGCGGCGGGCCCATACGGTCTGGTAAGACAGCCCCAGGCGAGCGGCTGCCTCCCTGAGGCTGATGGCAGTTTCCTGGGTCACGGCAACTTCCTCCGCATCTCAGCATCGATCAGTTCGTCGAGCGTCACGCCCTCGGCGGCTATCCGGTTGAAGGCATCGCGCCACCAGCTGCGGGGCAGCGTGCGGGCTTTCTGCCAGCGTGCGGCGTCGGGTGTGTCGTCGTCGTGATCCGCGACCATCTCGCGCAGGGCGCTGGCGTCATTGGGGGCGGCGTGGGTCAGTGCGATCGTGTAAGGCTCGGCCTTGCGCCTCCCGCCGACTCCGTAATCTGCCTCCCAAGACCGCTTACGTTGATGCGCAATCACGTCACCCGTCTCGGGGTCCAGCCATGCCACTGGCTCGGCCTCTATGGCACGCTGCTGCAACATTCTGGATTCGTGTGGCCCGCCGTCACCGGCGCCTTCCAGCGAGTCATGCTGCAGGGGCTCGGTAGGTTGCGGAGCATCACTCGCGTTCTGCGCTCCACGACGGGTGGCGGCCGAAGGAGCGAGATACACAGGCAGTCCCCCATCAACATCAGTCGGGCACAGGGACACAAATCGACCCTCGCGCAACAGATCCACGGCGCTGGGCGTGATGTAGCCTATTGGGACAGTAGGCTGCGCCGGCTCGGCGGGTTGTGGTGCCAGAGAATCCTTGTAGGCCCGTAGCTCCTGCGCTCCCACCAATGGATCGACAGCGCCATGATTTCTGTCTGCGGCAAGTAGTTCGAAGCGCCTAATGGAAGTTTCTATGGGATCGTTCAGAGTGGTACGGTCACGGGGGTCCATTCCCCCATCGCTGATAGGCCCAAGTGTGTACCCTGCAGAATCAGTAGTCACCGGCTCGGCGGGTTGACTGGAAGGGCTACACAGACACTGCCCGTCCTGTACGCACCCACACTCGGGACAGTCGGGAGTCCTAAAAGCAGGCTCGGCGGGTTGTGGGGTCAAATATAGTTCGCCGCTAAACTCGCGCCATGCCCGGTGGTCGCCATGCCAGAATAGGTTTCCATCCTGTGCAAAAGCCACCGGCTCGCCCCTGCGCTGGCTATGCCCATCTATTAAACGTTGCACAGCGGCGTTAAATCTCTCAATAGCGTTTGGTTCGTCATGCTTGTGGCCACCGATGCGCAGCTCGCGTTCATGCGCTATATACATGGCGTAGCTAAGCATATCTTCAGGCGTGGGGGTATCTACTTCCGCTTCTTCATACCTGCGCTTGCGGTCGGCTTCGATGGCGGCACGTACCTGATCTTCGGTGTAATAGGCAACGGCACGGTCGCACTCTCGCCCATTATGTGGCGCTGTTGTGAATTTGCGCTTGCCGTATGCTCCGTCCCACTCGTAGTAGTGGCCAGCAGGTTCCGGCAGCTCGATATCAATGTCGTGGGTGTTCATTTATCTTCCTCCCTATCCTGCGATTGCAGGGCGGCTCGTGCTTTCCATACCTCCCAACGACTTTGATGGGAGTCGTATACGTACTTATCACTATTGACCTGACGCAATGGTTTTTTGCCAAAAAGCTTGACATGGCACGTCTCAAAGTCTTCGCGCTCTTGCTCGGTATTCATGGTTTCTCCCTTGCGGCAAGCATGGCGTCGGCCAGTTGGTACGCCTCCTGGGCCAGTCGGGCGTTGTCCCATTCGACGCCTGGGCCTGATGCGCAGATGCCCTGTAACGCCAGCCCGGCAAACCAGTCACGCAGGGACATGCCGGGCACTTGCTCTGTTTTCACGAGGCCCGTATCCCCGAGAGGTACGCACGCCGTCGCAGGAAACGCCGGTCCGCCGCTAGTCTTAGTTGTCATGATTTCCCTCCAGCGCATTACGCCTCTCAAGTGCGGATTTCAGCCAGTCGGGCCGCCACCGGTGAGTGTCCTCGTGGTCGAACTCACTCTCATACATCGCCGCCATGCGCGTCAGGGCGTCATGCAGAGCGCGGGCGTCGTCTCGGTATCCATTCCTGGACGCCTCAAGGCCCTGGATGTCGCTGCGCGCATCGGCCTGCGAGTAGGCATACCCTCGCCGGAATGCCAGGAATAGATCGTTTACGTGACCGTCCTGATAGATCGCGCTACGCGGCCAGAGCGATTTTTCCTCCCGGTCCTTACGGCCTGAATGCTGGCGCTCGAAAGCGGCCATCAGGTCGTAGTGCTCTTTATCATTCAGCATCGCTCCCTCCCTGTTCCTGTGCGAGTGCGGCGCGGCACCGATTAAGTAGGGTCTCCGGCATATTGCCAGTCACCCACACAGTGTCCGAGATAGATGATGGGTTGGATTCGATGACGCGGACGGTTTCTTGCGCCGCATCCCGCAGCGCATCCACCTCTGCCAGCAGGGCGCGGATGGCTTCGGGGTGGCAGGCGGCGATGTAGGCCGCGTCGCGGTATTTCCCATCGTCTGGCGAGACGTGAACGACCATGTTCGGCGTCTCGCTGTGCCGGCCATGCTCATCCGTCCAGCAAATCTTGTCGTACACGCAGTATTTGTGTTCACCGTTCTTGGCTCCGTGGAACCACGGCCCCGGAGTAGGACCGGCGTCCAGCGCCGCTCGGATGGGTGCGTGTTTGTCATCCATGAATGTTCCTCCCGCAGTGATCCTGCACTGCGATCGCGATTGCAACGGGCCGCACCCATATCGGGGTCGCTGACAGTTGGAATGTCTCGCCAGCCCACGACAGCAGGATGGCCCGGCCGATCTCTTCGGCCATGGCCTGGGCGGCAGCCGGCGGCACCATGTTGCCGATGTGTTCGCGCCAGACTTGGTCGGACGTGCCTTCCATGATCATGGGGCCGTGTTCCGCGAAATCGTCTGGGTCGTAGTAGGACTGCAGGGCGGCCAGCTCCAGCGTGGTGAAGGGGCGGTGCCAAGTGCCGTCCAGCGCCGTGATGCGGCATACCAACTTGTCATTGGGCGCGGGCAGCGACATTTCCGACGACAAATTATTCGCAGGATTATTCCTGGGGTCGGCGACCGACCAGCGACCGTTGTCGTGGCATGCCGACGCCGATACTGCGCCGCTGGCCGCGCTCCAGTCCACGACACCATAGTGGCCGCCGGTCAGGTAGTTGTCGCCGCGCTCACGACGCATGTTCGGCCGGGGATCAGCAACACACTGCCCACCGCTACCGAAGCGCGCGCCGGTGATGGTGTAGGCTGGCTGGTCGGCGCGCAGGACGCGCAGCTTGCTGCCGTGCGCGGTTTCGACCGGCCAGGGCGTGCGCGGATCGGCCACGCTGAACGTACCCTGGCCCGGGCTCTTGACGCCGATCACTGCGCCCGTGCTCTTGTCCCACGGCACGACGCCATACTGCTGGTACTGTGCAGCACCATCGGCGGGTCGGGGGTCAGCAACAGCGAAACGCCCGTTGCTCGGCAGCGACTCGCCTGCGATTGCACCGGTCGAGCCGTCCCAGCCATTGACACCGTACCCGGCCGCGAAAACCTTCGTGCGCGGATCGGCGACCGAGAATGCGCCGTTCGTAGGAAGCGCCCGGCTGGTGACCGTGCCGGCCGGCCTGTCCCATTTCCGCACGCCCAGGTACCCGCCATGAGCCTCCGGCACGATCAGATAATCCCGCAGGTGGCCGTTCTCCACGACCAGTCGGTTGAGCGAGCGCCAGTCTTTCCCGGCTTCGACAAAGGCCAGCCGCACCCAGGTTTTCCACGCCAGCCGCGGCACCCGGTGCATGGGGCCGGCGGCCGGGTCGCCCGGCAGGTGCATGCGGCCCAGGACTTCGCCGACAGATCGCAGAGGCCGGCGCGGCGGCTCGTAGACGGCCATGGGCATCTTCTCGGCGTGCCGGGCTACCAGTAGGAAGCGCCGGCGGCTCTGCGCCAGACCGCCGATTTCCCCGCAATCGTGCACGGTCTCGCGCACGATGTAGCCGTAGGCGCGGAACAGGCCGGTGATCTGGTCGAGGAAATGTCGGCCGCGCGTCATGATGAGCGGCACGTTTTCGAACAGGAAAAACTCGGGCGGATCATCCTTCCAGGCTTCCAGAGTCAGCCACACCGAGCGCAGCGTCAGGCCGTTCATGGCCTTGTATTTGGCTGACGCGGCGTGCTGCTTGGCCAGCAGTCCGGAGAAGCCCTTGCACGGTGCCGACAAAAACACCACGTTGGGCAGGTGGCCGTGGGCGGCGGCGCGCACGTCGGGCGGCGTCACCTCCAGCCATTCGGGTGGCGGCTCGCGGCCGTTGATGGCGACGTACTGCTCGCGGCTGGCTAGGTCGCGCACCGTGGTGGGGTATCCGCCCAGGCGGTCGCAGTCGCGCACAGCAATGGCGTCGATGTCCATGCCGCCCACGTAGACGAATTCACCCTGCAGGCCAGGGATGCCCGGGCGGGCGCGCTGGAAGCCTTTCTTGCCGCCGCCGGAGCCGGGGAACAGGTGGAAGTGGGTGATGTGCTTGATCAATGCCGCCGCCGAAGGTTGCATCTGTCCGGCCACGGATAATCCCTCCCGGGCTTGCGCCGCTTTTCGCGTGATTTCTTGCTCATGCTTCAACTTCCGTAGGTAGCCCCAGCGACCCCTGCTTATCCACAGCCGGCGTTACACTGATCGTGATTTCGCATCCCATCACCTCGTAGAGCTTCTTGATCTGCTCTCCAGTAGGCCGAGCCTTCACGCGGAAGGTCAGCTCGATGCTTCCGCCTTCCATGATTGTCACAGCGAAAGAATCCACGTCCACGGTATCGAGATTGATATCCGAAGCCCCCCCCAAGCCGAAGCCGATCACAACGTCAGCGCCCTTCAGGGAGTGATCAAGGCGTAGGCGCTCGATCAGGTTTCCGAAGCGGCGCACGGTCAGGGACTCGACGCCCTCAAGCTGGCCATCGGATTCGTCGGTTTTGTAAAGGAAGCTGCGCAGGGTGGGGTGTATTTCGGAAAGCAGCTCATTACCCGACGTGACGGCTATTTTCAGATCGGCGGCGGGTACGTTTTCTTCACCGTGCTTTTCGGACCGGGGATTGATGTGTGCAATTACGGCTGTCTGGTTGTCAAGGCTGAATTGGGTGTGCATGTTAATTTTCTCCGACTGAAATGAGGGCGCCGGCGCTGGCCCCGGTCTGACGGATTACTATCCGCGCCATGACTGCTGTGCCAGGAGCCGCCGCAGCAGCGGGGAAGGAACTCCGGACATTTTCCCCTGTCCGGCTCGGCCTGGCCCGAGTATTGCGGGGGATTATTCGGCGGGTTGAAGTTGTGCGCGGCGCTCTTGATACGCGGCTTCGAGCTTCACGCGGTCGTTGCCCCCGGGAAGGTCTCGCAAGTCATCGGCGATCAAATCGAGCACGTCCATGTCGGGGCATTTTTGGATGCGGGAGAGCAGGGTGGCGTAGTCGTATTCGAGGGCGGCGGGCTGGGCCGGGGAGGCCTGGGACACTTCTCCGGTTTCTTGGTCGACGCTCTGTCCGGAATCGCCTTGATTTGGCTCTTCCATGTCGATGACGATTCCGCCATCAATCACCACGCTCCGACCTCCTTCCGCCGCGTTCGCAACGACCAACGCGTTCGCAACCTCTATGCTGCACGGCATGTACTTCAGAACCTGCAACAGCGGAATCTTTCGGGCGTACATTTCCCAATCCCTGAAGCTGTAGTGACGCTTGCCGACCTTGTTGTATTTGTCGCGGTGCTTGCGAATTTTCTCTACCGTCCACAGCTCAATGATGGGCATGGTCGCGTCTTTTACCCAGCCGACCGCGTAGGCATGAGTGATGTTTTCAGCCTCATTCATTTCTGTTTCGTTGTGAATAACCAGGTCGCGCCGCGCACCGTCCACGAAGGTGTATTCCTGATCGCGGAAAATCACGCCAGTGAAAACAGTGCCGCGCCCGCTGCGGGATACCAGATCTACCAAGCCCTTCCAGCCAGGAACGAAGGTGCAGGTTTTCCCGTAAGGGATAAGATAGCCAGCGCCATTCACACCAGGCTCAAGGCCGAGTTGCCCGGCCGTCATGATCGAGGCCGCTATGCTTTTGGGGTCGCACTGCTGCAATGCCGGGCTGGTGCTGAAAGCGGTCAGGGCAAGTCTGGCCATGCGATCAGCGGTCAGGTGTTTGGGAAGCGCAAGCGCAAGTTGCGGCTTGAACCTCTCCATGAAACCGTTGAATTGCGTAAGCGGATTGCCGCCCTTTTTCACCTCGGAAAGGCTGGTTGCCATAGTCATACCTCAATATCAGTCATTGCCCACCTGGGCAGGTTGATCGTTTCGATTCCAGCGCTATACCCCGGCCATTCGCCGGATCGCAGACATTGCGCATAGGTGTTGAGATTTCGTCGGTAGTCGACCCGGCCTTGTTCGCGGCTCATTTCGTCCAGCATCGACGCGGAGGCGGCAAACGGAAACTCCGACTCCACCGCCAGGAAAATGAAGGCCAGCACACGCTTACCAGATGCCAACGCGAAGCCGTCGCTGTAAAAAGCGTCCTGCACTTGATACCGCTTCCTGGCCACCTGCCGGGAGAATTCACCGGGCGCGGCGCTGGAGAACGTCTTCACATCAAGCAAAATCACGGCATCGTCGCCAACGGGATGCACCCAATCCGGCCTGCACCGGCACAAAACACCCGTTTCCGGGTCCGTCCAAAACGCGGACACCTCCGGCCAGCCTTCGGCAAGGGCGTCGCGAATATCGGGCAATGACAACGCCGACACGCGCTGGTGAATCGCCGCCGCGTACTGCTGAGCCGTGATGATGGTGCGCTCGCCGTTTTCTGCCTCCCACTTGCGCCACCAGTCCATGGCCTCGACGCTCTCGGGATTCGGTTTCTTGGCATTCCATTGGGCAGAAGTCGGTCGGCGCGGGGCGCTTTCTGGCACCACCGCGTACCGTTTCGTAAATTCTTCAGGCTCCAGAATCGACGTATGCGCAAGCTGGCCCTCAAGCTGCCCGGCACGCTCCTTTTCTGCCGGACGCTCCGGGTTCAGCGTGAGATTCCAGTAGTGCCACGGGCTGCGCTCGATGCGGTCCAGGCCGGTTTTGCTGATTCCCGGACCTGAGTGGTACTCGGCGATGTCCAGGCCGTGGATGATGCCCTGGGTGATAGGGGCGTTCATGGCTACGGCCCCACAAAAAGCAAACACACCATCGCCAGCACTAGACACAGATAAATCGCCCGGTCGTAGCGCAGGCCCAGCACCTTAATTTCAGGCTGACTGAGCAATTCATCGTCGCTGGCAAGCTCCGGGGGCAGGGGCTTGTTCTTGCGGGCGATGGCTGGATGGTTCAGGTGCACGTGACCGAATCGGACCTCGTCATGCTCGGCGCGCGCGCGGGCCTTGAGCCAGTGTGGATTGATAGGCTTAGTCATCTCTGGCCGCCTCTGTTTCGGGTTCCGGCGTAGGCTCCCGGCCCGATTCGATGCGCGACCGCGCCACTTCAATCAGAAGTTGGTACTCGCGCTGGATGGGTGTGCCACCGTGGCGCCGGGCGACAGCGGCCAGGAATTCATCTGCCGTTCCGCCAAAGCAGCCACGTGTAACGAGCAGGGTGTTGTCCCTGCCGTTGTAAACGGTGAGCGTGCCTTGCTCGCTGCCGACCTTGGAGGCCCAGAAGATCAAGGCATTGCCGGACACCCGGGCATCGCCGGACACCCGGGCATCGCCGTACACCCAGGCATCGCCGGACACCCGGGCATCGCCGTACACCTGGGCATCGCCGTACACCTGGGCATCGCCGTACACCTGGGCATCGCCGGACACCCGGGCATCGCCGTACACCCAGGCATCGCCGTACACCCAGGCATCGCCGGACACCCGGGCATCGCCGTACACCCAGG
>Ga0172382_10001786_pt1 | contig 37425 bp, 29 predicted proteins | sample Leawel138RmetaG_FD_122245 | JGI IMG/M metagenome (GOLD analysis project Ga0172382, IMG submission 122245) | Leachate microbial communities from a municipal landfill in Southern Ontario, Canada - Leachate well 138R metaG | ecosystem: Engineered > Solid waste > Landfill > Unclassified | place... | reverse complement strand
GCGGCAGGGAGCGAGGCCAGAACCTGGCGGGTTTGCTATCCGCCAGGCGCCAGAAGCCCCAGAACAGCAGGATCAGACCGAGGCTGAACACCAGCCAGAATGCCAAGCCCGCCTCGGAGCGCATCAAGTCAATGAACAAGTCCCACCCTTTTTCTTGGCAATCAGCCGTGTTCATGGCGCATGCCAAGGAGGCGAGCCAATAGGCAACGGACAGGGAACCTGCGGTAAAGATCAGCCCCAACAGAATCAGAACGCGGGAGAACATGATGGCCTCCGTCTTAAGCTCAGTACAGCTTGAACGCCGTCACGTTCAGCTTAGCCAAAGCGGGGGCTACGAATCGTTATTTTTTGTCGCCGGGCCGCTCCCAAGACAAAAAGCATCCCCCCCGGGGGATCGGGCAAACGCGTAGCGGCTTGACCGAGGGGCCTTTTTTGTCGCCGGGCCGCTCCCAAGACAAAAAGCATCCCCCCCGGGGGATCGGGCAAACGCGTAGTGGCTTGACCGAGGGGCCTTTTTTGTCGCCGGGCCGCTCCCAAGACAAAAGCATCCCCCCGGGGATCGGACAGGCGCGTTCAGGGTGCGTTTATTTTCTGGCTTGCTTCAACAAGGTTTCCGCCACCGCCTGGAGAATTTCCAGCTGATCCGGGTTCAAGCCGGAGGGCAGGTAGGCGTCGTAAAAGCTTTTCTGAGTCGGCTCGGAAAGCCGTTTGGGAGAGGAAACCTGTTCCAGCGCTTCCGCACGCAGGGCAATATCGCTGACCTGGACGTTGAGGGCGTGGGCAATGGAGATCAAGCGTTTGAGCGACGGTTGTTGGCGGCCAAGTTCAATCCGTGACAGATTGCCCGCATCGAACCCCGCTGCCAACGCCAACTGCTCTTGAGTCAGCTCAAGTCGCTCTCGCATTTGGCGGATTGCTTGACCAATTTTCATCCCCGAATTGTCTGGATTGGCCTGTTTTGTTGCAAAGCGTTTTACGCAATGACGTCCCTGTAAATTGCGCTGAACGCAAAATAGACTTTCCAGGGAATAAAAAAAGGCCAACTCCCGTGAAAGAGTTGGCCTTTGTAAGGTTGTTGCTTCAAGCCGCCGCGGTTTCCGTCATGCCGCTGTGCCGCAGCAAGGCTTCAATCTCCGGCTCCCGGCCTCGGAACGCGATGAAGGATTCAAGCGCGGGCCGACTGCCGCCGACTTCAAGAATTTCTTCAAGAAACCGCTTGCCCGCCGGGCTGACCAAGGTGCCTTCGGTTTCTGAGGCGCTTTCTTCGAAGGCGGCGTAGGCGTCGGCGGACAGGACTTCCGCCCATTTGTAGCTGTAGTAGCCCGCCGCGTAGCCGCCCGCAAAGATATGGCTGAAGGTGTTGATCCAGCGTGATAGCGGTGCTTGGGGAATGACGTGGATGCGGTCATTGACGGCGTTGGCCAGCGCCAGCGCGGTGACCGGGCCATCCGGATCAAAGCCGGCATGCAGTTGCATGTCAGTCAGAGCGAACACCCCCTGGCGCAAGGTGACCATGCCGCTCTGGAAGTTCTTGGCCGCCACCATTTTCTCATAGAGGACGCGGGGCAGCGGCTCACCGCTGTGCAGGTGCTGCGTCATGCTCTGCAGCACCGGCCATTCCCAGCAGAAGTTCTCCATGAATTGGCTGGGCAGCTCAACGGCGTCCCATTCAACGCCATGGATGCCGGAGACGCCGGAGACGTCCACCTTGGTCAGCATATGATGCAGGCCATGGCCGAATTCATGGAACAGGGTGATGACGTCGTCATGGGTCAGCAGCGAGGGCTGGTCGCCGGTGGGCGGCATGAAGTTGCAAACCAGATAAGCCACCGGGGTGGTGACGCCGCCTTCGGGGCTGACGCTGCGTGAGCGGGCGTCATCCATCCAGGCGCCACCGCGTTTGCCGGGGCGGGCATACAGATCCAGGTAGAACTGGGCGCGCAATTGGCCGCTGGCGTCTTCAACCCGATAGAACTGGACGTCGGGATGCCAGACGGCGGCCTGGTCCGGCTTGATGCTGACCTTGAACAAGCGCTGCACCACCTGGAACAGGCCTTCCAGGACTTTGGGCTGCTGGAAGTAGAGTTTGACTTCGCTCTCGGAGAAGGCATAGCGCTTTTCGCGCAGTTTTTCCGAGGCGAAGGTGACATCCCAGGGTTCGAGGTCCGTCATGCCGAGTTCGTCCCGGGCAAACGCTTTCAGCGCGTCCCAGTCCTGCTCGGCGTAGGGGCGGGCGCGTTGGCACAGTTCGTTCAGGAAATCCGTGACTTGCTGCGGCGTATCCGCCATTTTCGGCACCAGCGACAGGTGACCATAGTCCGGATAGCCAAGCAGCTGCGCTTCTTCTTGGCGCAGCCGCAGAATCTCCTGGATCAGCTGGGTATTGTCCCAGTCCGCCTGGCCCTGCGCATGGGCCACGCCCAGCTCGGATGCGCGCGTGACATAGGCCTTGTAAAGCTGTTCGCGCAGCGGGCGATGCTCGGCATATTGCAGCACCGGATAGTAAGACGGGAAGTGCAGCGTAAAGCGCCAGCCCGGCTGCTCGGGTTCGGCGTCCTGCTGGGCTTGCGCCGCGGCGGCCACCACGTCTTCCGGCAAGCCTTTCAAGTGATCGGGATCCGTCACGGTCAGGCTGAAGGCGTTGGTGGCGTCCAGCACGTGGTCAGAGAAGGATTTGGAGGCGCGTGCCTGTTCTTCCTGAATCTCCGCAAAGCGCGGCTTGACGCTTTCCGGCAGCTCGGCGCCGCCAAGCCGGAAACCGCGCAGCTCGTTGCTGAGCAGCTGTTTTTGAGCCGGGCTGAAGCCGCTGAACGCGGCGGAAGCGGCCAGGGCCTTGTAGCGCTCGTACAAACGCTCATTCTGGCCCAGCGAAGACCAGAACTCCGTGACGCGCGCCAGGTTCTCGCTGAACGCCTCGCGCAGCGCGGGCGTGTCCGCCACGGAATTCAAATGGCCGATTACGCCCCAGGCGCGCCCTAAGGGTTCCGTGCCGCGTTCCAGCGCTTCCACCACATTGTCCCAACTGGCGCCGATGCCTTCTTCGTGATCCTGTTCGAGGCGAGTCACGGCGGCCTGCGCGCGTTCCAGCAAGGTGGTGATGGCGGGGGTAATGTGCTCGGCTTGAATCAGATCGAAGCGAGTCAGCGATTGCAGGTTCAGCAAGGGGTTGAAGTCAGCCTGAGGCATGGTGGCTCCGGAAAAGGGGATACCCATAAACATGGGGGCGGAGTGACGAATCTCCAGCCCCCATGAGCAAGACGGTGAAGCGGGCTTAGTTGGCGGCGGCCACGCGTTCCGCGGACTGCAGGGTGTTTTCCAGCAGCATGGTGATGGTCATCGGGCCCACGCCGCCGGGCACAGGGGTGATGTGGCTGGCCACCTGAGAGATGCCGTCGAAGTCCACGTCGCCGCAGAGCTTGCCGTCTTCATTGCGGTTGATGCCGACGTCGATGACGATGGCGCCCGGCTTGACCATGTCCGCGGTCAGGGTGTTGCGGCGCCCGGTGGCGGCCACCACCACGTCCGCCTGGCGGGTATGGACGCCCAGATCAGGTGTGCCGCTGTGGCAGATGGTGACCGTGGCATTGGCCTGGAGCAGCAGCAGGGCCATCGGCTTGCCTACGGTATTGCTGCGCCCGATGACCACGGCGTGTTTGCCCTTGAGATCCACGCCGGTGCTTTCAATCAGCTTCATGCAGCCATACGGGGTGCAGGGGCGGAAACCGTCCAGCCCGGCCATCAGTTCACCGGCGCTGAGCACCGAGTAGCCGTCCACGTCCTTGCGGGTGGAAATGGCCTCAATCACTTTGTGGGCATTGATGTGGGCGGGCAGCGGCATCTGGACCAGAATGCCGTGGATGGAGGGATCGTTGTTGAGCGCCTCAATCCGGGCCAGCAAGGCCGCTTCCGAAAGGTCCGCTTCGTATTGTTCAAGCACGGAATGGATGCCCGCGTCCGCGCAGGCCTTGACCTTGTTGCGGACATAAACGTGCGAGGCCGGGTCATCGCCGACAAGGATGACCGCCAGGCCGGGTTGCGTGCCCGCCGCGGTCAGCGCGGCCGTGCGCGCGGCGATTTCAGCGCGAAGCTGTTTGGAAAGTTCAGTGCCGGAAATGAGGCGAGCGGTCATGGCTGGACTCTATGAAAAATGGGGACTGAGACACCCCGTTGCCGGTGGTGCCAAAGTCCCCGATTCTAACGTATGGGGAAGGGTGGACGCGTTTACGCTTGCGGTTTATTGCTCAGCGCGACTTTCATCAGGTCCGCCACGGTGGTGACCTGCAGCTTCTCCATGATGTTGGCGCGATGCGCTTCCACCGTCTTGATGCTGATGCCGAGATCATCGGCAATCTGCTTGTTCAGGCGGCCTGCCACGATGCGCTCCAGGACTTGCTGTTCGCGGGTGGTCAGCTTGGAAAGCAGGGCTTCGTGACTGCGCCGGGTAGCGTCTTCGGCGGCGCGTGCGTGTGCTTGCTCCAGCATCGAGGCGATGATCTGGCGCAAGTCGGCTTCGTTGAACGGTTTTTCAAGGAAGTCCACCGCGCCTTTTTTCATGGTTGAGACAGCCATGGGAACGTCGCCGTGACCCGTGATGAAAACCAAGGGAATGGTTGCCTGACGAGCCAGCAGTTGTTCCTGCAGCTCAAGGCCTGTCATGCCTGGCATGCGTACATCGACAATCAGGACGCCGACGACGCTGGGATCGAATTCAGCTAAGAAGCGCTCAGCGCTGTCATAAGCGCGAACACGATAACCATTGGCTTCCAGTAACCAGCGTAGTGAATCACGCACGGCCTCATCGTCGTCAACGATGAAAACCGTACTGGTCTGGGAGGGATTGCTCATGCGGTAAGCTCCTTGGGTGCGGACTCAGGATCTGCGGCAGTGGGAGTCGGGGCTGTTTGCAGCCACGGCAGCGTGAAGCGGAAGATGGTTCCGCCCGTGGGATTGGCTTCCGCCCATAAGCGGCCATGGTGAAACTCAATAATCGTACGGCATATATTGAGACCCATTCCCATACCTTCAGATTTGGTGCTGTAGAACGGCTCGAACAAACGTTCCGGGTCAGCCAGACCCACGCCTGCGTCGATCACAGCCAGTTCTACCATTTCATCACGAATTGTTACTTCTATAAACAGTTCCGGGCCTTCCGTTTTCTGCATGGCCTCCAACCCGTTTTTAACCAGGTTCAAGACCACTTGCTCAATCAGGATCGGATCGGCCAGCACGTCAGGCAGGGGATCCGGTATTTTCTGAATGATATCAATGCGGCGGCGGTTACTCGATTCAATCGTTGCAAGCTCAACTGCATTTTCTACAATTTTTATCAAACTGACGCGCTGGCGCTTCGGTTCGCTGCGTTTGACGAACTCCCGGATGCGTCGAATGATCACGCCGGCGCGCTGGGCTTGCGCGGTGATTTTCTCCAGCGGTTGCAGCAATTCCGTGCTGTCTTCCACGCGTCCCGCCTTGACCTTGGCCACCACGCCCATGCTGTAGTTGCTGATGGCGGTCAGCGGCTGGTTCAGTTCGTGGGCAAGCGACGAGGCCATCTCGCCCATGGTGATCAGGCGGCTGGTGAGCTGGATTTTTTCCTGTTGCGCCCGGGAGGCTTCTTCCGCTTCGCGGCGCTCGGTGATGTCGCGCGCAACCTGCATGCGGACCCGGCGGCCGTCCACCCATTGCAGCATGCGGTGGCGGACTTCAAACCAGCGGTGGGTGGTGGGGGAAAACACCTCCAGCGCCTCCTCGGTGAAGCGGCCGCGCCGTCCGGCGGAGAGCTCGTCGTGGCCGGTGGCCGCGGAGCCCAGAACGCGCCGGTAGGTCTTGTTGGCAAACAGCAGCTCGGAACCTTTATGGGTTTCGGCGGTCACGGAAATAGCGTCATCCAATCCTTCCAGCACCGTCATGAAACGCTCATGCGCGGCGGTCAGTGCCTCACGGATGCGGCGGGGCTCGGTGATGTCGGTCATCGAGGTCATCCAGCCGGTCTGGACGCCATGCTGATCGAGCAGCGGTGAAACATACATGCGCGCCGCGAAAATCGAGCCGTCGCGGCGTTGCGCTTCCATTTCAAAGCCGCTGCTCGGCGCTTTGCCCGCCAGCAGCATGTCAATGTTCTGGCGTTCGGCTTCGTGGTTGCCGGGTGGCCAATAGGGGTAGGGCGGCATGCGGCCGACCAGGTCCGATTCGTCCCAGCCCATCATGCGGCAGAAGGCCGGGTTGACGTAGGTCATCCTGCCTTCAAGATCGAGCACGCGCATGCCGGTCAGCATCGAGTTTTCCATGGCGCGGCGGAAGGCGGTTTCGGCAATCAGGGCTTCCTCGGCCTGTGAACGGAAGCGCGTGTGGCGCCACAAGGCAAGCAGACTCCAGATGATGATGGCCGACAGGGTGATGACGACCCAGACCAGCATTTTCTGCGAGGTGTCGGTTTTGGTGCGGTACACCTGGGCCAGCAGCGTCATGCCGTTGCCGGGCGGATCCAGCGGTACCACGTAGTCGTGGACGGAGGCGGCGGCGGGCTTGGGCGAGGACGAAATCAGCGGCTGGCTGCTGGCATCCAGCAGCGTGATTTTGTATTTTTGCGAGGTTTCCTGCGGAATCAGGTGATTGATCAGTCCATCCACGGAGTAGACCGCCGCCAGCGCGCCCATGAAAACGTCATCGTTATAGACGGGCATGTAGAGATCGAAGTAGATCTCGTTGAACTGGCCCTGGTAGGGGCGGGAGTAGGAGGGGCGGCGCTCGATCCGGGCGGTTTCAAAGGCGCCGAAGGCGCTCAGGTCCGGAAGGTCGGCGGGCAGGCTCATCCGGAAGGACTGACCGGCGCGTGAAGCCGGGGTGTTGTGCCAGAGCGCCTGGCGGTCGGCATTGAGCCAGGCCAGATGAATGATTTCAGGGTGTTCGCCGATCAGTTCGCGGGAATCGGTCTGGAAACGGTTTTCGGAGGTTTCGCCCTTGGCCAGCTCGCGGCTCACGGCGCTGAGCCGGTCCCGGGCGGCCAGCATGCGCAGGCGCATGGATTGATGCGCCCAGTCCACGTCCCGGACCATGGTCTCGTAGCGTTGGCTTTCATCGCGCGTGTCCAGCCACCACAGCATGGCGCCCATGATGCAAACGAACAAACCCAGCGCAATGGCCGGGGTGATCCAATACCAGCTTCGGCGCCGTAAGCGGTTAAGCTCTTTGATTGGCGTGAGGCTTTGTGGCGAACTAACGGTAGACATAGCGGAAGTGTAAGCAATGTCTGCGAATTTCTCCGCATGTTTTTTATTTTATATAGGCTTGGAAAGGCGGCAAGCGCTGAAAAAAGGGCGGACACCGGCTCGATTTTTCATATTATGGTAAAAGAGTTCGTAAAGCGAAATAGTTGTTGCTAACCGTCCGTGCCCGCTTCTACAATCCAAGCCATGCTGTCCCAGGCTGCGTTCGGATTCAGTGCGCTGCATCAACACGGTTAGGGGCGAATGTTGAAACCAGGGTGTTTCAACCCGATCACAGAGACTCAGGAGACAGATATGTCCGCTCTTTCTCAGGTCGCCAACGGCGTGAACGCCGGTAATGACGACGATATTCTTGAAACTCAGGAATGGCTGGATGCCCTCGAAACGGTGCTGGAGCAGGAAGGCCCCGAGCGTGCGCACTATTTGCTGGAGCGCCTGATCGATCTGGCGCGGCGTTCTGGCGCTTATATCCCTTATTCCCCCAATACCGCCTACGTCAACACCATTCCCTCGCACCTGCAGGAACCGCATCCGGGCAACCTGGAGCTGGAGTGGAAGATCCGCTCCGCGATCCGCTGGAACGCGATGGCGATGGTGGTGCGCGCCAACAAGCATCAGCCCGCTGACGGCGGAGACCTGGGCGGCCACATTGCGTCGTTCGCCTCGCTGGCAACGATGATCGACTGCGGCATGAACCACTTCTGGCATGCGGAAACCAAGGACCACGGCGGTGACCTGGTCTATTTCCAGGGCCACTCGTCGCCCGGCATTTATGCCCGCGCTTTCGTGGAAGGCCGCCTGACCGAAGAGCAGCTGGATCACTTCCGCCAGGAAGTGGACGGCAAGGGCCTGTCCTCATACCCGCACCCGAAACTGATGCCGGATTTCTGGCAGTTCCCGACCGTTTCCATGGGTCTGGGCCCGCTGATGGCCATCTACCAGGCGCGTTTCCTGAAATACCTGCATGCCCGCGGCATTGCTGACACCAGCAACCGCAAAGTCTGGGTTTTCTGCGGCGACGGTGAAATGGACGAGCCGGAATCGCTGGGCGCAATCAGCCTGGCCGCCCGTGAGAAGCTCGACAACCTCGTGTTCGTCGTCAACTGCAACCTGCAGCGCCTGGACGGTCCGGTGCGCGGCAACGGCAAAATCATCCAGGAACTGGAGGGCGAGTTCCGCGGCTCCGGCTGGAACGTGATCAAGCTGATCTGGGGCGGTTACTGGGATCCGTTGCTGGCGCAAGACCGCGACGGCCTGCTGCGCCAGGTCATGGAACAGACGATCGACGGCGAGTACCAGACCTATAAGGCCAATGACGGTGCCTTCGTCCGTGAAAAATTCTTTGGCAAGCATCCGAAACTGAAGGAAATGGTCAGCCGGATGAGCGACGAGGACATCTGGCGCCTGAACCGCGGCGGCCATGATCCGCACAAAGTGTTCGCCGCGTTCTCGGCCGCTTCCAAGTCCGAAGCGCGTCCGACCGTGATCCTGGCCAAGACCATCAAGGGCTATGGTTTGGGCACCGCCGGTGAGTCCCGCAACCCGGCCCACCAGACCAAAAAGCTGGACATGGACATCGTCCGCTCCTACCGCGACCGCTTCAACATCCCGGTGTCGGACGATCAGATCGAGTCCCTGCCGTTCTACAAGCCGGCTGAGGACTCGCCGGAAATGGTCTACATGCATGAACACCGCAAAGCCTTGGGCGGCTACCTGCCGACCCGCCGGGAATATGCGGATGAGAAACTGCAAACGCCGGATCTGAGCGCTTTCAAGTCGGTGATCGAGCCGACCGCGGAAGGCCGCGAGATTTCCACCACCCAGGCCTTCGTCCGGATTCTGACGCAATTGCTGCGCGACAAGGAACTGGGTCCCCGCGTGGTGCCGATCGTGCCGGATGAGTCGCGTACCTTCGGTATGGAAGGCCTGTTCCGCCAGATCGGTATCTACGCGCCGGAAGGCCAGAAGTATGTGCCTGTGGATAAGGCGCAGGTCATGTACTACCGTGAGGTCGAAGACGGCCAGATCCTGGAGGAAGGCATCAACGAAGCGGGCGCCATGAGCTCCTGGATCGCGGCGGCCACTTCCTACTCCAGCAACAACCGCATCATGGTGCCGTTCTACATCTATTACTCGATGTTCGGCTTCCAGCGTATTGGTGACCTGGCCTGGGCGGCCGGCGACATGCAGGCGCGCGGCTTCATGCTCGGCGCCACGGCGGGCCGGACCACCCTGAACGGGGAAGGCTTGCAGCACGAAGACGGTCACAGCCACCTGATGGCGGCCACGATCCCGAACTGCCTGTCCTACGATCCGACCTTTGCGCACGAGCTGGCCGTGATCATCCAGGACGGCATGCGCCGGATGATGCAGAACCAGGAAAACGTGTTCTATTACATCACCGTGATGAACGAGAACTACCCGCAGCCTGGCCTGCGCGAAGGCGATGAAGAAGGTATCCTGAAAGGGATGTACCGTTTCAAGGAAGGCAAGGGCAACGCTGACAAGCGCGTCCAACTGCTGGGTTCGGGCACCATTCTGCGCGAAGTGCTGGCTGCCCAGACCTTGCTGGAGCAGGATTGGGACGTGGCCGCCGACGTCTGGAGCGCAACCAGCTTCACGCAGCTGCGCCGCGAAGGCCTGGATGCTGAGCGCTGGAACCTGCTGCACCCGACGGAAACGGCCAAGGTGCCTTACGTGACCGGCCTGTTGCAGGACACGCAAGGTCCGGTGATTGCGTCCACGGACTATATGAAGGCGTTTGCTGACCAGATTCGTCAGTTCATCCCGAAAGGCCGCGAGTACCGTGTGCTGGGCACGGACGGCTTTGGCCGCTCGGATTTCCGCAGCAAACTGCGCGAGCACTTCGAAGTGGACCGTTATTTCGTTACGATCAGCGCGTTGAAGGCGCTGGCCGATGAAGGCAAGATTCCCGCCAAGGTGGTGGCAGAGGCGATTGCCAAATACGGCATCAATCCTGACAAAGCCAACCCGCAATACGCCTAACCTTCATCTGGAGTGAACACTATGAGTAAGGTTGATCAAGTCGTCGTTCCCGATATTGGCGACTTCAGTGAGGTGGAAGTCATCGAGGTGCTGGTGGCGGTTGGCGACACCGTCTCGGAAGAGCAGAGCCTGGTGACGGTCGAGTCGGACAAGTCCTCGATGGAAATCCCGTCTGACAAGGCGGGCGTCGTCAAGGCCATCCACATCAAGCTGGGCGACAAGGTCGCGCAGGGCAGCGTGCTGATTGATATTGAAGCCGCCGAAGCCGAAGCGCCGAATGAAGCGCAGGCCGCCGAGGAAAAACCGGCGAAGCAGGAAGCGGAACAGGCGCCCGCCCAGGCAGAGAAAAAAGCCGAGAAGACGGAACAGGCGGCCAAGCCCGCCGCGTCCTCGTCGGTGATCGACGTGCCGGACATCGGAGACTTCGACACGGTCGAAGTCATCGAGATCCTGGTCAAACCGGGCGATACCGTCTCGGAAGAGCAAAGCCTGGTGACGGTTGAGTCGGACAAGTCCTCGATGGAAATCCCGTCGCCCGCGGGCGGCGTGGTGGAAGAGGTGCTGGTCAAGCTGGGCGACAAAGTCTCGAAAGGCTCGCCGCTCGTCAAGATCAAGGGCGAGGCCGCTGCGCCAGCAGCGCAGGAACAGGACAAGGCGGCTACGGCAGCACCTGCTGAAGAACAGGCCGCCGCGCCCGTCAAGGAAAAAGCCGCGGCGGTTGCGCCGTCCAGCCCGTCGCGCCAGCCGCCGGTTGCGCAGTCGGATGCCGCGTTGCCGCTGGGCAAGAAGCCGCATGCCTCGCCGTCGGTGCGCAAGTATGCGCGCGAACTGGGTGTGGACCTGGTCAAGGTCAGCGGCACCGGCAGCAAAGGCCGCATCACGCAGGAAGACGTGCGTCAATTCATCAAGGCGGCCCTGGCCGCGCCGGGCAGCACCGCAAGCGCGGGCGCGGCGTCCGGCAGCGGTGTCGGCCTGGATGTGCTGCCGTGGCCGAAGGTTGATTTCAGCAAGTTCGGCGAGGTCGAGGCGCAGAAGCTGTCGCGCATCAAGAAGATCTCGGGTGCCAACCTGCATCGCAACTGGGTCATGATTCCGCATGTGACCAACAACGATGACGCGGACATCACCGAACTGGAAGCGTTCCGCGTTCGCTTGAATAAAGAGAACGAGAAAGCGGGCATCAAGGTCACGATGCTGGCTTTCCTGATCAAGGCGGTGGTTGCCGCGTTGAAGAAATTCCCCGAGTTCAATGCCTCGCTGGATGGCGAGGAGCTGATCCTGAAGAAATACTTCCACATCGGCTTTGCCGCCGACACGCCGAACGGACTGGTGGTGCCGGTGGTGCGCGACGCGGACAAGAAAGGCGTGCTGGAAATCGCGCAGGAAACCGCGGAGCTGGCCAAGAAAGCGCGTGACGGCAAGCTCTCGCCGTCGGACATGCAGGGCGGCTGCTTCTCCATTTCTTCGTTGGGCGGCATTGGCGGCACCCACTTCACGCCCATCATCAATGCGCCGGAAGTGGCCATTCTGGGCGTGTCCCGCTCGGCTCACAAACCGGTGTGGGATGGCAAGCAATTCGTGCCGCAGCTGACCCTGCCGCTGTCGCTGTCCTACGATCACCGCGTGATCGACGGCGCGTCCGCCGCCCGCTTCAATGCCTATCTGGGCGCCATCCTGGCGGACTTCCGCCGGATCTTGCTGTAAGGGGGCGTGATGACGACGCAATTGAACATTCCGGACATTGGCGACTTCGATTCGGTCGAAGTGATCGAGGTGCTGGTCGCGGTGGGTGACACCATTGCCGAAGAGCAAAGCCTGATCACGGTCGAGTCGGACAAGTCCTCGATGGAAATCCCGGCCGAGCAGGCGGGCGTGGTCAAAGCCATTCACGTCAAGGTCGGCGACAAGGTGTCGCAAGGCAGTTTGATCCTTGATCTGGAGCCGTCGGCCGAGGCGGCATCGGCGGCGCCGTCGCCGATCAATGACCGCACCGGTCAAGGCAAGAAGGTCGAGCGCGCGCCCGCCGCGCTGTTCGAACTGGGCGAGCCCACGTCGGACAAGCCCGATCCGCAGACCGCCGCCTATGCGGGCGGCTCGGACCTGGACTGCGATCTGCTGGTGCTTGGCGCCGGTCCCGGCGGTTATTCCGCCGCCTTCCGCGCTGCCGACCTGGGCCTGAAAGTGGTGATGGTCGAGCGCTACAGCACTTTGGGCGGGGTTTGCCTGAACGTGGGCTGCATTCCCTCCAAGGCCTTGCTGCATACCGCCGCGGTGATGGATGAAGCCCAAGCCTTGTCGGCGCATGGCATTTCCTTCGGCAAGCCCGAGATTGATCTGGACAAGCTGCGCGGCTACAAGGACAGCGTGATCGGCAAGCTGACCGGCGGTCTGGCAGGCATGGCCAAGGCGCGCAAAGTCACGGTGGTGCAGGGCGTGGGCAGCTTTATTGATCCGAACCACCTGAACGTTGAAACGCCGGATGGCAAACAGGTGATCCGCTTTGCGCAAGCCGTGATTGCGGCGGGCAGCCAGTCGGTCAAGCTGCCGTTCGCCCCGGAAGATCCGCGCATCGTGGATTCCACCGGCGCGCTGAAGCTGGAAGCCATTCCAAAGAAAATGCTGATCATCGGCGGCGGCATCATCGGCCTGGAAATGGGGACGGTGTACTCCACGCTTGGCGCGCGGCTGGACGTGGTTGAGATGATGGACGGCTTGATGCAAGGCGCGGACCGTGATCTGGTCAAGGTCTGGCAGAAAATGAACGCCCATCGTTTTGACAACATCATGGTCAAGACCAAGACGGTCGGGATTGAAGCCAAGGACGATGGCGTGTGGGTCAGTTTCGAGGGCGAAGGCGCGCCGAAAGAACCACAACGCTACGATCTCGTGCTGCAAGCCGTTGGCCGCAGCCCGAACGGCAACAAGATTGCCGCGGACAAGGCCGGCGTCAAGGTGTCGGAGCGCGGCTTCATCAGCGTTGACACTCAGATGCGCACCAACGTCCCGAACATCTTCGCGATTGGCGATCTGGTCGGCCAGCCGATGCTGGCCCACAAGGCCGTCCATGAAGGGCACGTGGCCGCTGAAGTGGCGGCGGGGCAGAAGAGCCATTTCGATGCCCGCGTGATTCCGTCGGTGGCCTATACGGATCCGGAAGTGGCATGGGTGGGCGTGACCGAGGAGCAGGCCAAGAAAGAGGGCCTGGCCATCACCAAGGGCATGTTCCCGTGGGCGGCGTCCGGCCGCGCCATTGCCAATGGCCGCGACGAGGGCTTCACCAAGCTGATTTTCGATGCCGAGACGCATCGCGTGATTGGCGGCGGCATTGTCGGCACGCATGCCGGTGACTTGATCAGCGAAGTCGCGCTGGCGATTGAAATGGGCGCCGACATGGTGGATATTGGCAAAACCATCCACCCGCACCCGACCCTGGGCGAGTCGGTCGGCATGGCTGCCGAAGCGGCCGAAGGGGTCTGCACGGACTTGCCGCCGGTCAAGAAGAAGTAAGCACGCTTGCCCTTGGGCATGAGAAAAGCGCCAGTCCTGGATCGGGGCTGGCGCTTTTTTTTTCGTACACAGTGTGCCTAGGGCCGCGCGTCCAAGTATCCCGCGTCCACATAATACCGGCGCGCGCTTGGATGGAGCGTAACAGTCGGCCTGGCCATTTTTTCCGGATCAAGCGGATAGCTCAACGGACTGCGCGCGGCGGGCAGATGCCGGTACTGGCGCTCAATCGCATGGCGGGTTTCAACCAGGCATTGGGTCAGCGTGTAGGCAACGTCGTCGGGCATGTCGTCACGGACCAGCACCAGGAAGTCAGAGAAGTCAAGGGCGGGAAGCGGCGTGCCGAGCGTACTCCAATAACCCGCCGGAAGATCGTTGCGGCCAAAGTTGTACTGTTTGGCAAGGGTTTGCAAGGCGGACTCTTCCGCTGCCAGCGGGATCGCCTTTCTAGACTCCATCAAGTTGAACCACCAAGGTGTCATGATGGCTTCCTGCAATACCGCGTCGACCTCTCCGTCCTCCATGCGCTGCAGGCTGTCGCGGGGGTTGGTGTCTTCCACGTACTCACTGCCCCAGGCTTGAAGCGTCCGCTGATCAAGATGATGCGCCTGCATGAACAAGCGCGCCACATAGCCAATGAAGTTGGTGCCGTCATCGGGGGCGGTCGCGATCCGGATGGCCGGTTTCCGCGCCATCAACTCTTCAAAACTGTGAATGCCCAGATCGGTGCGCAAGGCCAGGACCATTCGGTCGTTCTGAGGCAGAACGGCCAAGGCGCGCAGGTGGGGAGCCGGTCTGCCCTGAAAAATCAGGCTTCCATCCAGCATGGCGGGCATGAGCATGGCTGGGGTGACCAGGCACAGATCCGCTTCGCCTTCTTCCACAAGATGAAGCGCCTCAATACCGCCGCCGCGCACGTTCCAGATGGCCACCCGGCTGCGCGGGCCGCTGCGTTTGCAGAACTCCTCGCACAGCCAGGAGCAAATGCGATGGAAGTTTGCCGCGCCCCAATCACCGACGAAGCGGAGATGGTAAGAGCGTTCGAGGGAGGGAAGAGCTGCCAACGCCTTGCTCATGCTGTTTCCTTTTTGGTTTTTTATCGTGCTTATTGGATGTCTATCTTCAGTTCATCCATCAACTTTTTCCAATCGCGGGATTGTTCCTTGAGCAATTTGCCGAAGGCGTCGGGGCCCTGGCGGTTCAGCTCAAACCCCAGGGTTGCATAGCGGGCCTTGATGTCGGGCTGGGCCAGGATCTCAAGGACATCACGGGAAATGGCTTCAACCAGGGCTGCGGGCGTGCCCGCGGGAACGACCAGGCCACCAAAGCCGAGCAGCTCGAAACCGGGATAGCCGGATTCAGCCATGGTGGGAATATCCGGAGTCAGTTCAGACCGGCTGGCGCCGGTGCTGGCAAGAATGCGCAGCTTGCCGCTTTGCGCATGGGGCAATAAGTCCGAATAACTGGCAAATGTGCTCTCGACGACGTTTGAGCCTACCGCAACAATGGCGGGCGTCACCCCTTTGAACGGAACGTGCAGCATGTCCAGTTTTTCCGCCTGCGCCAGCAGCGCGCCGCTCAGGTGCGGCGTGGAGCCGTTGCCGGGAGACGCGTACTTGAAGGGCGGCCGGGCTTCCCGCGCTTTGGACATGAAGGTCTTCACCGTTTTTGCGTCAACGGCGCCACTGGTGCCCAGCCACAGACGCGCATCAAACATCTGTGCCACGGGCGCGAAGCTTTCAACGGGGTCATAGTCAAGGTTTGCATGCAGGAAAGGAGCTTGGATGCTTGGCGTGACCATCAACAGGATGGTGCGGCCATCCGGCGCGGCTTTGGCCGCCGCGCTTGACGCCACGATGGTTGCGGCCCCCGGCCGGTTATTGACGACAACGGGGACGTCCCATTTTTTTGCCAGACCTTCCGCAAGTGAACGGGTTGCGTTGTCGAATGAGCTGCCCGCTGAACTGGGCACGACGAGGGTGACCGTTCCGCCTTTGAACGGACTGGCAGCCGCCACCGCGCTGAGGCTCAGGCCCAGGGCGGCGATCGAGAGGGATAGCGCGGTTCTCAGCGGCACCGAAGCGGCGCGGTTTTTTCTTGTGTTTTGCATGTTTGTCTCCATGGAACAGCAGAATGAACAGGTCTTCCTGTCCGCAACGGTGCCGGACAGGGAGGGAACTCAAGGATGGACGGTTGCCATCCACATCGGCTCACGTCTTGATAGCATGAGCTGCAACGCCTGATTGACGTCTTGCAAGGCAAATCGATGGGTGATCAAGACGTCCGCATTTATTTTCTTTTCATCCAACAGGGCCAAGACCTCATTGGTATCTGCACGCGTGCAGGCTTTGGTGCCTACCAGCCGCCAACAGTGCAGCATCATTTCGCGCAAGGACAGCGGGAGCGCGGCATTATTGGCGCCCATATGGACGAAAGTCCCGCCGGTACCCAGGGCCGCCATGGCCTGCACGGATCCAGCGCCGCTAGGAAAGAAATCCAGCACGCCGTCGGCGCCGTCTGGAAACTGTGCGCGCAGCTGTTCCGTCAAGGCTCCCGTGGTTTCCCAGTCCGGGCCCAGCGTATCCAGCGGCACGATATGGACGGGCAGATTGCCGACCAACGGCAACACGTCTTCCAAGCGCTTCCTTGATCGAGCAACAAGCGTCAACGATTGGGCGCCATAAAATTTTGCCAGCAGAATGCTTGCCGTACCCATTGTGCCCGTGGCGGCGGTAATGATCAGGCGGCCTCGTGGCGGCAGGGCGGCGCACTTGAGTGCCCGAACCGCATTGGCCAAATCGTGAAGTTTTGCGCCCACCTCGAAGCTGACATGCTCGGGCAGGCGATCCAGCAAATCAACGGGGGCGCGCACATATTCCGCCAGTCCCCCTTTGTGATAGCAACGATAGCGCGGCAGATTGCCATGGCCCAGGGCCGCATGCCCCATCATTGCCGCTTCGGCGCACAGGTGGGGGCGGCCAGTCAGGCAGTAGGCGCAGTGCCCGCAGGAAAGCATGGGGTGGACGCGTACTCTGGCATGCAGCCAGTGTTCATCAACGCCCGCGCCGAGCAGGGTGACCGTGCCCGCCATTTCATGGCCCGGGATCGTGGGCAAGTGCTTGAATTGCCCGCGTTCAAGAAGCTTCATCATGCCGGGTGCAATCCCCGCCGCGGCCACCTTGATCAGCACTTCGCCTTGCGCAGGGATCGGGCGCGGCACCGCTTCAAGGGCCAATTGCTGCGCATTGGCTCTTGCCAGGGCGGCAAGCATGGTTGGCGCTTTGGTTTCGCTGGCCATTTACGCTTGACTCCCGGCTGTTGAAGCGAACGCTTGTTGACGCCAGGCTTCCACTTCCGCATGAGACATTTTTTTGCCTTGTCGGGCAAGCGGCGCGACCCGCGGCAGCGCGCACAAGCTGGCAAAGGCAAGATGCTCGCTGGGGAAAGCATGAATGCTGGTAAAGGCAATGCCTTTCGGAATCTGGACGAAATCTCCGGGTTCCAGTTTCAACACGCCGCGTTGCGTCACCAGCAGCCGTTCACCCTGAATTTGATATTGGATCTCGTGCGCATCCCGATGGCGGGTATAGCGGGTGCCCGTATTGGCGGACAGGGCGCAATGACCGAGGGTGACCGCTGGGCCCCGATACAACCAGGTCAGGCCTTGTTCCGCTGTTTGCGGGACAGGGATTCTTTGCGGTGTGTGCTTGGCTTGTTGGATCAGCAGCTCCTCCGCCACGGGAGCAAGAATCAAATCATTGCCGGGACCGCCCACGCCTTCCGTCACCAGTTCATTGATGAGCGCGGGTTCCCAGCCCGGAAACGGCACGGCCTTGTCCTCGGATTGACGGCGGGCAGCCGTGAGTTCTGGTGTGGGGCCGGGGACATAAAAAAGCAGATGAACATCCTTGCGCCCAAAGTTGTCATGCGCCACGCCATTGGGGATGCGGGAAAAGTCACCCGCGCGCAGTTCCAGCGTGCCCAATTCCGTGATCAAGGTCCGTTCGCCGCAAACCTGGAAAGAGATTTCATCGACCCCGCAATTGCGGTGATAAAAGGGTTGGCGTCCTTGCATGTTTTGCCATTCGATCCGGATGGCGTCGCTTTCATACACACCCACCGGCGGGGCAAAAGGCTGATCCACATAGTGGGTTGGGAAATGCGCGGCTTCAATCAGGGGATGGTCGCGCATCAGTTTCATCTTCATGGGCAGCGGTTCCGCCAATAGCAGATCTTCTCTGCGCTGGAGCACGAGGGGCGGCGCCTCAAAGGGGAAAAAGTCGATCGACTCGCTAACAATGCTCATAAGTCTCCTGCTTGCCTTGTCGAGGCCATGGTCTTGTTTAATTGACAGTATGTTGTCATATTAGTATAAAGCTGTCAAAAGGGTAATCACGGATAGGGGGTTCAAATGGAGGGCCCCGCGTGATGACGGAATCCATGAAGGGAAGGAGGAAGACGAGTGTCGAACTATGTCAGCATGACGGCGGGACTGACCGCTTTTGAGGCGCTTCCGGACGGCGCGCCGAAAGCCGGGATTATTCTCATCCAGGAGGTTTTCGGGGTGAATGCCAATATTCAGGCCTTGGCCAGGCAGTACGCGCAAGCAGGCTATCAGGTGGTGGCGCCGGACTTGTTCTGGCGCAGCGAACCTGGCTTGCAGCTTGATCCCGGCAAGGCGGAAGACCGGTCCCGCGCCATGCAACTGAATCAGGCGTTCGATGATGAACTGGGCCTGACTGACCTGGCGGCTTGCGCTGGGTATTTAAAACGAACGCTGGGGACTCAGGCCAAGGTGTTCGCCCTTGGCTACTGCATGGGAGGGCGCTTGAGTTTTCTCTTGGCCCAGCGGGGTGCCGTGGACGCCGCGGTTTCCTATTACGGGGTGAACATTGATCAGTATCTGAGCCCGGCGGACCAGGGCGCGCCCCGTCTTATTCATCTGGCTGAGAAAGACAGCTTGTGTTCTGCTGATGCCCAGCAGCGGATTCTTGCCTGGGCGGCGCAAACAGAAGGCGTAGAGGCGTACGTCTATGCGGATGCGCCGCATGCCTTTGCAAGAGAGCATTCGCCCGCCTTCCTGCGTGAGGCGGCGTTGCTTGCCAATCAACGAACCCGGCAGTTCCTGGATGGCTTGAGCTGAACCCCGGATTGAAAAAGGCCAGTATTTTCTGGCCTTTTTTCTTGAGCGGGAAGCGGGCGGCGCGCCTACGCTTTCAAGCGGGCTTGCAGCGTTTGCATCAGGGAGATGGTGCTTTTCAGCTGTTCGGGGGAGAGGCCGTCAGAGATCTCATTGGCCCATTGCGCCTGAAAAACGGCCAGTTCATCAAAGAGCGTCCTGCCCGCTTCGGTCAGCACAACAATTTTGGCGCGGCGATGGTGCGGATTGTCCTCGAAGTCGACCAGGCCTTTTTCTTTCATGGCATCCACCAGCCGCTGCACGCTTTGGCGCTGTAATCCCAGGTTGCGGGCCAGGCTGGCTACGGTGAGCGGGTAGGGCGCGTCAGCCAAGGTGCCCAGCACCTGCCAGCGTGAGCTGTTCAAGCCGAAGCGTCCGGCCAGACGGTCACCGGACTGGATAAAGCAGCCGTATAAGCGGAAAGTTTCTCTAATCAGCGTGGTGTAGAGCGAACCCTCTTCAGTGTGGCGTTTGTTCTTTTCCTGCATCAATAGCCTTTGCTCGGAGATCAAGCCTCAAGCGGGACATTCTATGTCCAGCGCTTCCTTTTGCCCACCCCCGTGTTTTGTATTATCTTGCGAGGTTTCGGAGACAGCGTACATGGGCAAAATAGTGAATGTGGCCCTTGCGGGGGCAGGGGCTTTCGGCCTCAAGCACCTGGAGGGCATCAAGCAGATCGAGGATGTGCGGGTGGTGTCGTTGATTGGCCGGGAGCGGGCCAAGACTCAGCAGGTGGCCGAGCGTTACGGCATTGGGCACGTCACCACGGATTTGCGGGAAACCCTGGCCATGCCGGAGGTGGATGCCGTGATCCTGTGCACGCCCACGCCTTTGCATGCCAGCCAGAGCCTGGCGTGTCTGAAAGCGGGCAAGCACGTTCAGATGGAAGTGCCGCTGGCCGACACGCTGGACGGCGCTGAAGCGGTGGTTGCACTGGCGAAGGAAACGGGACTGATCGCCATGTGCGGCCACACCCGCCGCTACAATCCCAGCCACCAGTATGTGCGTCAACGCATCCAGGCGGGTGAATTCAAGATTCAGCATCTTGACGTGCAGACCTTCTTTTTCCGCCGTGAAAACCTCAATGCCGAGGGAGGGCGGCGCAGTTGGACGGACCATTTGCTGTGGCACCATGCCGCGCACACGGTCGATCTCTTCACCTACCAGACGGGTGGCGAGGTGGTGAAAGCCCACGCTTTGCAAGGCCCGATCCATCCGGAACTGGGCATTGCCATGGATATGTCGATCCAGCTCCAATGCAGCACGGGCGCCTTGTGCACCTTGTCGTTGAGTTTCAACAATCAAGGGCAGTTCGGCAGTTTTTTCCGCTACATCGGAAACTCCGCCACCTATGTGGCTCGCTATGATGACCTGTTTAACGGCTACGATGAGAAAATCGACGTCAGTAAAGTAGATGTATCAATGAATGGCATTGAACTGCAAGACCGCGAGTTTTTCTCGGCCATTCGAGAAAACCGTGAACCCCGCAGCAGCGTGTCGAGCGTCTTGCCCTGCTACCGGGTGTTGCATGAACTGGAGCAGCAATTTCAGGCTTGATACCCGCTTCTATTTGATCTAGGTCAAACCGAAGATTTCCCCCTCTCCTTATCTTCACGTTGTACTCACACGGTGTCTGGGGAATAGGATACTGTATGGAGTTGTAAGCGTTTGTATTGCCACAGTGAGGGGGGCATATGACTGGATACCGCAAACTTTGGTGGACGCTGATCGGCGTTCTTACCATTACTTTTGCCATTCTTGGATTTTCGGGCGTCGAAATATACAAGCATGCGCCACCCATACCCGCGCAGGTCGTCACCGCGTCGGGCAAGGTGCTGATGACCCAGGAGCAGATCCTGGATGGCCAAACGGCCTGGCAGAGCACGGGGGGCATGCAGATTGGCTCAATCTGGGGCCATGGGGCTTATCAGGCGCCGGACTGGAGTGCGGATTGGCTACACCGTGAATTGCTCGCCTGGCTTGAATTGGCCGCGAACGAGGAGCACCAGCAAGCCCGTTTCGAACAGCTTGAGCCGGGGCAGCAAGCGGCGTTGCAGTATGCGCTGAAGCAGGAGTACCGCCACAATACCTATGATCCGGGGACGGAGGTGCTGACTGTCTCAGAGCGGCGTGCAACGGCCATGGCCCAGACGGCGGATTATTACCAGCGGTTGTTCGGCGCCGATCCAGCGCTGCAGGAAAGGCGCGACAACTACGCCATGAAAGAGAACACGCTTCCGGATGCGGAGCGGCGTGAGGATCTGAGCAAGTTTTTCTTTTGGACGGCCTGGGCCGCCGCAACGGAAAGACCGGGAACGGTGGCCACCTATACCAATAACTGGCCGCCCGAGCCGCTGATCGGCAACCATCCGACCACGGAGAATGTGCTCTGGTCGCTGGCCTGCATAATCATCTTGATCGCCGGTATTGGTTTCCTGGTGTTTGGCTGGGCGTTCCTGCGCAAGCACGAGCCGGACCCGATCTCGCCGGAGCAAGACCCGGTGATCCAGGTCGGTCTGACCGCGTCCCAGAAAGCGCTTGGCAAATACCTGCTCGTTGTCGTGGCCATGTTCTGTGCGCAAGTTCTGCTGGGCGGTTTTACGGCGCACTACACGATTGAAGGACAGCATTTTTACGGCATTGATGTTTCGCAGTGGTTCCCGTATTCATTGACGCGGACCTGGCATCTGCAATTGGCCATTTTCTGGATTGCCACCGCCTTCCTCAGCGCCGGTTTGTTCCTGGCGCCGATCATCAACGGCGGCAAGGATCCCAAGTATCAAGCATTGGGCGTCCACATTCTTTTCGGCGCGCTGCTGGTCGTGGTTGCGGGCTCGCTGATTGGCAACTTCCTTGCCATCAAGCACATCCTGCCCGCCGATTTGAGCTTCTGGCTGGGGCACCAGGGCTATGAGTACCTGGACCTGGGCCGTATCTGGCAAATTGCGCTGTTCATCGGCGTCTTGTTCTGGTTGGTGTTGATGCTGCGCGCTTTCGTGCCCGCCTTGAAGCAGAGCGGCGACAAGAGCCTGGTGGCATTGCTGTGCGTGTCCACGATTGCCATCGGCCTTTTCTATGGGGCCGGCCTGTTCTATGGCGAGCGCACCCACATCACGATCATGGAGTACTGGCGCTGGTGGGTGGTCCACCTTTGGGTCGAAGGCATCTTTGAAGTGTTCGCCACCACGGCGCTGGCCTTCATTTTCTACAGCATGGGTCTGGTCAGCCGCCGCATGGCAACCGCGGCCAGTCTGGCAGCTGCGTCCTTGTACATGGTTGGCGGCGTGCCCGGCACCTTCCATCACCTGTACTTCTCCGGCACCACCACGCCCATCATGGCCATTGGCGCCGCCTTCAGCGCCTTGGAAGTGGTTCCGCTGATCCTGCTGGGCTATGAGGCGTGGGATCACTGGCGCATGCAGAATCGCGCGCCGTGGATGAATGCGTTGAAGTGGCCCATCATGTGTTTCGTGGCGGTGGCGTTCTGGAATATGGTGGGCGCCGGTGTTTTCGGATTCATGATCAACACGCCGGTTGCACTGTTTTATCTGCAAGGACTCAACACCACGGCGGTGCACGCGCATGCCGCGCTGTTCGGCGTATATGGTTTCTTGTCCATCGGCTTTGTCCTGTTGGTACTGCGCTACATCCGTCCTGATGTCCCGCTCAGCAATAAGCTGTTGAGCACCGGCTTCTGGTGGCTCAACGCCGGACTGGTGCTGATGATCATGACCAGCTTGCTGCCCGTGGGCCTGTTCCAGTTCGAGGCCAGCGTTAGCGTGGGCATGTGGTACGCCCGAAGCGACGAATTCCTGCAGCAAGGTTTCCTGGAGACCCTGCGCTGGATCCGTACCCTCGGTGACGTCGTCTTCATCATCGGCGCGTTTGCCATTGCCTGGCAAGTGGTCATCAGCGTCTTCGCGCCGCGCAGGCCGTACCAAGCGCCTGCCACCGGTATTGAGGGCAGCTCAAGCCAGTTTTAAGGGAGTGCCTTAACGTTAATGCAGCGTTGGGAGTAGGAAGCGGGGATCAGTACTAGCCTGGTGGCTGGCGCTGGTCCCCTTTGTTTTCTACGGGACGTTATGCACGTTAGTACAAATTCATAGGGAACTGTCAGCGGGCTGCATGATGTTGGGTTGATCCGTAAACGCCGCATGGGTGAGTTTGCGGCCTTGAGCCAACTCGAAGTTCACGACATGCTGCCTGAGCAAATTTGAAGCTTCTCAACCTGATTGCGCGGAAAGGGTTGGAAGTCGTGCCATGAAGAAATAATCTCACTCCAAGCACGCATCAATTTTTCTCGCGACTTCATCCGGGAGCCGGTGCGCCACATCGTGGCCGCCACCCGGAACAATATGCAGGGTCGCATTGGGCAAGCGCAGCGCCAGTTCCCGTCCCACTGCCACGGGGCTGATTGGATCCGAATCTCCCCAAACAAGCAGTGTTGGCATGATCAGCTCGGCCAGGCGCGGCGTAAGGTCGTGCTGATAGCGTGCGAACCAGTCCGGCACGAAGGGGTATTCGTCGGAGAAATCGGGACGCCAATCTTCCGCGTCAAATCGCGCCATATCCAGGCCGCCCGAGGTCGCGGTCAGCACCAAATGCGTGACCCACTGAGGCTTGGCAAGGGCGGCAAGCATGGCAATCACCCCTCCCATCGATTGCGCGATCAGTACGGTAGGGCTGTTGATGCGATCTATCACCCGCTTGACCAAATCATCGAAGCTGTTGATGTCTGGATGGGCGGGGGTGGGCCCAAAGCCGGGCCAGTCAAGGTGGATTTTTTTTATCGCCGGGCCGCCCCAAGATAAAAAGCGCCTCCTTTGGGGGCAGCGCAGCGTGGGGGGGCCATTTTTTATCCGAGAACGCCAGTCTGCTGGCTACCGGTTCCCAGAAGGCCGTGTTGCCGGAAGCGCCGGGAAGAAATAAAAGTCTGGTGTTCATGCAGAGGTCGCCAGCAAAGAACGGGTTATCGTCGGCGTAGTTGGGTTGGGCGAAGCGCGTTTCTATTCTACCGGCCCGACGCCAACGGCGGAAAGGGCTGCAAATAGCTGAAGAACCGATCGGTTGCCGCCGCCCAGGAAAAACGCTGGGCATGGCGGACCGGCGCTTCCCGGGGGATCCGCAGCGCTTGCAGGCAGGCCTGGCGCAGGTCCCGGTCAATCACCCCCGCACCGGAACCCGCCAGCACGTCCTCGGTTGAGCGCGCAGGCAGCGCGGCCACCGGGCAGCCGCAGGCCATGGCCTCCAGCAGCACCAGGCCGAAGGTGTCCGTCTGGCTGGGGAAGACGAAGACACTGGCATGACGGTAATAGCGGGCAAGTTCGTCATGGGGTTGCGGGCCGAGGAAACGCACCTGCGGATAGCGCGCTTTCAAGGTGTCCAGCGCGGGGCCGCCTCCCGCCACCCATTTCTCGCCGGGTAGATCCAGACTCAGGAAAGCTTCAAGGTTTTTTTCCACCGCAACGCGTCCGGCATACAGGAAGACGGGGCCATTCGGCTTGGGCAAGGGCGCGTCGCCAGGCGGCGGGTCGGGCCGAAACAGCTCCAGGTCCACGCCGCGCGGCCAGATGACCACCTTTGACGGATCAAATCCTTGACCGAGCAGTTCGTCGCGGACACCCGCGGTGGGTGCCATGGTGCGGACTGCCGCGCCATGGAAGCGTTTCAACCAGCGGTAGCTCAAGGAAAGCGGCAGTTGCGTCCGAGCGTGCAGGTATTCTGGAAAGCGGGTGTGATAAGCCGTGGTGAAAGGCAGACCCATGCGCAGCAGGCTGCGTCGCGCGGCCAGACCCAGCGGGCCTTCGGTGGCAAGATGGACCGCGTCCGGTGCATGGTCGGAGATCAATCGATGCAGCCTGCCCGGGGTGGCCACGGACAAGCGGATTTCCGGGTAGCTGGGGCAGGGCAGCGATTGAAACAGGCCCGGTTGGATGACCTCGACCTGGTGCCCCATGCGCGCCAGCTCACGGCAGGTCTGGCTCAGGGTGAAAACCACGCCGTTGACTTGGGGAGACCAGGCGTCAGTGACGAGAAGCAGCTTCATCAGGGCTTGTCCCGATAACTCCAATCAATCAATTCCAGGCGCCCGTCGTGGTGCTCCACCAGCGCGGTCAGGCTCTCCACCCAGTCGCCGTCGTTGCAATAGAGAATGCCGTCCACTTCGCGCAGCTCGGCTTTGTGGATGTGGCCGCAAACCACGCCGTCATAGTTGCGCCTGCGGGCTTCCGTGATGATGACCTGTTCGTATTTGGAAATAAAGGACACGGCATCCTTGACCTTGTGTTTCAAGTATTGCGACAAGGACCAGTAGCGCAGGCCAAGCCGGTTGCGCAGCCGGTTGAACCAGTGGTTCAGCATCAGGATGAAGGTATACAGGCGATCGCCGAGGTAGGCCAGCCATTTTGCATATTGGATGACGCCGTCGTACTGGTCTCCATGGGTGACCCACAGGCGGCGTCCATCGGCTGTTTTGTGCTCGGCTTCGAGCATGACCTCGATGCCGCCAAAAAAATGCTGATCGTATTGGCGCGCGAATTCGTCGTGGTTGCCGGGAATGTAAACGACGCGGGCGCCTTTCCGGACTTTGCGCAACATTTTCTGAACCACGTCGTTGTGGGCCTGCGGCCAGTTCCAGCGTTTTTTCAATTGCCATCCATCCACGATGTCGCCCACCAGATAGAAGGTATCGGCGTCATTGCATCGAAGGAAGTCGAGCAGGCGTTCCGCCTGGCAACCTGCGGTTCCAAGGTGCACGTCGGAAATCCAGATCGTGCGGTAGTGGTTGATGTCGAGGTCGACTTCAGGCACTTGAGAAAGATGTGACATATCCATGACCTGTATTGAGTCATAGAAAAATGATTCTGATATGTCACGGAGATGGCAGAAACATGACAGCGGGATCAACGTCCGATCAAGGGCAGGGTGCTCCGCCTAAGCGAAGCGTGTCCAGCCCGGGCGCCGTCTTGATTGCGGCTTTTTGTCGATGATTCCGTATCACCTTTCCTTGAAAAATACAATTAAAATAATAAGAATTCATTCGCGCTCTAATCATTTGTGCTACACTTCTTGGCGTCCAATCAACAAAGAGGGCGACAGTGCCAGTCGAAACCTCCGTCATTACATGATTCAAGGCATACAAAAACCGGCCATCTTGCTGCGGCCGCCCACTGCCGACGATGCTGCAACATTGCATCAGCTCGTTGCAGATTGCCCGCCGCTGGATCCCAATTCCCTCTACTGCAATCTTTTGCATTGCACGCATTTCAGCGGGACGTCCGTCGCCGCGGTCCACTCAGACAGCCAGGGCCAGGAACATCTGCTTGGCTTCATCTCCGCCTATCTCCCCCCTGGTCAGCCCGACACCCTTTTTGTTTGGCAGGTTGCCGTTGCCGAAGCGGCGCGCGGCCAACGGCTGGCCAGTCGGATGCTGGATGATATTCTGATGCGGCCCGCGTGCCAGGATGTCCGCTATGTCAACACCACGATCACGCCTGGAAACCAGGCATCGTGGGCCTTGTTCGAGTCCTGGGCGCGCCAGCACGGCGCCCCCACCTCAAGCCAGGTGCACTTTGAACGCGAGCGCCACTTTCAGGGTCGGCATGACGATGAGCACCTGGTGCGCATCGGTCCGTTTGAAATCGCGGCGGAATTGCCTACCTAGTTTTCCCTTCTCCGAGGGGCGCACAGCGCACGTGCGCGCACCTTGTCCGACGTCGGCCCTCCCGGGCAATGCCGACGTCGCTGCTCCCCTTCATCCTTCTGCGCGCAGCTGCCTGCCAGCCGCGTTGCAGTCCGCCCGCCTCGAACCAACACGCTAAGAGGAAACATCTCATGATCACCTTCGAAAAACTGGAATCGAATGTCCGTTCGTATGCCAGATCCTTCCCCGTCGTTTTTGACCGCGCCGAAGGCGCCGCCCTCTACGATACCGACGGCAGACGCTACATCGACTTTCTGGCTGGCGCCGGTACGCTGAACTATGGCCACAACAACGCCGAGTGCAAGAAAGCGCTGCTGGACTACATCGCCAGCGACGGCATTGCGCACGGCCTGGACATGTGCACGCGTGCCAAGGCTGATTTCCTGGACGCTTTCCAGCAATACATCCTGTCCCCGCGCAAGATGAACTACCGGATGCAGTTCACCGGCCCGACCGGCACCAATGCCGTGGAAGCCGCGATGAAGCTGGCGCGCAAGGTCACCGGCCGCCAGAACATCATCGCCTTCACCAACGGGTTCCACGGGGTATCCTTGGGCGCGGCTGCCGCCACCGGCAATCAGCATCATCGCGGCGGCTGCGGCGTGGCGCTGGGCGGCGTGACCCGTATTCCCTATGACGGTTATCTGGACGGCGGGCTGGACTCGACCCGCCTGCTCGACAAGATGCTGGGCGATGCCTCCAGCGGCGTGGATGCGCCGGCGGCTGTCATTGTTGAGACGGTGCAGGGCGAAGGGGGGCTGAATGTGGCCGGGGCGCGCTGGCTGAAATCCCTGGAAACCCTTTGCCGCCGCCACGGCATTCTGCTCATTATTGACGATATTCAAGCGGGCTGCGGCCGCACGGGCTCCTTCTTCAGCTTTGAGTCGGCCGGTATTTCACCGGACATCGTTACGCTGTCGAAGTCGCTCTCGGGCTTTGGCTTGCCTTTCGCCCTGGTGCTGCTGAAGCCGGAACATGACAAATGGTCGCCTGGCGAGCACAACGGCACCTTCCGTGGCAATAACCACGCTTTCATCACCGCCCGCGCGGCGATTGAAACCTACTGGAAGGACGATGCGTTCGCCAAGGAAGTGCAGCGCAAGGGCGCGCTGCTGTCCAAGCGGCTGGAGCGCATTGCGGCGCTGGGCGGCAAGGGCGTCTTCCACACCAAGGGCCGCGGCATGATGCAGGGCATCAGCTGCCGCGACGGCGAACTGGCCGAGAAAATCGTGCGCCGCTGCTTTGACGACGGCCTGGTTATTGAAACCAGCGGCCCCGACTCTGAAGTCGTCAAGATTCTTTGCCCGCTGGTGATCAGCGACGAAGACCTGAATACGGGCCTGGACATTCTGGAGCGCAGCGTCCGCCACGTGCTCAAGCAGGACCTCAGCCTGGCGGCTTGAGCGTGCCCTTGAGCCAAACCCCGAAGATTGAAAGAAATAGGAAATACAGACATGATCGTTCGCACACTTGAAGCATGCAGGCAGACTGACCGGCTGGTGAAGTCCAGCACTTGGGACAGTTGCCGACTGCTGCTGAAGAATGACGACGTCGGCTTTTCGTTCCACATCACCACCCTGTATACGGGAACGGAAACGCCCATGCATTACCAGAACCACTTCGAAGCGGTCTACATCATCAGCGGTGAAGGCGAGCTTGAGAACCTGGACGACGGCAAGGTGCACACGCTGGCGCCAGGCACGCTGTACGTCCTGGACAAGCATGATCGCCATATCCTGCGCGCCCATAAGGAAATCACCTGCGCCTGCGTCTTCAACCCGCCGCTCAACGGCAAGGAAGTGCATGACGCATCGGGCGCCTATCCTCTGGAAGCAGAAGTCATCGAGAGCTGAGCCATGAAAACAGCAACCCTCACACGAGAGGAGGTCCGCGAGGATCTCTACCCTTCGCGCGGTGGGCTGAAAGGAAATATCGTTCCGCGCAAACACCCGGCAGTCTGGGCGTCAGACAGCGCCCAGCCGCCCCTTGACCGCAGCCTGGTGGAGCAATACCAGCGCGACGGCTTCCTGGTGCTGCGCGACCTCTTCACCCCCGAAGAAGTGGCCAACCTGCAAGCCGAACTGGACCGTCTCCGCCATGACGCGCAAAGCATGGAACGGCCGGAGGTGATCACCGAGAAAGGCACACGCCAGGTGCGCTCGATCTTCAAAGTGCATGCGCTGAGCGCCGTTTTTGCAAGACTGGCGGCCGACCAGCGCCTGGCGGGACTGGCCGCCTACTTGCTGGGCGACCAAGTCTATCTGCACCAGACCCGCATGAACTACAAGCCGGGCTTTCATGGCAAGGAGTTCTACTGGCACTCCGATTTTGAGACCTGGCATACCGAAGATGGCATGCCGCTGCCGCGCGCGCTGAGCATTTCCGTTTCCTTGACCGACAACACCCCGCACAACGGGCCCTTGCTGGTCATTCCCGGTTCGCACAAGCATTATGTGGTGTGCGAAGGGGAGACCCCGGAAGACAACTATCAGATGTCGCTCCAGGCTCAGGAAACCGGCGTTCCCAGCGACGAGAATCTGGCTCGCCTGGCTGCTCAGGGGGGCTTGGTGGATACCGCTGGTCCCGCGGGTTCCGTGCTGATATTCGACTGCAACCTGATGCATGGATCGAACAGCAACATTACCCACCTGCCGCGTTCCAATGCGTTCTTTGTCTACAACGCGCTGAGCAATGCGGTGGAAGCGCCGTTCTGCAATCAGGCCCCGCGTCCGGAGTTCGTGGCAACGCGTGAAGCCATCTCGCCGCTGACGATCCGCAGCAACCAGGCCGAGGACTTTCGTCCCGCCTAAGCCAGCAAGCGCGTCGGCCATGCGGTCGGCGCGCTGCAATCATTGCGCCCGGCGCCCGCTTGCCTCCGCCTGCGCTTATGGGACAATCAAGTTCGATCCTTTTTCGTGTGCGCCATGACGAAATTTCGAGCTTCAACTTTATTTCGTGGGCTGCTGGCCATCGCGGTGGCCGCCATCCCTGTCCACCTGTCCGCCGCCAATGAGAGAACGGCACCGCTTCCCGTGGTGCGAGCCGTCGAGCAGACTCCGTTTCAGCTTCAATACCAGACCCAGATTGAGACCCAGATCGCGCCAGCGCCGATGATGCCGTCGTGGTTCGTCAATGCGCGGCCCGTTCCGGATGCGCACGCGGCGCTGAATGTCCTGGCCGATGCGGCATCGCAGGGCCTGGATCCCCGGGACTATCGGACGCAAGCGCTGGCGCAGGCGTTTGAGCAGGCCAGGCAAGGAGGGGTTGCGCCCGATACCGTGACGCAATTGGATGCCGAGCTGACTGCCGCGCTTGAGCGCTATTTGTCGGATCTGAATCATGGCAGGCTCAGCCCGGCGGTCTTGAAACATCGATTCAAGGCACCGCCTTCGGACCGGTTTGACGCGAACGGCTATCTCTTGCGGGCGCGACAGACAGGGCGCCTGGCCGAGGCTTTGAACGCTGCTCAGCCACGGGCGCCGATGTATGACGCGATCCGGTCCGCGATGAATGGGTACCGGAACCTGGGCGATCATCCTGCCTGGCAACAGTCTTTGCCGCCGTTGCCCGGCCGCTCATTGAAGCCCGGTGGAACCTATGCGGGGCTGTCCTTGCTGGGCGCACGTCTGGCCGCGCTGGGTGATCTTGCGCCGACGGTTCCGGGGCTGGCGCTTTACGAGACGGACATGGTGGACGGCGTGAAGCGGTTCCAGACGCGCCATGGGCTGGAGCCCGATGGCGTGATCGGCCCGGCCACCCTGGCGCAATTGAATATCTCACCGGCGCAGCGTGTCGAGCAGATGGCGCTGACCTTGGAGCGCCTGCGTTGGACGCCGTTGCTGTATGGGCCGCGGATGATCGTGGTCAACGTGCCCGAGTTCGTCCTGCGCGCCTATGAGCACACGGCGCAGGGGGTGGATCTGCAATTGGAGATGCGTGTTGTGGTGGGACGTGCGTTGGATACGAGGACGCCGATTTTCCTGGAAGACATGCGTTTCATTGAGTTCAGCCCGTACTGGAATGTGCCGATTTCGATTGCGCGGCGTGAAACGCTGCCTCGCTTGCGCCGTGATCCTGGCTATTTCACGCAACAGGGGTTTGAGTTCGTGACCCGGGAAGGGGAGGTCATCACCACGCTGACGGACGAAGCGATTGAAGCGGTCCAGACAGGGCAGTGGCGAATCCGCCAGCGTCCGGGGCCGCGCAACGCGCTGGGCGACATCAAGTTCATCTTCCCCAATGATCAGAATATCTTCTTGCACCATACACCCGCGCCCGAGCTGTTTTCGCGCGTGCGGCGCGACTTCAGCCACGGGTGCATTCGCATCGAGGCGCCGGTGGCCTTGGCCCAGTTCGTCCTGAAAAACCGGCCCGACTGGACACCCGAGCGGATCCAGGCGGCCATGAGTGGGGGCAAGTCCAGAACCCTCAGGCTGGATGAGCATATTCCCGTGCTGATTGCCTACAGCACGGCGGTGGTAAAAGACGATGGTAAAGTCTACTTTTTCCCTGACATTTATCAGCAGGATGCGCGGCTTGAGCAAGCCTTGCGCAACGCGCGTCCCGTTTAAGCCAATGACCAGAAAACCTGACCACGCGCCTATGCGCAAGCCTCGCCCTTCAGGGCGAGGTCAAGCGAGGCAAGTTTTAGATACGGCACCGCAGGTGCCCCCGTATGGTGGCGGAGAAGCGTCGGCCGTATCGGCCGGAGCGCTTCACTCAACGCGCCGACGCTTTTTGTCGGCGGTGTCGGGCATTGCCGTGCTTTGCCCGTTTCCGATGGTTGCCAAAGCCATCACGCTCGGTACGCCTTCAGGGCGCGACCTGTCCCTGGACCATACGCATACCCGGGAAAAAATCGATTTGACCTATGCCATCGGCAGCCGTTACGTGCCGGAAGCGCTGACGGACCTCGATCATTTCCTGCGCGATCATTATTCCGGCTTGGTGGGCAGCATGGACCCGGGGCTGTATGACATCATGCACGCGCTGCGTGTCTCGTTGAAGGCGCGCTCGCCCTACCAGATCATCTCCGGCTACCGTTCGCCCAAAACCAACGAGCATCTGCGCACCACGCGCGGCGGCGGGGTGGCCAAGCGCAGCCTGCACATGGATGGCAAGGCGGTGGATCTGCGCATACCGGGCGTGCCGCTCAAGGAACTGCGCGACGCGGCGCTGGACCTGAAGCTGGGCGGGGTCGGCTATTACCCCGGCAGCAATTTCGTGCATGTGGACACCGGCAAGGTCCGTTCCTGGAGAGGATGACGGCATTTGCCGCGTCCACAGGACGCCGCTCAGTAGGGAATCCGGTTGAATTGGATGGGCAGCCGCAGCGTTGCCTCGGGCAAGGCCGCCTGGATGGCATGGAAGCCCGCAACGGCCTGGCCGAAGTCCGCATAACGCGCGAACGTGACATCCGCCTGCTCGAAGTATTGCATTGAGAGCGGCTGAGGCGTGATCTGGCCTAGCCCCGCCTGAACCTGCTCGGCGGGAAGGCCGGAGATGGTCACTTCATTGCGCGACAGACCCACCACGCCTTGCGCATTGATGACCAGCGTTGCCTCGGTACCGTCCGGCTTCACGGGCAGCACCCGAAACTGGCTCTTGCCGATCTGGTAGGCGGGCAGATCGCCCCAGGCCGCAATTTGCTTTTTGGTGAGCTTCTGGCCAGGGTTGGGCAGGTCTGTTGCTTGGCCGAGCACGGCTAGCGATGTCAGGATCAGCCCGAGAATGATCGATTTTTTCATGTTGCCTGTTCCTGTTCAATGAATGGCGCGGCTTCCACTACTGGCCTATGATGCGCGCCTCGGCATAAAAGTGAAAGTTCGGCGGGGTGTCCGTGCAGAATTCCGTCTCATCGTTTCCCGGGTTCCCGCTGTCATCAAGAACGGTCGGGAGCATGGGGTTGGAGGCCAGGGCAAAGATTTCCCAGTCGCCTTGCGCCGCTTCTCCATAAAAGGCAAAGCTGCCCAGACCGTAGTCTTCGAAGGAGTCCCAGGCTTGCTGTTTGAAGTGGTCTTCGGGCAGCTTCAGCAAGGAGACCGTGCCCGACGGCGATTTGACGGCGATCCCCAAGGAACCCAGGCAGACGTTGATTCCGGACAAGCGGACCTGGAACTGGTCAACAGTCTGCGCCGGGGAAGACAGCGTGCCGATAGAAGTAATGCGCTGGTAGGGGAACGGTCCGATGCGGGCGGGCGCCGCGTCCAGGTCCGGATCGGGCGCCACATTTTCGCTGTGCCAATAGGCAACTGGCGCGAAATCAGGAATGTTGACGTCTCCACCTCGACTCAGGCTGGGCGCGCTTGCATATGCTTGCGCCAACGTGACGGCACGCAGGGTATCGGGCACACCAAAACCATAGCGGTTGGAGTAATCAAGCCCGGCGCTGTTTCGCTGCCAGCCCAGGTCCATCGGTACGACGCTTGCGCCGTCATGGATGTCCGCCGTCTGTCCAAGCTGGGCAGTCAACTGGTTGGTGCTCAGGTTGAGCAAGCCGCCATAGGGCTTGTTGCCGTTGAAGGGCTGTCTGCGGTGATAGTCCGCGTCAACCTTGCGTGCCGAGAGCCGCAGGATGTCTCGCACGTCGCGCCAGGTCAAGTCCGGATTGGCGCTCAGCATCAGCGCGGCCACGCCGGTGATGGTTGGCGCGGCGGCCGAGGTGCCGTTCATGCTGGTGTAGTCGCAGTTCGGATTGTCCTGGATGCCGTTGCGCTCGGATTGGCCGCGTTTGAAGGGAATGTTCGCGCCGATGTAGCTGTAGCCGTGGATACAGCCCTGTAGATCAGTGCTGAAAATGGTGGGGCCGTCTTCGTCCGGACCGGCCGGTTCGCCGTAAACACCATAGCTGGCGTACTCACCGCCCATGCCGCTGATCCAGAGCACCGAGCCTGCGCTACTGTAGCTACTGGCGCGGCCGCGCGCATTCAGCGCGGCGACGATGATCACGTTGGGTTCCAGGGAGGCCGGATCATTGGCGGGATTGGTGCAATTATAATAAGCCGCCTTCAGGGTGCAGTCGCCAAGGTCAAAGGAGTTGCCCGCCGACTTGATGAAAATAGCGCCTTTTCCGTCACGCAAGCGCTTGAGTCCCCGGATTGAGGAGGTCTCCTGGTCCGTTTCCGATTCATACGGCATGCTTTGCGTGTCCAGCCCATACGAGGCATTGAAGACATGCGCCTTGCTGGACCACGGGGCGTTTCCATAAGACAGGAAAAAAGTATTAGGTTCCGTCTGCCATGATTCAAGTACATTGGCCGCGCCCAGGCGTACCGCGGGTGCAATGCCCATCACGCCCTTGCCGTTCTGTGCAGCGCCGATGATCCCGGCGACCACCGTTCCGTGTGGCCCGTCCGCGTTATCCAGCGTGACCGGCATGGGGTCATTGTTGCGGGTCAGGAAGTTCCAGGACAGGGACCGGTCGGCATTGGGCGTCAACTCTTCGTGATGCAGGTCCGTGCCGCTGTCCAGTACCAGCACATTGACCCCCTGGCCCTTGATGCCCAGTTTGTGCACCGGCTCAACATTCAGGTCCAGTCCGCCGGAGAACGCGTCCGGGTAAACCTTGAAGTAACTGTTCTCATAGTTCAGCGCCCATTGAAAAGGGTATAAAGGCTCGGTTTCGCCGCTGGCGCAAGCGTAAGGGCCGCTTTCTACGCATGCTTGCTCGACAGGCTGTCCGCCGTCCTTGTTGCAAGCCAGCAGCGTTGCGGAGACGAGGGAAAACAGGCTGAAACGCATGAATGTTGACGTCATGGGGTTCTCTTCATCAACACAAATGAAACAAAATAATACAATGAAAATCACGACCGTTGATGTGTCTGAGACGCGGATGAATGGTATATCGACAACCGGCGCCAAGTGCCTCGCACTTTTCCAAACCTGGGGAAATCACCTGTTTATGTGATGTAAATATTTGTAGATCTTACGTTACAGTTGGCATTCGGAGACAAGGCGCAGCGCGGTCGGGGCTGGCCTCCGGATCAAGGCTTGGCGCGTCTTCAAGGGCAGGCGGAGCCGTTTTTTTTGGTTATTCGTTGAAAATCAATAAGAGGGGAACGAAATGAACTACTCCAAATGGCTTCTGGTGACACTGAGCGCGCTGGCCGTCGCGGCTTGCGGTGGGGATGGAGATAACAACGGCGGTGGCGGGAATGGGGGCGGAAACGGCGGCGGCGAGCAAGTCGTTGATACCAACCACGCCTATTACACCTTGGATTATGTCGGCGGAGACTGGCTCTCGGCCCACACCACCGTCATCCCGCACTTCGCGGAGAGTGGCGTCATCACGCTGGGCAACAGCAGCGTGGAGTTTGATGATGACGACAACGGTGGTCTTGTCCTGAAAGATGAGCGCTCCGGTTATCGCTACCTGTTCATCGGAGACGATTTCACGCCGGACGAAGGCGGCCTGGTGCTGTGTCGGGACAATGAGGTTGATGGCTCAATTTATCATGCCATTTTGCCAGCCGACTCGACGGCGGTGGGTGGAACGGATGACGACAAGCTCAACAAGCTCAAAGGCAAGAAATTCCAGCTCTTTGCCTCATGCGAACTCACTGATGAAATTTTTGCCTTCAATGCCGAAGGTAATGTGCAGGTGGAAGTGAACGGTTCGCCTGTACCGGGCGAAACCGCCACGGCGGCGGACGTTAAGAGCATGCTGTCAACCAATGGATGGAATCAGGTTGACGATGGTGACGAGGGCACAACCTGGATGCGTGTCTATGAAGATGGGGATGGTCGGGTCTTTATGATCATGCTTGAGGAATGGAAGGAACCCGGCGGCACGTTTTATGACATCTTGATTCTGGTGGAGGAGGAAAGCCAGGCTGTGTAAGGGAGGCCGAGCTTTCCGACTGAAATACCGCCCTCGGTTGCAAGTCCAAGACTTGTGGACAGGGGCGGTTTATCGTAAGGTTAACCGCTATGCACGCTGAGTCTTCATCGGGTTTCATTGCACCGCCGTGGCGGATATGGGTGCTCGAAGACGATGCCAAGACGCGCGAATTCTTCGTCGGCAGCTTGCAAGCGCACGACGGTTTTGACGTCGTGGGTCAGGCGGGCACCGTCCGTCAGGCACTGGCGGACTTGGCGGATACGTCGTTGCCGCCGGATGTGCTGCTGACCGATTTGCGTTTGCCGGATGGCTCGGGCCTGCAAGTCATGGCCGAAGCCTTGCGGCGCTTTCCGCACTGTGACTGCCTGACCATCACTGTATTTGCCGATGTTGACAGCATTCTGGAAAGTATCCAGGCGGGTGCCGTGGGTTATATCCTTAAAGATGTGTCGGCCGCTGAACTGGTGGAAGCGGTGCTGACCGTGAAGGCCGGTGGCGCCAGCATGACGCCGCTGATTGCACGGCGCATGTTGGCGGCTTACCGGCAGGTACCCGGTTTCTCCGTGGTGGACGGCCCGGGCAAGGCGGCCGATGCGCAAGACACCCAGGGCGCCAGTGGGGCCCTGAGTTTGTCGCCCCGTGAACAGAGCGTGCTGAGCATGCTGTCCCGGGGCTTCTCCTATCGTGAAATCGCATCGCTGCTGGATGTCAGTGTCAACACGGTGCAAAGCCATATCAAAAGCCTGTATCGCAAGCTGGCGGTGCGCTCCCGTGGCGAGGCGGTGTTCGAGGCTTGCAGGCTGGGGCTGTTGACGATTGGCAAGTAGCTTGACTCCCCTGCGCTGGGGGTGGTGGCGGATAGGCCTGCTCATGGTCTGCCTGCTGCTGCTTGGATCGGCCAGCGCGTCGGTGCAGGCTGCCGCGATCCGCTTGACCGCAGCCACGCTGAGCCAGCAGGGCGCCGAGCCAGCCAGCGTCGCGCTGCCCTGGGACTGGGACGAAGGCTTGAACAAAAAAGGCGCGGGTACGGCTGTCCTGGAGGCTGTTTTCAATGCCGAGAACAAGGTTGACGAGCCTTATGGACTGTATTTCGTCCGCATCGGCAACCGCGCCGACATTTACTTGAACAATCATTTGCTGGCGCATTACGGCCGATTGTCTGATTTCAATGGCGCTGACTATGCCAAGGCGCCCCGGTTCATTCCCGTGCCGCAGAATCTGCTCAAGTCCGAGGGCAATGTCCTACGTATTGTGCTGAGCGCCGACCCGGGCAGGCATGCCGGTCTATCGGAAGTGCTGATCGGGCCCGCCAGCCAGGTACGGAATCAGCAATATGCGTCAGCCTACGTCTGGCGCATCTTGCTGGGGTCGGTGTTCCTGATGGCCTTGTGCGTGCTGGTGGGACTGGTTGCCATGTTGTTGTGGCGCACGCAGCGCGTGTGGCCCGGGCGGGGCGGTGGCGGTCGGCGTGACGTTTTTTATCTGTATGCGGGTCTGACCACCTTGAGCTGGGCCTTCTATCTGGCGGACGCCAGCGTCCAGTTCGTTCCCTTGTCGTGGCCCTTGTGGGGCGCCCTGGTTTTGCTGGCCCGCAATGGCGCGCTGTATGGCATGCTGCTGTTGGCCCGGCATGCCGCCAAATCCAGCTCACAAGCGGCGTTGCCGGGTTGGCTCCGCTTGCGCGTGCGCTGGATGCTGCTGGCTTCGTGCCTGGCCTTGTCCGCCGCCTGGCTGACCACCGATTGGCGGATTCTCCTTGCTTGGTATGTTGTTGAAACGGTCTGGCTGTTGGCGCAAAGCGGCTGGCACTTGGGGCAAGCTTACCGGCATCGGGGCGACGCCAGGCAGCATTGGATCGCTTGGATGCTGCTGGCGAGCACGCTGGCGGCGGCGCATGATTGGTGGGTATCGTGGTTGGGCGTTGGACCTTCCGCTGCCTACGGCTTGCGGTTTGCCGCGCTCTTTCAGG
>Ga0172382_10001785_pt1 | contig 37431 bp, 26 predicted proteins | sample Leawel138RmetaG_FD_122245 | JGI IMG/M metagenome (GOLD analysis project Ga0172382, IMG submission 122245) | Leachate microbial communities from a municipal landfill in Southern Ontario, Canada - Leachate well 138R metaG | ecosystem: Engineered > Solid waste > Landfill > Unclassified | place... | reverse complement strand
CCGTGTTGAAACTGCACGACATTGATGCCCATGTCCCTCCTCCTGCGTGTTCGGCGGGGGCATCGTCTCGCAGCGGCGTCTCATATCCTGAGACGGCCAGCTGAGGGATGGGGCTAATCAGGAAACCTGAAGATGCGGCGGAGGATCGTCAGGCAAGATCAGAGGTTTTCCACCCTTCACAGCCATCCGTGATTTCGGCGTAGAACCCAGCCTTAATTTAACCACCCCGAATGCGGGCAAGCCGCATCCAAAGTAGCGCTAAGATGGAAGCTACAGTGTCCGGACGGGAACTCGCATGACAATTGCACAGATCGATTTTTCGGATCTTGGTTATCGTCTCTTGAACGCGGGTGGTGATTTCCATCCCCATGAAGTTGATCGGATAGCGGAGTTTGCGCGTTCGCGTGCCCACTATGAGGTTGAACGATCCGGTGACGCGCGCTGGATCCGTCACCGGGATCGTAAGGCTGGACCAATCGTTCCGTTACTGCGAGAGCGTGCAGCGGTCTGTATGACTACCCACGACTTCGAGTCCGCTCTAGGAACCTTACATACTCGTGATCCTGCGTGGGGTGAGCTCGAACATCGCTACCAAGCTTCAGTGGAAACGTGCATCAAGCTGTGCGAACCGACACCAGGTGAGCCCCCGCATCGGCTGATGCATTTCCTAACATCGGTGGCAAGCTTGGTTCCGCGCGACGAGTTGGTCCCCATGCTGGCATGGCACGTGCTGCCGGCGTTCTTCCGGTTGTTTCCCGCAGGGCATTTTGTCGCTTTCGAAGTCTCTTACCAACTAGAAGTTCGGCTTGCCTTGTGCCGCAACCTGCATCGGTTTTCCCAATATTCCGCCTCAACCTTTACGCCCAACGATCATTCGCCACTGCAGAAGCTTCATGCCCAATCCTCCTACGAGACGCCAGCGATCCTAGTCGACTTGCTTTCTGCCCTGACGTACCCTTGGGTCACGACTGTCAGTGCGGTTCGCACAGGCCTGCTCTTTGTGTTTGTGCTTGATCCCGCGCCGATGCATTCCGAACCTTTTTTCCCTGCCTCCTGGAGTGCGAAGCTACGGGAAGCTGCGGACTTCGCAAAGGCGCCGATTGATCTGAAACGAATCCTTTTCGACAACGATCCTGACTATCACAGAGCTGCGTCACTACGACGCCATCTGTTGAACGAAGCTCCCTCTGGTTCGCAGAGCCTCGCACTGACGCGGTATTCGATCGAACGCTTTAGTCGAACACTGTGGCACTCCACAGATGTGGCGGAACACTGTCCGCCGAGCTCCGAAGTGATTGCCCCGTTGGCGGCGTTCGAATTCGGGCTAACCTTAGATCGTGTCATGCGGAAAGGTGTCCTTGCGGTGCTGGGAAACTCCGAGGGCGACCGCAAGGATGATTGCTTCGAGATTGCCGACCTTCTGGAGGAACTCTGGTCTCAACGGAACGCTAGGCAGGGAGGCTCCAGTTACTTCAAGAAGCTTTTTAACCGCTCCGACGCACTCGACCTGCTGGGTCGCTGCGTTGCCGACGCACCTGCTGCTGCGTGGCCTGCGATCCTTCCGGCGGTCCGCGAAGCTTATGACCGGTTAGTTGACGGCATTTCTTCCTCGGTTGTCATCGACTCCAAGATCGTCAGTGCTGGCATCTTGGTTCGCACCAAGAAGCTTGACCAGGAAGTGGTCGAGCCCGTCGAGTTGTTCGTAGCCAACGTAATTCGCGCGTTGCGGAACGCGCATCATGGCTACTTCACGGCGAATGATTCGGCCAGCCGACCCGCACGATATCTGTCGCTCGTCAGCGGGCATTTACCCGAAGAAGTCAGTCTTCTGGCATCGTTCTGGGTCTGGGCGGCCGTGACCAGTCCGGAAGCGATGTTCGACCGACCATGGATGCCAGTTGGTGGATTCGAGGCCTAAGCAATTGAGGCGGGTTCACCCCCGATGTCCGCCCACGGCAACCCGAAGGCCTCACCCAGGGTCAAGCCATCGATTCTGTTGCCCTCGATGGCCGCCAAGAACTCCCTGAGCCCACTGACAACTGGAAACTCCCGTGACTGCCATCGTCGCTTGTACGCCAGCGGCGGCAGATGGTCGATGGCGCTGTGGGTACGTCGCTCGTTGTAGATTGCCAGCCATTCCTCAGCACCTGGCTACCGGCAGCTCTGCCACACAGGTCGTGTACCTAGAAGATAGGTGCTCTTGCCGCATCGTCCATGTCGGAATCGTCTTCCGCGCACTTGCAGCGAAGCCAGCTGTGCCTCGCCCGTAGCGGCGATTGATCATGTCCACCGTCGCCATTAGCCGGTCATCGCCTGCCGTAGGTTGTGAGAAGAGATCACCTTGCAGGCTATCGGGGCGCGCCAAGTCCATCAGCCAGACACCCGCCTTGCGGTACGCATACCCTGGTCGAAGGAAGCGGCCCCGCAGGATCCCCCGGAGCTCGGTGAGGATCAGTCGCGTATCCGAGGTCGGGAGGCGCAGGTTCACTGTGCGTTGAGCGTGGTGTTGGCGTTGCTCTGCCCGGAATACATCGGTACTGGCGAACACCCCCATGGCAGCCGCAACCAAACCTCTGGACCGGAGCTTTTCCGACGCTCGGGTGGCAAACGTGGCCAAAGCCTGTGCGATCGACTCGGGGCAATCCACTTGGGTACCAAACGTCCTGCTCACCATGATCTGCTGGCGATCAGCCTCAACCTCTTCAAAGCTGATGCACGGCTTCCCCTGCAATTCGCGCACGGTTCGCACCAGCGTCACGCCAAAATACGACTGGATGATGTCCAGTGGCGCATCACGCAGATCCATCGCTGTCTGAATGCCCATTTGGTGCAACTTGGCGGCAGACTTCGGCCCCACGCCCCAAACATCGCCTACCGGAAACGTGGACAGTACTTGCTCGTATCGGACCGGATCGGATACATCGAACACACCTGTACCCGACTTGGCGACTTTGTTCGCCAGTTTGGCCAGCGTCTTCGTAGGCCCAACCCCAATGCAATTGGGGATCCCCGTCCATCGATGGATCCGGTTGCGGAGATCACGCACAAAAACATCGCGCTCCTGGATGCCGGCAAGGTCGAGGAAAGACTCGTCCACCGAGTACACCTCTACACGCGGCGCTGCTTCACGAAGGATCGCCACGACCCTTGAACTCATGTCACCGTACAGCGTGAAGTTGGCGGACCGGATGCTCAGCTGCTTGCGTACGGTCTGTGGGATCTGATGGAGCGGCTGTCCCATCCGGACACCGAGCGCCTTGGCCTCATTGGTGCGGGCAATACAGCAGCCGTCATTGTTGCTCAACACAACAAGTGGCCGCCCACGAAGCTCCGGCTGGAATACCCGCTCGCAGCTCGCGTAGAAGTTGTTGCCATCCACCAGTGCGTACACGTCGCTACCTCGGCCACTTCCGGTGCGGATGAAGCATGCGGACCACGCCGGTGACGGCAAACATCTCTACCTCTGTCTCCGCCGGCAGGACAATCTTCGCGTAATCGGGATTACGCGAATGAAGCTCCAGACGGCCACCGACCACCTTCAGGAGCTTGCATGTGGGCTGGTTGCCCTCCCATGTCGCCAGAACCAGCTGACCGCTTCGCACTTCCACCGAACGATCCACAATCAGGATGTCACCATCACAGATACCAGCCAGCATCATGGAGTCGCCCTCGGCCCGATAGAAAAAGGTTGCCGGCGCGTTGCTGATCAGCAATTCGTTGAGATCAATGCCGTCGTCCTGGAAGTCCTCCGTCGGTGACGGAAAGCCTAGGGTGGCCCTGATCCCACTGATGGGTAGACGTACTTGTCGGGGGTCAATGCGCGCTTTGCCTAGAAGCAGGGCGACCGCATCGGGGTGAGTATGGGCATCAATGGTCATGGCGCGGATGCTCCGGCAGTCCCGTCTCAGAAGCTGAGACGCGCAAAGAAATGTGATGAGAAGTGCGGGGCCGGATCCGCTTGCAGCAGCCTGGGGACACGCCCGCAAGGCATTCGGCCGGGGCATGAGGGTGATGTGCTGACCCCGCCTCGGCACACTACCAGCGATCTCTTGCCCCCGCTAAGAATTTTCCTACCCGCCTTTCCCACCATCCCCGATGCCCAAGCCCATCCATGAAGCAGACGATGGATCCAGACCCTGATCACTGGAGCCGACCATGGACCCGACCCTGCTGTCTTTGTGTCAACGTGACGAGATGCTTGCTTTGCTTGCCGATGCGCGCCGGGCACACGCGCAGGGAGACCGGCAGGCCGGCTTTGTCGAGGCGTGGATGACCCAGGCCTTGGAAGCCATGGGACAGGTCACCACCGCTCCAGTAGAGAAGGCGCCCAGCGCGCCGTATCCCGGGTCGCGTGCGGACACCAAGCTGTATTCGACCAGGCCATTCCTGGCGAGGAATGCTTCTGGCTCGGAACAGGAATGACGCTGCGGACAGGCTCGTCCCGTGACTCGCGAAAGCCAAGGCGCAAACCCTTTCGGGTAACGTAGAACTCCCCCCAGCACCCGGAGTCATGCCCATGTGCTACTCAGCCCAGGTCCGCGCCGAGCACAAGAAGTTCCAGCGCACGACAGGCGCCAGCATGGACATCAAGGACTACGTGCGTCTGTTCTGGCAGGCAAGCGGCCCAGGTGACGGAGACAGACGCCCAAGGGTTCCGCGTGCGATGGAGATCGGCTTCCTGCGTGATGGTCCGACCGAGGTCGCCGACCTGATACGACAGTGGGATGCGGATGAGCTGACTGAGCTGGAGCAGGAGATGTTCCGCCAGCGTCGCCGCGTGGCAGATGCCGAGCGGACACTGAAGATCCGGATGACGAAGAAGGCGCAGGAGGATGTGCGCATCGGTGGCAACAAAGTGGACCAGGCCAAAGCCCGGATCGCCACACTCAAGCGCACTGAACCCAAGCCTTCGGACGCCCGCATCTTCCCCGGCCACTATTGCCATGTGCTGGTCAGTGAAGGCGGCGAGCGCGTGATACGCCCGATGCGCTACCAGTGCCGCCCAGCAGGCAAACCTGCCAGCTACGACAAGCGCTACCCGGGCACGTACAACGCTCGCAGGGACAACCTGGGAGGCTTCTGGAAGCAACAGTTCGGCCACACCCATGGCCTGCTGATCGCGGATGTGTTCTTCGAGAACGTCGAAGTGGAGGGACAGAACAAGGTTCTTGCCTTCACTCCACGTACCGGTGAGCCGATGCTTATCGCCTGTCTCTGGTCACAGTGGACCGATCCGAAGGGTGAAGAACCCGACCTCTATTCGTTCGCGGCGATCACCGATACGCCCGAACCCGAAGTCGCCGCTGCCGGGCACGACCGCACCATCATCAACATCAGGCCAGAGCACGTGGACGCCTGGCTGAACCCGGACCCTGCCAACCTGGATGCGCTGTACGCGATCTTTGATGACCGGCAGCATCCGTATTACGAACATCGCCTGATCGCCTAACGCACCGATGGGTCGGGGTACACTCCAACCAACAGGTGGTCTCAATATTTCGCCTGAATACCGACGTGCTGCACTCCATGGAGCGCGGCTTGAATCTGCCTATGTACAAGGCACCAACAGAACGTACATATGAACCACGCAGCACACAACAAGCTCGTCTCCTTCATATGGTCCATCGCCGACGACTGCCTGCGCGATGTGTACGTACGCGGCAAGTACCGCGACGTCATCCTGCCGATGGTCGTCCTGCGCCGACTCGACACCCTGCTTGAGCCGACGAAGGAGGCGGTGCTTGAAGAGGTCCGCTTCCAACGTAAGGAGATGAAGGCGACGGAGCTGGACGATGCCCCGCTCAGGGAAGCCTCCGGCTACGTCTTCTACAACACCAGCAAGTGGACGCTGAAGCAGCTCTACTCCACAGCCACCAACAACCAGCAGATCCTGCTGGCCAACGTGGAGGAGTACCTCGGTGGGTTCAGCGACAACGTCAAGGAGATCATCGGCTGCTTCCAGCTGTCCGCGCAGATGCGGCACATGGCCGGCAAGCAGGTGCTGCTCGACGTGCTGGAGAAATTCATCTCGCCCTGGATCAATCTCGCGCCGCACGATGTCCAGGATCCGGATGGCAACACCATGCCCGGCCTGTCGAACCTGGGCATGGGCTATGTGTTCGAGGAGCTGATCCGCAGGTTCAACGAGGAAAACAACGAGGAGGCCGGCGAGCACTTCACCCCGCGCGAGGTGATCCAGCTCATGACCCGCCTCATCTTCGACCCGATCGCCGACCGGCTGCCGTCGGTGATGACCATCTACGATCCGGCCTGCGGCAGCGGCGGCATGCTCACCGAGGCGCAGAACCACATCAAGGATCCGGAAGGCCCCATCGCCGCGTCCGGCGACGTCTATCTCTATGGCAAGGAGATCAACGACGAGACCTACGCCATCTGCAAGTCGGACATGATGATCAAGGGCAACAACCCAGAGAACATCAGGGTGGGCTCGACCCTCTCCACGGACGAGTTCTCGGGCCACCGCTTCGATTTCATGCTCTCCAACCCGCCCTACGGCAAGAGCTGGAACAGTGAGGTCAAGCACATCAAGGACGGCAAGGACGTCATCGACCAGCGCTTCCTGGTGGAACTGGCCGATTACTGGGGTGAAACGCAAACCGTCGACGCCACCCCGCGCACAAGCGACGGCCAGCTCCTGTTCCTGATGGAGATGGTGGACAAGATGAAGTCCACCACCGACAGCCCGATCGGCTCGCGCATCGCCAGCGTCCACAACGGGTCCAGCCTGTTCACCGGTGATGCGGGCAGCGGCGAATCCAACATCCGCCGCCACATCATCGAAAACGACATGCTGGACACCATCATCCAGCTCCCGAACAACCTGTTCTACAACACCGGCATCACCACCTATATCTGGCTGCTGAGCAATGCCAAGCCTGAGGCGCGCCGGGGCAAGGTGCAGCTGATCGACGCCAACCTGCTGTTCCGCAAGCTGCGCAGGAACCTGGGCGACAAAAACTGCGAGTTCGCGCCTGAGCATATCGACGAAATCGTCGCCGCCTACTTGGCCTTTGAGCCGGTCGAACGTGCCTTGGATGCCAACGGAGACCCGGCCGGCATTGCCGTGCAGGTCTTCGACAACGAGGACTTCGGCTACTACAAGGTCACCATCGAACGCCCCGACCGCCGGCGCGCCCAGTTCAGCGCAGAACGGCTGGAGCCGCTGCGCTTCGACCGGTCACTGCGCGAGCCGATGGAGTACCTCTGGGCGGAGCATGGCGAAAAGGTGTACGAGCCCGGCTTCCTGAAGTCACAGGCCAAGGCGACCCAGGCCTGGTGCGAAGAGCAGGGGATCTCGCTCAACGCCAAACAGCGGACCAGATTGAACGACACGAAGCTCTGGCTGCGCCAGCGCGAGCTGCTGGACACCGGCCATGCGCTGATGAAGGCCATCGGCACCGGCGAGACGGCGGACTTCAATACCTTCCGCGAACAGGTCGCCAGTGAGCTGAAGGCGCGCAAGATCAGGCTGACGGCGCCGGAGCGCAACGCCATCCTCAATGCCGTGAGTTGGTATTCCGAAGATGCGGAGAAGGTCATCGACAAGGAGCTGGCATTCACCGAGGCGGAGGTGAAGAAGCTCGCGAAGGGGTTGGGCTGCGGCATCGACGACCTGGGAGACTTCGGCTACTACGTGCAGCCCGACGGCAGCTACCTCACTTACGAAACGAGCACAGACCTGCGCGACAGCGAGTCGGTGCCGCTGAAGGACAGCATCCACCGCTACTTCAAGGCGGAAGTGCAGCCGCATGTGCCCGAAGCCTGGATCAACATCAGTTCGGTGAAGATCGGCTACGAGATCAGCTTCAACAAATACTTCTACCGCCACAAGCCGCTGCGCAGCCTAGAGGAAGTGACGCGAGACATCCTGGCGCTGGAGCAGCAGGCCGACGGGCTGATTGCCGACATCCTAGGGGTGAAGACCGTCGAGCTGTCGGAGACGGTGTGATTAAGATGACCGCGCACGGAAAGCCGGCGTCCGCAAAACTCAGTGGTGCGGAGTGGCTTGGTAATGTTCCGGCCGACTGGGCGGTAAAAAAGATGAAATATCTTTTCCGCGACCACTCCCAGAAAGGGAGGTCGGACGCTGAACTCTTGTCTGTTACCCAAGATCAAGGTGTTGTGCCGCGAAGCTGGGTTGAGAACAGAATGGTTATGCCATCAGGAGCGTTGGAGACCTTCAAATTCATCGCGAAAGGTGACTTTGCCATCAGCTTGCGCTCATTCGAAGGTGGGCTTGAGTACTGCCACCATGATGGAATCATTTCACCCGCTTACACGGTTCTGAAGGCGTGGCGCCCAGACCTCGTGTCTGGATACTATCGCCACCTATTCAAAAGCAATGCGTTCATCTCGGAGCTCCAGACATCGGTTGTGGGTATCAGGGAAGGCAAGAACATCAGCTTTGCTGAGCTGTCGCATTCGCTCATGCCCATCCCTCCTGTTTTTGAGCAACTTGCCATTGCTAGCTTTCTGGATGAAAAGTGTGCCAAGGTCGACAAGGCGGTGTGGATCAAGGAAAAGCAGATCGCGCTGCTGCGCGAGCGGCGGCAGATCCTGATACAGGAGGCCGTCACCCGTGGCCTGAATCCCGACGCCCCCATGAAGGACAGTGGCATCGACTGGATCGGAGAAATTCCTGCACATTGGAAAGTGCAGCGTAACTTCGCGCTGTTACGCGAGATGAAGGCCTCTGGCCGTGTTGATCTCCCGGTTCTATCGGTATCGATCCACAGCGGTGTGTCCTCTGAGGAACTGAGCGAAGAAGACAATATTCGATCGGTTATCAAGATTGAGGACCGCACGGCCTATAAAGAAGTCAGGCCCGGCGATGTCGCATACAACATGATGCGTGCGTGGCAAGGTGGTATCGGAGCTGTCTCGGTGCACGGGATGGTGAGTCCAGCTTATGTCGTGGCGAGGCCGAGCGCTGCGCTGGTCGCCGACTATTTCGAATTGCTGTATCGCAGCCCGATTTTCATCCGCCAAATGGACTCTCATTCAAAGGGCATCACAGATTTCAGAAAACGACTGTACTGGGACGACTTCAAGAACCTTGCGACTCTTGTTCCGCCACATGGTGAACAAGTGGAAATTGTCGAGTACGTCGCCGGCGCCTCAAGAATGATTGACGATGGAATCGCGATCAAGGAAAGCCAGATCGCCGCGCTCAAGGAATACAAGAACACCCTGATCAACGCCGCAGTCACGGGTAAGATCAAGGTGGCATAAGGGGGAGCCATGGTCAGCAATACCAAGGAGATCGCGCTGGAGCAGGCGATCCAGGAGCACCTGACGGGCAAGGACCCGCAGAGCCTGGGCGACGCGCCGGCTCCCTACGACCATTCCCTCTACCGGCTGGGCCTGGCGGCGGACTTCAACGCCGAGTACGCGCTCGATACCCGGTTCTTCTGGGAGTTCCTGGAATCCACCCAGGGCAAGGAACTGGCCAAGCTCAAGGCCCGCAACCCCGCCGACTGGCAGCGCAAGATCCTCGAACGCTTCGACCGGCTGGTCAAAAAGCACGGCGTGCTGCACCTGCTGAAGAAGGGCCTGGCCGTTGACGACGCCTTCTTCGTGCTGATGTACCCCGCGCCGCTGGTCAGCTCCGCCGCCAGGGTGCACGAGAACTTCGCCGCCAACATCTTCAGTGTCACCCGCCAGGTCCGCTATTCGCAGGCGAACCCGGCCGAAGAGATCGACATGGTGCTCTTCCTCAACGGGCTGCCGCTGATCACCATCGAGCTCAAGAACGCCTGGACCGGCCAGACCGCGCGCTACCACGGCAAGAAGCAGTACCGCGAAGGGCGCGATGCCAGCCAGCCCCTGCTGCAGTTCGGCCGGGCCCTGGTGCACATGGCCGTGGACACCGACGAGGTGTTCATGACCACGAAATTGGCCGGCGGCTCCACTTTCTTCCTGCCCTTCAACAAGGGCCACAACGAGGGCGAGGGTAATCCGCCCAACCCCAATGGCCACAAGACCGCCTACCTGTGGGAAGAGGTGTTCAGCAAGGAGAGCCTGGCGGGCATCATCCAGCACTTCGTGCTGCTGGAAGGCAAGGCGACTGACCCGCTGTCGAAGAAGACCCTGATCTTCCCGCGCTACCACCAGCTGGATGTGGTCCGCCGCCTGCTCGACCACGCCGCCAACCACGGCGTGGGGCACAGCTACCTGATCCAGCACTCGGCAGGCTCGGGCAAGTCCAACTCGATCACCTGGGCCGCCTTCCAGCTGATTGAAACCTATCCCGCCAGCGCGGGCCTGCCGGGTGCGAAGGGGCTGGGCCAGCCGCTGTTCGACAGCGTGATCGTAGTGACCGACCGCCGGCTGCTGGACAGGCAGCTGCGTGACAACATCAAGGACTTTTCCGAGGTCAAGAACATTGTCGCCCCCGCGCACAGCTCCGCCGAGCTGAGGTCCGCGCTGGAGCACGGCAAGAAGATCATCATCACCACGATCCAGAAGTTCCCCTTCATCATCGACGGCATCGCCGACCTCAGCGACAGGCGCTTTGCCGTGATCATCGACGAGGCGCACAGCGGCCAGAGCGGCATCGCCCACGACAACATGAACCGGGCGATGGGCGCCGGTGATGTGGACCCGGACGAGGACGATCCGCAGGAGCGGATCCTGGCGGCGATGCGCTCACGCAAGATGCGCGGCAACGCCTCCTACTTCGCCTTCACCGCGACGCCCAAGAACACCACCCTGGAGAAGTTCGGCGAGCCGCAGGCCGACGGCAGCTTCAAGCCGTTCCACCTGTACAGCATGAAGCAGGCGATCGAGGAGGGCTTCATCCTCGACGTGCTGGCCAACTACACCACGTACAAGAGCTATTACGAGATCCAGAAGTCGATCGCCGACAACCCGCTGTTCGACACCGCCAAGGCGCAGAAGAAGCTGCGCGCCTACGTGGAGCGCAGCCAGCAGACGATCAACACCAAGGCCGAGATCATGCTCGACCACTTCATCGGCCAGGTGGTGACGCCGAAGAAGCTCAAGGGCAAGGCCAAGGGAATGATCGTCACCCAGAACATCGAGGCGGCGATCCGCTACTACAACGCGGTGAGCAAGCTGCTGGCGGACAGGGGCAATCCGTTCAAGGTGCTGATCGCATTCTCGGGCGAGAAGATGGTCGACGGCGTGCCTTGCACCGAAGCGGGAATGAACGGCTTTTCCGATTCCGAAACCCGCGAGCGCTTCGACGACGACCAGTACCGGCTGCTGGTGGTCGCCAACAAGTACCTGACCGGATTCGACCAGCCCAAGCTGACCACGATGTACGTGGACAAGAAGCTGCAGCATGTGCTCGCCGTGCAGGCGCTGTCGCGGCTGAACCGCTCGGCCCCGCGGCTCGGCAAGCGCACGGAAGACCTGTTCATCCTCGACTTCTTCAATGATGTGGATGACATCAAGCGGGCCTTCGATCCGTTCTACACGGTCACCACCCTGTCCTCGGCCACGGACGTGAACGTGCTGCACGAGCTGAAGGACGTGCTGGACCAGGTAGGTGTGTACGAGTGGCAGGAGGTGGAGGACTTCGTGGCGCGCTACTTCGCCGGCGAGGATGCCCAGACCCTGAGCCCGCTGATCGATACCGCCGCCGACCGCTTCAACCATCAGCTGGAGCTTGGGGAAGAGGAAAAGATCGACTTCAAGATCAAGGCGCGCCAGTTCGTGAAGGTCTACGGCCAGATGGCCTCAATCCTGCCGTTCGAAGTCGTCGAGTGGGAGAAGCTCTTCTGGTTCCTCAAGTTTCTGGTGCCGAAGCTGCGGATCAAGGACCCCGACCAGGACACGCTGGACGAGCTGCTGGAAGCGGTGGACCTGTCGTCCTACGGTCTGGAGCGCACCAGGCTCAACCACAGCATCAGCCTGGACGCTTCCGATTCCGAGCTTGATCCACAGAACCCCAATCCGCGCGGCTACCGGGAGGGCGAGCCGGAGAAGGATCCCCTGGACGAGATCATCCGTACCTTCAACGAGCGCTGGTTCCAGGGCTGGAGCGCGACGCCGGAAGAGCAGCGGGTGAAGTTCATCAACGTGGTGAACAGCATTCGGTCACATCCGGACTACGCTGAAAAGTACGAGGCGAACACTGATCCATTCAACAAAGGTTTGGCGCTCGAAAAGATCATGCAGGAAGTCATGCTCAAGCGCAGAAAGGAAGAGCTGGAGCTTTACAAGCTGTTTGCGTCCGATCCTGCGTTCAAGACTGCTTGGAGTCAAGGTGTAGAGGCGGCATTGCGTGGATTGCCGGTTAACCGCGCGATGCCTTGATTGCTTGTATCAAGGCATGAGAGCTACATCCGGAAATAATTGCTAGGAAGCGCCCAGTTGGCTGGAATCGCAGGGCGACCCGAGTTGCCTTGTTGATAAGCGATCTGGGACGGTGTCAGCCAGGTCCATGAACGTCAGATAGTACTGGAGGCTGCCGGCGTAGTCCTTCCCCCGTAGAGTGAGTCCAAACGAAGTTTCTGGGGAGCGAGAGAAGGCAGAAGCTGTTCAGCTGATCTCGGGACGACCTTGGTCGTCCTAGGAATGTCGCTCAGAGAGCTTTTCGCTGCGGTTGGCATCAAGCACGGCGTGCTGGGCGTGGGTCGAAAGTTGGGTCCTTCCATATGGCTGGGGGGCAGTACAGGATGGTTCCTATCCTTACTACCAGCAAAGACTAACCATGATCACCCCCCGGCGAAAATCAACTAGTTACGTAGTCCTGTACCCAAAACCGGAATGCGATGCAGCTCCTACCGGACAGGCGGCGCCGGACTACAGGCGGCTCGCATCCATACCTTGGCGCAAAACCGTGGTGTTGGTTGGCGCGCTGACAGGGAGCCCAGAGCGCGTGGTGATTAGCCACAGTGGCGCATGCCTGATGCCCATCGCACCGGATGGGCGGTACGCACCGTTTCATGATTTATACAAGGTATACGAGCATTCGGATGAGCTCAACGCGTGGCTGCGCGACGCAGCCGCCAGTCGCGGTATGCCTGAATACACACCCTCATGGCTCACTGGGGAGCCCCGTGCTCCAACGCACCTGCTGACGATTATCAGCAAGCAGATTGCGACCAGTCGCAGTACTGCAATAGAGCTGAGGGATCTAGATGGCCGGATGGCCACCATCACAATACCACCGCGTCAGGCGCTCATGCCACCTACAGTTGCCGCGCCCCACCAATCCTGCGCGCGTATCGCGGGACATACGCAATATGTTGCCGCAATCGACCGTACCGGTGAACTAGTCCACCTGCCACTTGATTTGACAGGCGGAGATATCCCGGCGCCGGGAACAGTGGTGAGAATAGAGCGGAGTATGCTGCGTCGCGAACAGCGAATGCGGGCAAAGCGCGTGATTTTGATCCCCCGGAGAAATACCGATGATACCTGACGTGATTAGCATCCCAGTAAGATATGCCTCTTGCGAGGGTGGCGTTGAGTTTGAGCCGGATGCATTAGCAGAGCTAGTTAAAGTTGCGAAAGAAGTCGAGCGCCGCTTCGGTGGCAGACTCGACCCAGTAGGGCTGACAGATGGTTATGCTCACTATCGTTTGATCGCACCCCCCGCCTGTGGGGACAAAGTCGATACTCCGCCCGATGTAGATTGTCATGTTTCTGTAGACAAGGAGGTCCGGGAAGAGGGAGTGGAATCAGCGTTTGAGCCTCACTCCCACCGTAATGAACAGCAAGGCCAAGATATCCCTGCCCTGCCAACCGGCAGTGTGACTCAGGCCGTGCTGTCCGATGCGACGGATAATGTTGGCCGGATGCTGCTGGTACGCGGTCGACCTGTGATGGCTGGAGATTCGGCGCTGCTCTTGCCTGATTCGGCAAATCGAAACTCGGAACCCCGGCCAAAAGAGTCGGGCTGGGTGATATTGGAGGCAACTGGAGAAACTTACCTTGACTGCCGATTGGTTTCGCGAGAACGCTACATGCTGCATGAAGACCAATTGCCGTCTGATGTAGCTATTGGCGACGAGATAGAGGTACAGGGGGTACGGAGTGAGAGCATCACCGTTGTCGATGCTGAAAGTGTTGCGAAACCGCAACTTGACCTGGATTTAGCCTACAGTGACGACGAATCGGGCGAGATTTGATTTGCTGATTGGCTTAGAGTTCGCACGGTGAGTGCCCTTAGTTCCATTCCGATACCAATTACCACCAGTATCCGGCGCAGGCCCATCCCCAGATAGCGGTGAGCCGTTGTGGCTTCAGGTCGACGCACACTCACTTCGATGACTCCTCCACCCAAATCGCGTCTCAAAATTTGCTTGGGATCGATGCCGATATCTCCTAACCATTTTTCTAATACGTGCACGCTATTTATTGGTAACTTGATATCGTGGCGCTTGGAGGGCATCAGCCAGGTGTAAAAATCATCGATGAGTTGTCGGCGATCATTATCTGTGTCGTCAAAATCGATCCACATACGCTCAAGCTGTCGATCAGCGTGCAAACACCGCACGGCGCGGGCGGGGCAGCCAGTACGCGGTACTCCTCCGGCGTGGGTCGGTAGGACTCGTAGTCCCAAGCGTAGCTCCCAGCGGTGGGCAACCCCCAATAGCGTCATCATGTCATCCATCGGCGCACCGACTGAGCGCATGGCGGACTCGACATCGCGCACCTTGGTGGCGAGCGTGACGAGGCCGCCCAAACGTACCGTGGTCCAAGCATTATCTGTGGCGTATGTGTCGAGCGGCTTACCACCAGTGTGCTCTGTCGGCAGACCAGCTTTGGCGGCAGATGTATTGGCAGTGCTGACACTTGGGAGTGAGTCCACGGTGGGCGGCACCCGCCGGGGCCTGATGTAGCCAAACCAAGCCGTGATACGGTCAACCTTGCGGTCGCGCAGGAGCCAGTCAAGCGTTGCCGGGGTGTATCCAAGAGCTCCTGCTACGTAGGCGCGACGGAAGTAAACGACCCTCAAGTAGTGGGCCGTGCGCGACTGCAACATCCAGGGGATGTGTAGGTAGCTTTGAAGGGTCGTCCGCCAGTGGGCGTGCCCCAGTGCAGTGGCGATAGATGCAAAATCACGTGGCGTAAGTGTACGTGCATTGAGCTCGGGCTCTGGTCTGAGATCAAGCCAATCCCGGTCTTGAGCGCAAAGAGTGACATCACGAATGGCCTCATTGGCGACCAAGTGACGAAGACGGTGTAATCGCTCACTTGGTCTGCCAGTAGCAAGAGCCAATGCATCACGGATGATTTGTGTAATCGCGTCACTACTTAATCTGTTTATTCCAGTCGCAATGTCTGCTATCAAGTACGCGGAATCGGACCGCCGATCAGCTTGTCGACGTACATCTTCGGCGCGCTGTAGGAGATGCGCCCGGTGCCGCTTTTCAGGCTCGCTTGATCGATAAGCAACACGTCTCGACGCTGCGATCGTTTTCAGACGACGGCGACGATTACTGCGCACTCGTGTCCATAGGGTGCCATCAGGACTGGTTCCGATATCGCGGGCTTGGAGACCGAGTGCTTCGTTCATGCGGCAGCCACCCCACGCTATTGGATAGGCAACTACCTGTGCCAGACGCGCTTGGCGAGCAGTAGTGAAGTTGGTGGCCTGTTGCCCCCAAGCCGAATGATCCAAATATTTGAGGGCCGCGTCGCGCTCGAAGGGAAGTATCAACGAGGCATCGGCCTCATGTCGACCACGATCCAGTTCCGCATAAACGAAACCAAGATCGAGGTCAGGCAAATCCCAACGTGCCTCACAATGCGAATAGAAAGAGAGCAGAGCTGCGGCGACCTTGTGGCGGGCGTCCTGCGAGGCATCAAGACAGAATGCAAATGCATCTTCAAGAGTGTCTTCGTCAAGTTCACTGAACTCCAAGCTACCCAGGGTCTGCACCAGCGTGCGGCCAATACGAGTTAGATACGTGGATAGTGTGCTGTCTGCCAATGCTCCCTTTGTACCAGCTTGACGCGTGGCCTCAGCACGAATCCAGCTCGTGAGCATCCTCACAATGGGCCAAAGTCGTGATTCGTTGAGATGGGTGTCGAGTTCTGCCAGCACTGCATCCCGGGTAGGTGCATGATTGATGGCGTTGGCCGGGATCTGCACACCAGTCAGTGGGAGGTGCAAATCTTTGTGAGGGGCAGGGATGGCCCGGCAGACAGCAAGGTATTGACGATAGGCTGTGCCGGTGCGCTGAAGGTCTGCGCTGGGCACCATCTTTTCTGGCTGACTGGCAGCGGGAGAACTTGGGGTGTCTTGGCGCAGGGGGGCAACCATGTCGGCATCGATGAACGCAATTTGTTCGCCGATAGTCGCGTGGGTTGCACCGTGGTGCGGATCAAGCGCAAACCTCGCTGCTGGAGAGAGCTCATATCGGTTGACCACAGAGGTGGTCGAACACAGACGGTCGAGCAGGTCTCCATCGGCCAACTTGTGCTCATTGGCCGGCCGGTTCTCCACAGCCCACCTGGGTACAATTTCCGCCAACGCGGTAACAATACTTCCACGCGCAGGGAGTGGATTGTCCGGGTGTGCTTGGGCAAGAGCAGCGAGCGCAAGAGCGGCGATGCCTCGCAAGCCGATCACAGTGTTGTTGGGCAGTGGTACGAGCAACAGGTCTGGAATCTTGGCAGATGGTTGGGCTGAGTGCCGAGCTCCCAAGATCGCGAGCAGTTGGTCAGGACACTCGATGTGCCCGAACAAAGCTAGAGCCTCGGCCGTGCGTGCGACCTGCAGTAGATAAGTACGGTTGGGCCGCTTGACTCTCGATCGCATGGCGAGGTGATCACGCATTGCCCGCATTTGCGTTAGCGCCAGACAAAGGCCAGGAAAAAAGGGGTTGTCGAGCGGTCTTCGCAGGATGATTGGAAGCGGAACAGTTGGGTATCGCTGCCCTGTCTTTTGGGCAACTCGGCGCAAGATGTGTCGGAGTGCCCGAAGCAGTGCCAAAGCGAGCGGGGCATCATCCCCCGCCTCCTCCGCGAGGTCACTTCGAATTAAGAGCACGGCAGTCTCATCAAGAGGTGCAGGCATCTGCGCGATCTTCTCGACGCGATATGCTGTGCTCACTCCGGTTGCGATCAGTTGTGGGTGCTGAAGCACTCGCTCCAAGGCAGCATTCCGATCCTGACGGGCGAGTCTGCGAAGGTTGTGTTCCCACTCATTGCGCTTTCGGGCTGCTGCTTGTTCAACTTCTCCCAGACGTGAGCCCCAGTTGTGCAAGGGGGGTGGGAGTGCGACTGGCTTAGTGTCGTTGCTGGATTTCGTGACTGGTTGGGTATTGTAGATTGCCGTCCAGCCCTGAGCGCTTGCTAAGCGGTCCAGGACTGGGCGCAGTTCAAGCACAACCTCCAGTGGAACCGTCGGGGATTGCTGACAATACGGGTAGCCAACGGCATCGAAGTGCCCCAGTTGGCATGCCAATGCGAAGGCTGACCCTCCCATGTCGATACCACGGGTACGAAGGTATGTGCGGCTCCAATTCCAGGGCAACTCGTTCCACACCGCTGGTGACCTTGCCTTCAAGGCAGCCAGCGTGGGGCGTACAGCATTGCCGTCTTTGTCGAAATCAAGCAGAAGTGCACGGCGTCCGGACAGGGCGTCGCTTATGGCATCGCGCGTGGTTGGCACGATCGTGGCTAGTTGCTCGAGGTGGCGAAGAAAGCTGGAGAGCTGTTTGCACACTACGGTTGGCAGGGCAACCAGTCGTGGGTCGTGAGCTTCGTCGTGGCGCTTGTCCCTGTACAAAGCCACGCCTGTTTGTAAGTCGAAGTCGTACAGCGTGAGCTCGAACAGCGACTGGGTTGGGCGATGACCCGTGGTTGCGATGACCATTCGCGAGCAATGATCCAACTGTCGTCGATGGTCAGATAGCCACTGAGGCAACGCGTCGGTCTCCTCGCAATCAACTGGGTTGTCGTGACTACTCTGCGCGAGCTTACGAGCGAAAGCTGGCGTCACCAGCAGTTGTGAGCCTGTCCTAAGCCCTGCCCTAAGCAGGTTGGGTGTTGTCGACCCGTTGAAATGGATTGCAACGGCTTTTGCGTACGCGTGGGCAATGTCCTTACGGCGTGGTGCGTAGTAGTGCTGCTGTGATGAAGGAGAGCCAAAAGAGTCCCCGCAGACAAGTTGTGCCAAAGCCAAATCACCGCTGACTTCGGCGATCTGTGCACCCAGACATCGGCGCAAAGTGGCGACAGTGGCATCAATACCCAACTGAGTAGCCATCTGGGCAGCTGCTTCGGCAGCCCTGGCATCCACCTGACTCGGATCAACCTTTGCTGCTGCTTCAAGGAAGGCTGCGCGCTGACGTAAGACGCGATGGACGGGGTGCGGCAATGGGAGGGAAACTAGGCCGCTAGCCGGCTCCAGATGGTCGCTTTGTGCTGGCGTGGGCTGAAAGTAGCCAAGGGCTGTGCTTGATGCGGTGCGTTCGATGTCGTCTGACCGCCAATACGGTGGAGCGGTGATTTCGCCCCGATCGAGATCCAACCGTAGCGGTGAAGTGGACGATGCAGTCAGCGAACTGCAAATCGTTTGGATGCCGTTTGTCGTGCGGCCTGTAATCGCTTTGAGTAAGCAAATGGCCATCCCAGTGGCTAGCTCATCTGTCAAATCATCGCGATCAAGCTGCGTGACGAGCCAGCGCATAGCCGCTCCGTAGGCCACACCGCTCAGGGTTTCAACATGTGATGTTAGGAGCAGGGGGTTGCCGCCCCAGACTGCTTGACGAGCTTGGTAGATGGCATAACGGCCGGGCACCTCCCCAGTACCCAGGCCCGGCACAGTTACAAGGTCAACCGGCAAGGAAAACTCATCCGCAGGCTCAGTCTGCAGCTGCTCTGGCGCCGGTATGTTTCGCAGCAGTCGTACCCGAGTTGGGTGCTTAAGACTCTCTAGCGCCTCCAGTCGGTCAATGTTTCGTCGAACGGGGTGGGGCTTTGGAGTCAGAACCTGTGCGACCTCTAGCGGAGCGGGGGTCGTGGTAGGTGCTACAGCTGCCGTCGAATCAGTCAGAACTTGGCGCAGTTCACGTCCCCAAGCAGAACGCAGGGCTTGATGGTTGCTCTCGCTGACGAGATCCATGGCCGCTACTGCCCCTGGGAGGTCGTCAACAGCTTTCATCGCATACAGTGTCGGGTCCAGCGCGATGCGTGCTGCGGATCGGAGGGATCTGGCGGTGGCCCGGAGCGCCGCAGCAAAGGCCTCTCCGTCGGGATGATCCAAGCGCCCCTGTATCCACCATCGGCGTAGCGCCAACCAGTAAAGGCCTCGCACCAAACTAAGCTCTCTGGACGAGCGCGCGGCACCGCGACCTACCACGGCCCCTGCACGCCCAAACTCGGCAGTCAGCAGTACCGTGCTGGTGTAGCGATGGTTTGGCGGCAGCGCCTTGAGGGATTGCTCTCGCTGCTCTGCCAGCTCAAGTGCGCTGTCTGAGCCACCGACCAGTGGTCCAAGCCAAGGGGCCGCCTGGAGGATGGCGATTAGGGAGTCTAGTACCCAGACCTGCTCTATCCCCCGAGGGGCCGGGAAGAGGATGTCGACTTCCGACAGGATGCCCGATGGGTCTGCAGCCACGGTACAGGAGTCGGACATCTGGTGAGGTACACTCAATGATCTGGTGTTGGAGTCATCATGCTAGCAGGGATCTGTGCGGATGTTGTAGTACATAAAGTGACTTCTTGGGAGTTCGATCGTCCCTCTCTGGAGGTGCTTGCCGCTTGTAACTACATGACCTAAGGGATTTTTATGTATTTTGTAGTAGACCAAAGCTACTCATCATCCACGTTCTCATAATGTCGGTGGTTCGAGTCCACCCATAGCCACCAAAATCAACAATAAAATCAGTATGTTGTAAGACTAAAGCCCGCCAGAGAAGCGGGCTTTTTTGTGCCTGATCCACTGTCACAGCATTGCTGGATACTTTCGGGTGCGTCTTCCTGGGAGGTCAGCTACGAATGCCGAATCAGGCCTGTGACAGGTTCTGTGACAGTTGGACGTGTCACAGGCCCGAACAAGGCGCTGAATTTGACCCTCACACTCGATTGGTTGCATCCGGTTCCGCAGTTTCCCGCACGCAGTCTTCAGAGCGCACTTTCCATGGATGTGAACCGCCCCGGGTTCTTCGGAGGCTCCAACCTTTGAGAGGATGGAGCCATGAAGACGACAGCAACACGTTACTCCCCGGAGCTGCGCGAGCGTGCGGTGCGGATGGTGCTGGAGCACCAGGGCGATCACGGATCGCAGTGGGCGGCGATTGCCTGGATCGCCGGCAAGGTGGGCTGCACGCCCGAGTCGCTGCGCCGCTGGGTGCGCCAGGCCGAGCGTGACCGCGGTCTGCGCGCCGGCGCAACCACCGACGAGCGTGAGCGGATAAAGGCGCTTGAGCGGGAGAACCGCGAGCTGCGGCAGGCCAACGAGATCCTGCGCAAGGCGTCGGCGTATTTTGCCCAGGCGGAGCTCGACCGCCGGTTCAAGCCATGACGGCGTTCATCGACGAACACCGCGACACGTACGGAGTCGAGCCGATCTGCAGGGTGCTGCCGATCGCTCCGTCGACCTACTACACGCATGTGGCCCGGCGGGCCGATCCGGAACGCCAGCCGATGCGGCAGCGTCGCGATACAGACCTGTGCGAGCAGATCCGCCGCGTCTGGGAAGAGAACTTCCAGGTGTATGGCGTGCGCAAGGTCTGGCGGCAGTTGCTGCGTGAGGGCGTGCAGGTCGGCCGCTGCACGGTGGAGCGACTGATGCGGCAGATGGGGCTGCGTGGCGTGGTCCGTGGCAAGCCGGTGCGCACCACCGTCGCCGACCCGGCGCGGCCGTGTCCGCTGGACCGGGTGAACCGGCAGTTCCGCGCCGACCGACCCGATGCGCTGTGGGTGTCGGACTTCACCTACGTCTCGACCTGGCAGGGCTTTGCCTACGTCGCCTTCGTCATCGACGTGTTCGCCCGGCGCATCGTCGGCTGGAAGGTGGCGGCCACCGCGCACACGGACTTCGTCCTGGATGCGCTGGAACAGGCGCTGCACGCCCGTCGTGGCCCCGCCAGCCGCTCCCTGATCCATCATTCAGACCGCGGCAGCCAATACGTTTCGATCCGCTACACGGAACGTCTGGCCGATGCCGGCATCGAACCGTCGGTAGGCAGCGTGGGCGACTCCTACGACAACGCGTTGGCCGAGACGATCAACGGACTGTACAAGGCCGAGGTCATCCACCGTCGCTTCTGGAAGAGCCGGGAGGCCGTCGAACTGGCCACGCTGGAATGGGTGGATTGGTTCAATCATCGACGTCTGCTGGAGCCGATCGGCAACATCCCGCCGGCCGAGGCAGAAGCCGCGTACTATCGCGACAACCCCGAGTACGCCATGGCGGCGTGACTCACAACAATGAGCCTCCGGAATTCCCGGGGAGGTTCAAGATGCTCTTCACCGTGTATTCGCGATACGTACCCAATCTGACACGCCAGGACAGATTGGCCATTACCGGATTGCTGACACGCGCAAAGGCGGCGGATCCAGAAGCGCCCACGGCCAAGAATGTGCCGGGCGAACAGGGTCGCGTACTGCGAAACGAGGAGGGCGCTTGGACGCCGGTTACATGCCTGCCCACCAAAAAGTCCAGCTTCGACCAGTGGATGGATGATCTTGTCGAAATTTAGGAACACCGAACTGTGGTGCACGAAGGGATGAAGCTGCTCTAAGAGGCTGACTGGAAGTGGCTCAATCCAGCTCAGTGAAAATCCCGGCTGCGCACAGCCAGTGATGCAAGCCACGGGCTGAGATCATGCAGGTGGCGGGCGATCAGGTGACACACGCCGTCTTTGATCTCCAGTTCACCATCGACCTGCAACAGACGTGATTCCAGCAATGCGCGACGTTGCCGCTGGGCCAGCTGCTGCCAGACCACGACATTGACCAGGCCGAACTCGTCTTCCAGGGTGACAAAGGTGACGCCTCCGGCGGTCTGCGGGCGTTGGCGGCCGATGACGAGGCCGGCGGCACGGACCGCACGATCGGCATTGAAACCGGCAAGTTCGCGCGAGCTTTTGCAGCGTTGTCTGCTCAGTCGGGCGCGTAGCAGTGCGAGCGGATGCCGGCCCAGTGTGGTGCCAGTGGTGGCGTAATCGGACAGCAGTTCCTCACCGATACCCGGCAACGGCAAACTGATGGCCACATCCGGCGTGGCGATGCCTTCAAGCAACGGGCGTTGTGGTTCCAGCCCGGCCACGGCCCAGCGCGCACGGTGGCGATGGCCGGCGATGCCACGCAAGGCACCTGCATCGGCCAGACGCGCAAGTGGGGATTTTTCATTGCTGTGGGTGCCACCTGCGCTGCCGGACAGATCCAGACAGGCGCGTTGGGCAAGGTCGGATACATCGGTGAAGGGACGGTGCGCGCGTGCCGCGACGATGCGTTGCGCGGCGCCCTCGGCCAACCCGCGGACCATGCGCAAACCCAGACGGATGGCGAAGGCACCGCGCTTGTCCTGTTCCAGCGAGCAATCCCAATCGCTGTAACGCACATCCACCGGATACACCGCCACGCCGTGGCGGCGGGCATCCTGCAGAATCTGGTCCGGGCTGTAGAAACCCATCGGCTGACTGTTGATGATGGCGCAGGCAAACGCCGCCGGATGGTGGCATTTGAGCCAGCAACTGGCCCAGGTCAGCAACGCAAAACTGGCCGAATGGGATTCAGGAAATCCGTATTCGCCAAAGCCCTTGATCTGCCCGAAGATGCGCTCGGTGAAGGCCTCGTCGTAACCGCGTTCGAGCATGCCACCGATGAGTTTTTGCCGATGCGGCTCCAGCCCACCGTGGCGTTTCCACGCCGCCATCGCGCGACGCAGCTGATCCGCTTCTCCCGGCGTGTAGCCGGCGGCAACCACGGCCAGTTCCATCACCTGCTCCTGGAACAGCGGCACGCCCAAGGTGCGTTCGAATACTTTCTTCAGCGCCTCGGACGGATAGCTAACCGGCTCCTCGCCGCGTCGCCTGCGCAGGTAGGGATGCACCATGTCGCCCTGGATCGGGCCGGGGCGGACGATGGCGACCTGGATCACCAGGTCGTAGAACTCTTTCGGCTTCAGGCGAGGCAGCATCGCCATCTGCGCGCGTGATTCAATCTGGAAGGTGCCGATGGTGTCGGCCCGGCTGATCATGTCCCAGGTGGGTGTGTCGTCGGCCGGGATCGTCGCCAGCGTCAGGTCCGGTCCATCGTGCCGGCGCAGCAGATCCAGACAACGGCGCAGCGCGCTCAACATACCCAGCGCCAGCACGTCGACCTTCATCAGGCCCACGGCATCCAGATCGTCCTTGTCCCACTGCACCACGGTGCGCCCTTCCATCGCGGCGTTTTCCACCGGCACCAGCGTGTGCAGCGGATGCTCGGAAATGACGAAGCCGCCCGGATGCTGCGACAGGTGTCGGGGGAAACCGACCAGTTCACCGGCCAACACCAGAATGCGATGGATCAGCGGGCTGTCCGGATCGAAACCGTGCTCGCGCAGGATGGCCGCATCGGGCAGCGCATCACTCCAGTGCCCGACGCAATCGGCCAGCGCGTTGACGCTGTCCGGCGGCAAACCGAGGGCACGCGCCACATCACGCAGCGCGCCGGTGGCGCGGTAGCTGCTGGCCACGGCGGTGAGTGCGGCGCGGTCGCGGCCATAGCGGGCGAACACGTACTGGATGACTTCCTCGCGCCGCTCGTGCTCGAAATCCACGTCGATATCCGGCGGCTCGTTGCGCTCGCGCGAGATGAAGCGCTCGAACAGCATGCCGATGCGTTCCGGATCGATCTCTGTGATGCCCAGCGCGTAGCAGACCGCCGAGTTCGCCGCCGAGCCACGGCCCTGGCACAGAATGCCGCGTGAGCGTGCGAAGCGGACCAGATCGTGCACGGTGAGGAAATAACTCTCGTAGCCCAGTTCGGCGATCAGTGTCAGTTCCTTGTCGATCAACCGGTGCGCCTTGTCCGGCACGCCCTGCGGCCAGCGCCAACGCATGCCTTCCTCGACGCACTGGCGCAGCCAAGCCGTGGCGCTGAAACCGGGCGGCACCACTTCGTGTGGGTACTGGTAACGCAACTGCGAAAAATCGAACGTGCAGCGCCGCGCAATGCGTACCGATTCGGTCAGCAGTTCCGCCGGATACAGGCCAGCCAGGGCCGCGCGCGATCGCAGATGCCGCTCCCCATTCGGGAACAGCCGGTACCCGGCTTCGGTCACCGTGACGTGATGGCGGATCGCGGTCAGCGTGTCCTGCAAAGCACGACGACCACGCGCATGCATATGCACATCGCCAGCAGCGACCAGCGGCAGCGCCAGTGTTTCACCCAGCGCCTGGAGTTGGGCAAGGCGCGCGGCGTCATCGGGGCCGCGATGCAGTTCCACCGCGATCCACAGCCGTTCGGGAAAACATGCGCGCAACCAGTGGCCGTCGCCGACAGCCGGAGCATCGCCGGGCAGCCACAGCGCGAGCAGGCCATCGGTGTCGTTGTCCAGATCCTCGCGCAACAGCCGGTAGCTGCCTTTTTCCGCACGGCGGCGGGCGGCGGTGACCATGCGGCACAGGCTCTGGTAGCCGGCGAGGTTTTCCGCCAACAGCACCAGTTTCGGGCCGTCTTCGATCTGCATTTCGCAGCCGACGATGAAGGCGATGCCGGCTTCCTTCGCCGCCTGCCAGGCACGCACTGCACCGGCCAGCGTGCATTCGTCAGTGATCGCCAGCGCTGCGTAGCCGTGGTGTTTCGCGCGCTGGAACAACTCACGGGCGCTGGAAGCGCCGCGCTGGAAACTGAAGTTCGACAGGCAATGCAATTCGGCATAGTCCGGGAGCGCGGCCGTGCTCATGCGAACCAGCCATGCAGCAGCAGCCGGCCATCGCCGTCGTGCGGATGGAAAGCCCAGGCGTACTGGCCGCTGCGGGTGCGCACGCGGTAGTAGTCGCGGCGGATGTCGCCCCCATCCCACCAGCCGGTTTCAATGCGTTCCGGGCCAGCCAGCACCTGCGGCAGCGCATCAGGCAGACGGCGCGGCTCGTGCAGCAACCAGGCCGGGCGCGGCAGTGCCGGACCGGCAGGCGCGGCAGCGGATTCAAGCAGGCACTGCGTGGCCTTTTCAGGACGATGGTCGGTCGGTGCGGCCAGGGTCTGCACTGCGTCTTCACCCAGGCGCGCGCGCAGGCGTTCACGCAGGGCCTGCCACGGCGTGGATTGCTGCGGACGTGGATCGAACAGTTCACGCCGTTCCGGCACGAACGGCGGCAGTTCTTCCGCACGCAGCGTCATGCCACGCACCGGCGCCGGCAGATGCGCGCGCTCCAGCCGGCCGCGCGCCAGTTCAAACAGACGGGCCGCATCGCGCTCGGGCGCCAGCAGGCCGACAGGTACAGGCGTAGCTGGATGACCTTCGTGTTCCAGCAGCAGCTCGAAGTGCTGCACACCGCCATCGCGGGCGACCAGATACAGCGCCAGATCGGCGGTCAGGCGGCGCAGCGGAAACAGCAGGGCCTGCGAGGATTCGACCTCAAAACCCAGCTCGACCTGCGCCTGGAAACGATCCGGCGGGCGATACAGTGTCAGCGCCATGTCGCGCTCACCGAGCAAGGCATCCAGATGTGCCAGCAGCTTCGGTGAAAAGCGCCGCGCCAGACTGCTGCGCGGCATGGCCTGCACCTGTGCCAGTGTGCGCAGGCCCATGCGTGCGAGGGAATCGGCCATGCCGGCCGGCAGGCCAATGCGATCCACCGGCACATGCTGAAAGCGTGCACGCAGCGTCTGCGGGTCTTCGCATGCTGCGCCATCCTCGATCCCGGTCAGCACGCGTGCGGCCAGCGGCCACGGCGCCAACGCGAGGCGATGGCGGAAGCCCATCGCGTCCAGTTCCTCGCGCCAGCGCGCCTGCAAGGTCTGCCAGTGCCCGAACAGCCCCTGGCTGCCGGCCACTTCCACCACCAGCGCGCGACGCCCCAGCACCGCGACCTGCGAGCTGAAACCGTAAGCCCAGGCCGCGAGCAGATCCAGTTGACGGGTTTCCTCGCGCGGGTCGTGGATCAACATGCGCAACTGCCCGGCCAGCGCCTGCGCGGTGGTCAGTGACTGACCCGGCCGCAGGCCCAGCGCACGGGCGCGTTCGCAGACATCGCGCAGCACGCGGCGCTGCAGCGGACCATCGATCAGCACCGTGGGCAGAGGACTTTCCGGCGCACGGCGGAGACAGCCATCAAGCGCCAGATGCGGCAGCAACAGACAGGCCCAGTGCATCGCCCGGACTCAGTGCGCGTTGAACGGAATCGACTGCGGCGGCGCCATTCCGCCGCGACACTTGAGCACGCGCAGCGCCGATGCAGCCGCATCAATGGCGATGCGCAACGCCGCCGGCGAAGGGTTGCGCGCGGCCTGCAACGGACGCCAGGCCAGCGCCAGGGTCTGGCCGGTTTCAGCCGCCACCTGGAGCCGGCGCAGGGCGCGGTCATCGGCCAGCTGTGGCCAGCACAACACCGCGCCGCAACTGCCCGAACGCAGGCATTGCTCGGCCGCCCACAAGGCATCCTTCGGGCTTTCCGCGCTCACCAGATGCAGGCGCTCCAGCGCGATACCGGCGTTCTGCCAGGCCGGCGCGAAAGGCCGATGCGGCGGCGCCACCAGCACGATGCGCTCACCCGCCTGCGACAGACGCGCCAGCGCCGGCCAAGCCAGACGGACTTCGCCCACGCCTTCGGCCGCATGAAGGATTTCGCTCAACGCCGAACCCGGCCAACCGCCTGCCGGCAGCACTGCATCCAGTGCCGCGTGGCCGGTGGCGTGGACCGAAGGCGCGGCCGGGAAACTGCCGCCTTTCCACAGCCGACGACCGTCCAGCAGGTCCTCAAGCCCGGCATCCGGCGCAGGGGTGCCCACGGCGGCATCGTTGGCGGCCAGCGGCTGCGGCCAGGCAAGCACGGCACCCATGTCAGCCGCGCCGCACCAGGCCGCAGTAGATGCCTTCGATGGCGAACTCCTGACCAGCCTTCACTTCGATCGGTGCATAGGCCGGATTGCGCGACAGCAAGCGCACCTGGCCCTGTTGCAGCGACAGACGCTTGATCGTGATCTCGCCATCGAGCCGGGCCACGACCACCTGACCGTCGCGTGCCTCGGAACTGCGATGCACGCCGACCAGATCGCCATCCAGAATGCCGTCCCCGTTCATCGAGTCGCCCTGTACCCGCAGCAGGTAGTCGGGCCGCTGCGAGAACAGGCGCGCATCCAGCGACAGCGTATCGACCAGTTCGGCATCGGCCTCGATCGGCACGCCGGCCGCCACCCGGCCGAGGATCGGCACCGGCAACGTGGTGGATTTAAGCCCCGCACCAGCAGGCCGGATGCCACGCGCCTGTCCCGGGGTCAGCTCGACCAGTCCGGCCTCCGCCAGCGCCAGCACCTGCTTGCGCGCCGCCCCGCGTGAAGCCAATCCGCAGGCAGCGGCGATCTCGGCCAGCGAGGGAGGCTGGCCGTGGATGAGGGCGCGTTCCTGAATGAAGGTCAGGATGGCCTGGCGGCGGGGGCTGAGGGGAATCATGGAGTACATTTGTACCCCATTGATGCAGCGCCTGCCAACCTCGATCAGATGAGGACGTGGATTCTACGGGCACGGAGGCACGCCATCTGGGGCCCCGGTAGTTGTCAACGAAGTTGTCCGCTCGATCATGCGGCCAACCCGCCGGCGCGGCTCAGCTCTGATCCGAGTAATAGTGGGCAAAGGCGTCGCGGATCTGGCTGCGCAGCTGTCCGTCATCCCACGGCTTGGTCAGGAATCGGAAAACCGCACCCTGGTTGACCGCTTCCGTGACCACGCTGAGATCGGTATAGCCGGACAGGATGATGCGCACCGTGTTGGGATAAAGGCTCTTCACCTTGCCCAGCAATTCGGTGCCCGACATGCCCGGCATGCGCTGGTCGGACAGGATCACCTGGATCGGATGCAGTGCCAGCAGGTCCAGTGCTTCGGCACCGCTGCGGGCAATGAGGATGTTGTAGCCGTCCCGCCGCAGCAGACGGGTCAGTGCATTGCAGATTCCGATCTCGTCGTCCACCACCAGCAGGTTGCGGTGATCGGACGGCTCCGCACCGGGGATGGCGAGCTTGCGCCTGCTCATGATGCTGGCGACAAAGGCGTCGGCCTCTATCGGTGGGCTGAAGAGGTTGCCCTGCATCTCGTCGCAATCGTGCTTGGTCAGGAACTTGAGCTGTGCGTGTGTCTCGACGCCCTCGCCAACCGCCTTGAGGCGCAAGCTGCGCGCGATCCGGATGATCGCCAGCGCGATCGCGGCATCCTCGACGCTGCGGGTGACATCGACAATGAAGCTGCGATCAATCTTGACCCGGTGGAACGGCAGCTGTTTGAGGTGCGAGAGCGAGGAATACCCTGTGCCGAAATCATCGAGCGCCAGCCCGACACCGAGCCCGCGCAGCTGTTTGAGTACGAGTGCCGACGTGGCCATGTCCTGCAGCACGGCACTTTCGGTCAATTCCAGTTCGATCAGGTCGGGCGTCAGCCGGTGCCGGGCAAGGGTTTCCGTCATGATCCTGAACAGGTCGCCACGGTTGATCTGGATAGCCGAGATGTTGGCGCTGATCTGCACGAGCGGCACGCCTGCAGCCCGCCACTGGGCTTGCTGCCAGCACACCTTGTCGAGTACCCAGTTGCCAATCTGGTAAATTAGCCCGCTGCGTTCGGCGGCACCGATGAACTCGCCGGGCATGATCAGACCACGTTCCGGATGGTGCCAGCGCAGCAGTGCCTCCGCCCCCACGATTTCACCGCTTACCAGGTCCACCCGTGGCTGATAGACGAGCCGGAACTGCTCCTGGTTGAGCGCTTCATGCAACTGCGTTTCCAGTGATTGGGCACTGCCGTGCTGGCCGCTGCGCGAATACCTGCTGAATCGTTCGCCACCCGCCTTGGCCAGGTGCAGGGCGGCTCCGGCCCGCTCCAGGTCAGGCAGGTCGTCCGCGTCATCCGCAGCGGCCGAATAATGGGCGGCGCCGAATCGTGCCTTCAGCTGAATGTCCTCGTCGCCCACTCTGAACATGCGTTCGAAGACCAGCGTCAGCCGGCGCCGCATTTCTTCGCAGACATCGCTTTCGACGGTGGCGGGCGCGGGTTCGGCGACGGCGAACGTGTCACCGCCGACGCGCGCGATCAGCGCGGGACTCTGGAACGATTCGCTCAGGCGGGAGCCCACTTCCTGCAGCAAATGGTCTCCCGCGGCGCGCCCATACTGTCGGTTGGTCTGGGCGAACTTCTCCAGATCCAGCATGACGACACCCAGTTGTCCGCCCTGGGTGTGCACCTCGTTTGCCAGCACCTCCACGTGTTCGTGGAACGACTGGGCGTTCATCAGGCCGGTGAGCGGATCGAAGTGGATCAGGTGGTGCAGCTGGCTGGCGGTCTCGATATGTTCCAGGGCATAGGAGAGGTCGCGTGCGACCCACTCCAACAGCTCGATCTCCGCTTCGTCGAAGAACCCGGGCTCCGATGCCATAAACACCAGCGCACAATCCACTTTCCCTGCGACCAATAGCGGGAATGCGGCCCCCGAGTGCCCTCTCGGCGACTCGATGCAACAGGCAAGTTCAGGAGATGCAATGTCCGAATCGGCGAGCGTATCGGTGACAACCGAGCGGGCGCTGTGCAGGGCGCGAATGCCCAGGGTCTCCTTGTGGTGGCTCGGGTCGAGCATCAGGTCATCGGATGAAAGATCCTCGCTGTTGCACGCCGCGCTGCCCGCAGGACGCCGCAACATGCCCGTCGCCGAGTCGATTTCCTCCACCCACGCCATGGCGAAATCACCATCCTGCACCGCGATGCGGCAGGCCTCGCGCAGCAGCGAGGCGCGGTCCTTGCGCCGCAGCATGGCTGAGTGGATCGCGCCGATCATGCGTCGCAACCGGTTCAGGCGTGCGAGTCGGTGCTCCTGCAGCTTGCGCTCCGTGACATCGTTCATCAGGAGCAGGAAGGTGCCATCGGGCATGCCTGTGAGGGTGACACGAACGATGACGCCCTTGTCCGGGCCGTGGGGCAAGCGCCACTCTTCATGAACCCGCCCGCCGTCGGCAAAGCGCGCCAATCCGGCGGGAGCAGGCGGAAAGTTGTCCCCACCGGTGAGTTCAGACAGGTGTTTGCCGAGGATTGCAGATCGTTTCCGGCCTAATATTCGGCATGCGGCCGGGTTGACGTCGACGCAGATCCCATGGGCGTCGCCAACCAGAACGCCTGCCGGCGCGTGCTCGAACAGCAGGCCGTAGCGTTCCTGACTTTGTCGACGCAGCTCCTCGGCTTCGACCCGCGCGGATATGTCTATGCCCACGCCGACCAAACAGTCGGCCCCATCAAGTTGCACGCGTCGCCCGCTGAGTAAATGCGGCCGGACGCGCCCCCCGTGCAAACGTATGCCCGCTTCAACGGCCGCATCGCCGTGTGCAAATGCCCTTTCAATCGCGGCCTTGAGTCGATCACGATCCGACTCTGCAACGAAATCGGCTGAGCTCATGTCGCGAATCTGCTCTGGACGAAGCCCGGTGAGGCGCTCGAAGTTCCGGTTCCAGCGCAGAAGGCGGCCTTCCCTGTCGTACAGGTACAAGATGCCCGGCATGCTCTCGATCATGGCATCGGTCAGGCGCTGCGCGCGTTCGGCCTGCTGCTGCGTTTGCCGCATTGCCTCGGTACGCGCCAGAACTTCCAGCCCGAATCCGATGCCGTTGGCAAATCGCTCCAACAGCGAAATTTCCTGCTCGCGGAAGTACCCGCGCTCGCGCGAGTAGACATTGAGGGTGCCGGCAATCGTTCCCTTGTCCCGGATCGGGATGGCGGCTGCCGCGCGCAGCGCGCAATCGCGTATCGCGTGCTGCCATGGTGCCTGGCGGGCGTCGTTTTCCAGGTCGTTGCTGACGCAATACCTGCCGGTGCGAAACGCCGTGCCGATGACACCGCGCCCCTCGGCACGGTCGTCTGCGAAGACGGCGATGCGGGAAAGTTGCGCCCAGGCTTCCCCGGCAAATGCCACGGGCAGGATCCGCTGCGTCGCAGGTTCGTGCCAGCCGACCCAGGCGGTGGAAAACCCGGCATCCTCGACCAGACACGTGCAGGCGGTCTGGAACAGCTTGTCGCGCGGCGGCTCACCGGCGACGACCTGGACAAGCCGGGTCAGCGCCGCATAAAGCCGGGAGAGCCGCACGGCCTCATTTTCCCGCACGAGCAACGCGCGGATGTCACGAATCTGTTCGACCACACCCGTGACGCGGCCATCGACGCCGCGCACTGGCGTGCAATGGACCAGCACGCAGACCCTGTCGCCATTGCGGTGCAGCCGGGAGGTTTCAAGCGGCTCGGTCCGGCCGGCCTCGCGACATCTGCGGAGCAGGCGCGCATGCTCTTCCTGTTCGTATTCCGGAACGATGCGGCTGATCGGCGTGCTGAGCATTTCTTCGGCGCGGTACCCGAAGATGCGTTCGGCACCCAGATTCCAGCCGGTGACATGACCGGCTTCGTCGCTGCTGATGACGGCATCCAGTCCGCCATCCGGGGTCACCGGAAGTTCTCCGCACTCCGCCCAGGATGGCTCCTGCGTGCTGCCGTCCGCCAGTTTCTGCGATGTGCAGTTCCGGATGCGGCGGGCCAGCTGCGAGGCGACCAGGCGCAGACCCGCATGGCGCCGTGCGTCCCAGGCCACCGGTTCCGGGGCAAGCACGCACAGACTGCCAAGGACCTTACCATCCTCGCCGAGCAGCGGCACGCCGACGAGAAACACCGGTACCGGTGCACCCGCCGTTCTGGTGATCGATGGCAGTGCGGATCCTTTCGACGGATCGAACATGGTTCCGTCGACCGCTCCGGTCGCGACGCCCAGGCATGCTGGTGCCAGGGCATCCATTTGGGCTGCATCCAGCCCGGTGGCCATGCACGGCGTCTGGAACTCATCGGAGCCGAGTGAGAGCAGGGCGATCGGAAGCTCACAGATGTGCGCCGCCAGCGCCAAGGCATCCTCGCCCCCAGCCATCATCGCCAACGCGTGGAGCCACCGCGTCGAAGCAGCCTCAGATCCTGCGCTGCCGGAATGTTCCATCGCGATCGATCCTGCAGTTCAAGGTGGCGTGAGCCTGGCATCAGCCGGCGGGCGGTCCGCAGCCCGGATATCGGGCACACAGCCCCGGCTCGCACGAAGACGTGCGGCGGAACTGGAAACCGGTGTCGTACGATTGCACCGCCCGCGGGCATTTCCTATCATCGTTGCGACTGATTCGCAAGTTCTGTCGGATACTCTGGTCGCGCGCGACATGCCTGTCGATCAGGTCGTATTCGGATGAAATCATGGAGCGCGGAATGCACCCATCGCGGCACCCGATTCGTCTCCCAAACGCCTCCTGGTCCGTTGAGGACGATGTTGCCGGGCCTTCTGCCGGGATCGGCCGGCGTGATCTGACGCGCCGCGCGCGGTACCCGCTCCGAGGGCCTTGATGGACGCCGAACGCCCCGCTTCGTCAGCATCAAGCACGGTGGTCGGACCGGTCAGCCGACCAGATGAGCCGGAGCGGGTCAATTTGCATGTCCTGAAATTGGTCGAGTACATGCCGGCCGCCGTGCTGTTGCTGGAAGCCGATCAATCCATCCTCTACAGCAATCGCGCCGCGAAACTTCTGGCCCAGGTGCTCTCGCCGGTTCAGGGCGGTGCTCCGCGCATCCACGTGCAGGATTGGCATCCACAGCTGGTGCCGCCGGACGCGCTGGAGTTGTGCCGTTTGCGTGGCACGTGGTCTGGCAATGTGACGCTGGATCTGCCGCATCGCTCGTCGCGCGTGCTCCAGGTCAAGATCAACGCGCTCGGAGAGCGCGGCGGTGCGCCGTACGGTTTATCGTTGCGCGACGTCACCCTGGAGCACTGCCGCCAATTGGAGCTCAATCTGCGCAACAGCGAGCTCGAAGTGGCGCTGGCCAGGCTCAGCAATGTTCAGGAAGCCGTGTTGAAGACCGAGAAGCTTGCTTCGATCGGCCAGCTGGCGGCCGGTGTGGCGCACGAAATCAACAATCCGATGGCTTACGTCAAGTCCAATCTGAACGCGCTGCGGCACGATATCTTTCAGCTGCTGTCCGAAACCCGCGCCCGCCTGGATGGCCAGCCCCTGAGCGAGGATGAAGGAATTGATATTGAGGAGGTTGCGAGCGAGATCCGGGATCTGATCGCCGAATCGTGCGAAGGTGTGGATCGCGTCGTCAAGATCGTCCGTGACCTCAAGGACTTTTCCCATGTGGATCGGATCGACAACTGGGTATTGGCCGACCTTCATGCCGGGCTCGAATCGACCCTGAACATCGTCCGGAACGAACTTAAATACAAGGCCCATATCGTCAAGACGTTCGGGGAGCTGCCACTGATCGAATGCCTGTCCTCGGAACTCAACCAGGTTTTCATGAACATATTGATGAATGCGGGACAGGCACTGGACAATTACGGTGTCATCACCGTCACCACCGAGCGTTATGGCGACAAGGTGCGTGTCTCGATAGGCGATGACGGCAAGGGCATACCCGAGGACGTGCTGCCGCGGATTTTCGACCCCTTCTACACCACCAAGATCGTGGGCGAAGGCACTGGGCTGGGACTCGCGATTTCCTATGGCATCGTGGCCAAACACCACGGCACGATCGAGGTCACCAGCGTGCCGGGGCAGGGCACGCTGTTTTTGATCGAATTGCCGATCGAGCAGCCTCGTTCGCGGGGCATGGAGTCATGAAATGTATCGAGTATTGTTGCTGGACGACGAACCCAACATTCTGCGCGCGCTGCGGCGATGCCTGACCGCCATCAGCCCTCAGCGCCTGGATGGTGATCCGTTGGAAATTGATGCCTTCAGTTCTCCCACGGACGCGCTGCGCAGCTGTGAGGAAGCCACATTTGACCTGATCCTCACCGACTACCGGATGCCGCGCATGGACGGCGTGGAGTTCCTGACGCGGGTGATTCCGCTCCAGCCTGATGCTCCGCGGGTGATCATTTCCGGCTTCGCCGATCGCGACGCCATCATCGCGGCGATCAACGACGCGCAACTGACCCGCTTCATCGAAAAGCCGTGGGACGATGGGGCACTGCAGGAGGCCGTGGTAACCATCCTGACACGCGGCAAGGTACAGGCCGTGCAGGCCTTCGCGCGTTCCGCAGCGTCCGAACGCGAGAGGCAGCGCCTGGAGGAGGAGTGTCCGGGCATCACCACGATTGACCGCGACCCGGATGGCGGCATCTGGCTTGACCTAGATGAGGTCAAGGACTGACACGGCGGCGGATTGTTTCATCGTCTTGAATGATCCGGGAGAACTCGGGGCGATTGATGTCGCCTGTCATCGTCGGGCCTCCGGCTCCTTGCCGAAGCGCGGCGGCGCCGGGGTGAATTCCCGGTTGTCCAGATCCGGCAGTTTCATGCGGCCGGCGGCCCAGTCGGCGCGGGCCTGGTCGATGCGTTCCTTCGAGGAGGAGACGAAGTTCCAGTCGATGTAGCGCGGGCCGAGCGGTTCGCCGCCCAGTGCCATGACCACGGCGTCGCCGATGGCGGTGATGGTGACGGGTTTGCCGGGCATCAGCACTGCCATGCTGCCCGGTTCGATGCGTTGGCCGTCCAGTTCGACCTCGCCGCTGGCGACATAGACGGCGCGTTCGGGGTATTCGGCTGGCAGCGAGATGCGGGTGCCGGCGCGCAGTTGCCAGTGCACGTAGAACTGCGGCGAGTCGGTTTCCACCGGCGATTGCAGGCCGGCGAGGTGGCCGGCGATCAGGCGGCCATGGATGCCGCTGTCGCGCCACTCCGGCAGCGCATCGGCGCGGTGATGCCAGAAGCCGGGCTCGCGTTCCTCCTTTTCTTCCGGCAACGCCACCCAGGCCTGCACGCCGTCGAGCGGGCCGCCGTGGCTGCGCAGGTGTTCGAACCGTTCCGAATGGGTGATGCCGCGCCCGGCGGTCATCCAGTTCACCTCGCCCGGCTGGATCGCCTGCTCGAAGCCGAGGCTGTCACGGTGCGTAATGTGGCCGTCGAACAGATAGGTGATCGTGGACAGACCGATGTGCGGATGCGGACGGATATCGGCTTCGCGGGGCAGACCGGCGGCAATCTGTTTGGGCCCCATGCGGTCGAAAAAGATATAAGGGCCGACCATGCGCCGCTGCGCCGAGGGCAGGACGCGGCCAACCACGAAGGCGCCCAGATCGCGTTGGCGCTGGTTGATGACATGTTCGATCACGATGGTTTCCTGCTTTGATGTGGGTTGATCAGCCTCATTGCGCATTTCCTTCTCCCTTCGGAGTGAGGAGTGCTTTCGAGCAGCAACGCTGCAAGCGCGCAGGCCGGTGTACGGGTTCGGACGGCGCGTTGTGGATAGACCAGCAAAACATCACGGCGGCCGAACCCTCATCCGGCCGTGCGGGCCACCTTCTCCGGGGGAGAAGGAAAGCACCAGCTGCACAGCCGAGCCGCGCTGGGCGGCGCAGCCGATCTCCGCGCCGGCTGCACGCTTACAGTTTCCGCAGCGCGCCCTGGGCCAGTTCGATCGCCTTCTGCCGGTTGGTTTCCGGGTCCGAATCGGCTTTCACGTTGATGTGCACCAGGTTGCTGCCGGAAAGGAAGGTCAGCTGCGACATCGCCGTACCCCAACGTGCCTGTTCGCCGATGCCGGGAATATCCTGCGCGTCTTTGTAGACCGAGGTGCTGGCCTTGAATGCTTCCGGCCCGACGCCGCGTGCCACCACCAGCATCAGCTTGGCCGGATCGCGCACCTGGATCTCCTGCCCGCCGACGTGGATGGTGCGCACCACCAGATCGGTGCCCCATTCGTAGGAGCAGTTCGGGAAGGCGCCGCCGCCTTCGTCCACCTTCAGTTCGGTTGCCGTGTCGATGCCGAAGTGGGCGCGGATGTCATCGTTGCTGAAGATCTGGCAGGCGCTGGAAAGCGCGCGTGCATTCTCTTTGGCTGCTGCTTTCGGCGCCGCATTTGGTGTGGCGTCGGCCGCCGGGGTGTCGGCGGTGTTGCAGGCGGCCAGCAGGCCGCAGGACAGAAGCAGGGGCAGGAACAGGGCAGTACGCATGGGTGATCGACCTCGGGCAGATGGAAAAGACGGATTCGTATGCCGGAACACGACGGCGCGGATACGGCTTGTGCAAAGCGCTGCCCGAGTGTGGTCAGCCCGGCGCGCCACTGCAAGCCGCTGAAGTGTCTGCGTGGAAAGCCGGCCGGGTGTGGCGTGAAGGCGCGTTCGACGCGTATTTCGCCTGCCTGGGTGATCGTGATCGGGGCGGATTTGGGATTCCGGCGTAACACGCGGCAAACATTCGCGACACCTGTTCCGCCGTACCATGGCATCGCAGCCGTACATGCCGTGCGGGCGCCTTTTCAACCTGGCGGGAGAAGAAGATGAAAACCTACAACGTTGGTTACCTGGTCGGCAGCCTTGCCAAGGATTCGATCAACCGCAAGCTCGCCCATGCGCTGATCAAGCTGGCGCCCGAGCAGTTGAAGTTCACCGAAATCCCGTTCGCCGAGCTGCCGCTCTACAGCTACGACTACGACGCCGATTACCCGGAAGCTGGCCGCAACTTCAAGAAGGCGATCGAGTCCTCCGATGCGATCCTGATCATCACGCCGGAGTACAACCGTTCCATTCCCGGCAGCCTGAAGAACGCCATCGACTGGGCCAGCCGGCCATGGGGCACCAACTCCTTCGCGCATATCCCGTCGGCGGTGATCGGCACTTCGCCCGGCGCGATCGGCACCGCCGTGGGCCAGCAGCATCTGCGCAGCATCCTGGGTTTCCTGAACTCGCCGCAGATGAGTTCGCCGGAGGGCTACATCCAGTTCAAGGACGGCTTCCTCAACGATGCCGGCGAAGTGGCCGATGCTGGTACCGCGAAGTTCCTGGCCAGCTATCTGGAAGAGTTCCACCAGCACATCGCACGGGTGCTGACGGTGCTGCCGCGCGGCGCCTGAAACCTGCCTGATCCGTGGCCTGCCCGTGTCACTGCGGGCGGGCCATTGGCGCTGTGGCCGGCGCTGGTGTTGTCGCCGGGCGTGGTATAACGTTGGTTATAACTACCACGGAGCACGACGATGAAGCTCAAGATCACCACCATCGGCAATTCGGCCGGCGTCATCCTGCCCAAGGAACTGCTGGCCCGCCTGCGGTTGCAGAAGGGCGATGAACTGTTCGCACTGGAAACCCCGGACGGCATCCGTCTGACGGTGTTCGATCCGACCCTGGCCGAGCAGTTGGAAGTGGCCGAACGAATCATGCGCGAAGATCGCGCCGTGCTGCACAAGCTCGCGCAGTAGGGGTGAGCCATGATCGTCTGGATCGAAAAGCCTTTTGCCCTGGCCATCCACGACCGCCAGTTGGCCGAGCATGGCGGCAGCAGCGG
>Ga0172382_10001784_pt1 | contig 37480 bp, 32 predicted proteins | sample Leawel138RmetaG_FD_122245 | JGI IMG/M metagenome (GOLD analysis project Ga0172382, IMG submission 122245) | Leachate microbial communities from a municipal landfill in Southern Ontario, Canada - Leachate well 138R metaG | ecosystem: Engineered > Solid waste > Landfill > Unclassified | place... | reverse complement strand
TGATCCTCGACACCCTGCAGCGCGTCGCCGCGGAAGGCGTGCCGCCGGAGCAGGTGGAGGCCATGCTGCACCAGCTGGAGCTGTCGCAGCGCGAGGTGAGCGGCGACGGCTTCCCCTACGGCCTGCAGCTGATGGTGCATGCCCTGTCGCCGGCCCTGCACGGCGCCGATGCCGCCGCCGTGCTCGACATCGACCCGATCCTGACCCGCCTGCGCCAGCGCATCGCCGACCCGGAGTTCATCAAGGGCGAGGTGCGCAAGATCCTCGACAACGCGCACCGTGTGCGCCTCACCATGCGCCCCGATACCGGCCTCTCCGCCGAACGCGCCGCCCAGGAGGCGGCGCGGCTGGCCGCCATGCAGGCGGCACTGAGCGCAGAAGAAAAGCAGCGCATCATTGCCCAGGCGGCGGCACTCGCCGCGCGCCAGGCCAAGCTGGATGACCCGGAGGTACTGCCCAAGGTCAGCCTCGACGACGTGCCCACCGAACTGCACGTGCCGCAGGGTGAGGCGGCAGCCATCGCCGCCATTCCCTCCACCTGGTATACCCGCGGCACCAATGGCCTCGTCTATCAGGAGCTGGTGGTCGATCTGCCGGCACTGGAGCCGGACCTGGCCGACCTGCTGCCGATGTTCTGCAACATCGTCACCGAGGTGGGCAGCGGCGGCCGCGACTACCTGGCCACGCAGGAACTGCAGGCCGCGGTCACCGGCGGCCTCTCCGCGCGCAGCACGGTGCGCGGTTCCATCGACGATGCCAATCGGGGCCGCGGCGTATTCGTGCTGTCCGGCAAGGCCCTGGCGCGCAACCACGCCGCCCTCTCCGACCTGCTGCGCGAAACCTTCGACAGTGCGCGCTTCGACGAACTGGAACGGCTACGCGAACTGGTGGCGCAGGAGCGCCTGCAGCAGGAACAGAGCGTCACCGGCAGCGGCCACGGCCTCGCCATGATGGCCGCGGCCGCCGGCCTCTCGCCCACCGCCGCCCTGAGCCACCGCTGGTATGGCCTTGCCGGCATCAAGGCGCTGAAGCATCTCGACGATGCACTGGACGATGCGGTGGCCCTGCAGGCCTATGCCGAGCGCCTGCAGCGGCTGCGCAATGCCCTGCTCAAGGCACCGCGGCAGTTCCTGCTCATCGGCGAGGAGGAACAGCGCAGCGGCCTGACCTCGGCCCTCGCCGCGCGCTGGGCCGATGCCGCCGCGGCAGAGGACACCGCTCCCTTCACCCTGCCGGCCAGCAGCGAACCGCGCAACCAGGGCTGGACCACCTCCACCCAGGTCAACTTCTGCGCCCGGGCCTATCCGGCGGTGCCGATGGAACACGCCGATGGCGCCGCATTGATGGTGCTGGGCGGCTTCCTGCGCAACAACTTCCTGCACCGCGCCATCCGCGAACAGGGCGGCGCCTACGGCGGCGGTGCCGGCTACGACCCGGACAGCGCAGCCTTCCGCTTCTATTCCTACCGCGACCCGCGCCTGGCCGAGACCCTGGCCGATTTCGATGCCTCGGTGCGGTGGCTGCTGGAGCACGACCATGAATGGCGTCTGGTGGAAGAGGCGATCCTCGGCGTGATCTCCTCCATCGACAAACCGGGCTCACCGGCGGGCGAGGTGAAGAAGACCTTCCACGCCGCCCTGCACGGCCGCACCGCGGAACAGCGCCGCCGCTTCCGCGCCCGCGTGCTGCAAGTGACGCAGGACGACCTCAAGCGCGTCGCCGCCAGCTACCTCAAGCCGGAGGCCGCCAGCACCGCGGTGATCAGCAACCCGGCGACGCTGAAGCAGGCCGAGCTGGGACTGGAAGTGATCGCGCTTTGACCCACGCACTGGACATCAGCGCCCTGCGCAAGACCTACCGCAGCGGCCACGAGGCACTGCAGGGCATTGACCTGCAGGTGGCGCAGGGTGACTTCTTCGCCCTGCTCGGCCCCAACGGCGCCGGCAAGTCCACCACCATCGGCATCATCACCGCCCTGGTGAACAAGAGCAGCGGCACGGTGCAGGTATTCGGTCACGATATCGACCGCGAGCCGATGGCGGCGCGACGCTGTATCGGCCTGGTGCCGCAGGAATTCAACTTCAACCAGTTCGAACCGGTGATCGAGATCGTGGTCAACCAGGCCGGCTATTACGGCGTGCCCAAGGCCCAGGCGCTGCAACGGGCCGAGACCTATCTGCGCCAGCTCGGCCTGTGGGACAAGCGCCATACCCTGGCGCGCAACCTGTCGGGCGGCATGAAACGGCGCCTGATGATCGCCCGCGCCCTGGCGCATGAACCAAAACTGCTGATCCTCGATGAGCCCACCGCCGGCGTCGATATCGAGCTGCGCCGCTCGATGTGGAAGTTCCTGCGCGAGGTGAATGAACAGGGCACTACCATCATCCTCACCACCCACTATCTGGAAGAGGCGGAGAATCTCTGTCGCAATGTCGCCATCATCGACGCCGGACAGATCGTCGCTCACACCAGCATCAAGACCCTGCTCAACCAGCTCAACAGCGAAACGGTGGTACTGGATCTGAAAGAACCGCTGACCCACGCGCCGCACCTGGATGGCTATGGCAGCTGCCTCAGCGACGGCAACACCCTGGAGGTGGAGATCCCGCGCGCCGAAGGCATCAACCGGCTGTTCCAGCTGCTCTCGGCTCAGGGCATCGAAGTGGTCAGCCTGCGCAACAAATCCAACCGGTTGGAGGAGCTGTTCCTGCGCCTGGTGGAAACCGGAGGAGCGGCGCGATGAACGGCACCATCGCCCTGCTCACCATCCTGGTGAAGGAGATCCGCCGTTATCTGCGCATCTGGGTCCAGACCATCGTACCGCCGATGATCACCACGGCGCTGTACTTCATCATCTTCGGCCAACTCATCGGCAGCCAGATCGGCGCCATCGCCGGTCACAGCTACATGGACTACATCGTGCCCGGCCTGATCCTGATGGCGGTGATCACCAACTCCTACGGCAACGTGGTGTCATCGTTCTACGGCGCCAAGTTCTCCCATTACGTGGAGGAACTGCTCATCGCGCCGATCCCCAACAGCCTGATCCTGCTCGGCTACGTCGCCGGCGGTGTGGCGCGCGGCCTCACCGTGGGCGCGGTGGTGACGCTGGTGGCAATGTTCTTCACCACCGTACAGATACACAGTCTTGCAGTCGTGCTGGCGGTAGTGATACTGACCTCGGTGGTGTTTTCCCTCGGCGGCTTCATCAATGCCATCTACGCCAAGAGCTTCGACGACATCTCCATCATCCCCACCTTCGTGCTCACCCCGCTCACCTACCTGGGCGGCATCTTCTATTCCATCGACATGCTGCCGCCGTTCTGGCGCGAGGTGTCCCTGCTCAACCCGATCCTGTACATGATCAACGCCTTCCGCTACGGCCTGCTCGGGGTGTCCGACATCCCGCTGGCCACGGCCTTCGGCGTCACCCTGCTGTTCATCGCCGCCCTGTTCGCCTATGCCCTGTTCCTGCTGCAGCGCGGCGTCGGACTGAAAAACTGAATACCGGCCCGTCCCTGCCGCCGGCCAAAAGGCGCTATGCTTTAGCCACCTCGTCCTGCGCCGCCACCGCCTGGCGGCCGCGGAGCAATGATTCACTTTCACTCACCACACGGAGGTAAATGATGAAGATCCAATTCCTGCGCTGGTTCGGCCTGGCCATGGCCATGGTCGTGGGCCAGCAGGCCACGGCGGCCGGCACGCAATTTTCGGCCGACATGGTGTTGAAGGCGGAAGGCGAAACCCAGGTCATGCGCTACTACCACGGCAACCAGAAGATGCGCACCGAAACCAGGATGGAGGACGGCAGCCGCGTGATCAGCATCATCGATATCCCCGGAAAAAAGATGATCACGCTCATGCCGGAGACCAACACCTATATGGAAATGAGCGGCGTCGATGACTCCCAGGGCTGGTTCGACAGCAAGGATTTTGCCGAAGAAGGTCGCAATGACCCCGACTACGATGTGAAAAAGGTCGGTTCCGAAATGGTCAACGGCTACCTGTGCGACAAATATATATCGACCCCCAAGAAGGCCGATCTGGAGCAGTCCACCACCTGGTTTTCGCCCAAGCTGGGCTACCCCGTCAAGAGCATCAGCCCGAGCCACACCATGGAGCTGACCAACATCAAGGAAGGCACCCAGTCCGCCGCCCTGTTCACCGTGCCCAAGGGCTATCAGAAGATGTCCGGCATGGGGGCCTTCCATCCCGGCACACTCCCGGACGAAGACGACACGGCGACGCCGCAGAGCGCCCCGCGGCAACCTTCCGTAATCGAAGAAGATGCGCAGGATATCGCCCAGGATGCGCGCAATGAGGTCAAGAATGCCACCAAGGATGAAATCTCCGATTCCATCCGCAAGGGCATCCGCGGCCTGTTCGGCAAGGATTGAGCTGAACGGCTGTCACCGGTCTGGCTGCGGCGGAACGTAAAGCCGCAGCCAGGCCGCAACCCCGCCCCACCGCATGCGCCAGCGCAGCCGGCGACACGCCGGCCTGACACAAAACAGTGCAACAATCGCCAGCGGATGCGCATAGCGCAGTGCCTGTCCCTGACATCCGCACGGCAACCATGTATGCTTGCGCCAAATGCGCTGAGTTGACCGTGATAAACGCACGTGAGCCTGCTCGACATCATCCACAACATTGCCCTGCTGGTTGCGTTGGCCGCGCTGTATCAAGTGGTCATCTCGCGCCTGCTGTTGCACTCCATTAGCGGCCAGGCGGTCTTCGGCCTGCTGTTCGGTCTGGTCGCCGTGCTGGGCATGCTGGCACCCGTGAGCTTTTCCCCCGGCATCATCTTCGATGGCCGCTCCATCATCCTCGCCGTCGCCGGCCTGATCGGCGGCCCGCTGGTTGCCGCTGTCAGCGCGCTGCTGGCCGGCAGCTACCGCCTGTATCTGGGGGGAGACGGCGCCGCGGTGGGGCTGGGCGTCATCGTCATGTCCGCCAGCGTCGGCACGCTCTTCCACTATTACCGCAAACGCATCGGTGGACATCTCACGGCCCTGCATCTGCTCGGCTTCGGCCTGCTGGTACACGTATTCATGCTGGCGCTGTTCCAGCTGCTGCCCGGCGGCCACGGCCTGCGTATCGTCGAAGAGGCGGGGCCGATCATCCTGCTGGTGTATCCCCTGGCCACCATGCTCATCAGCATGTTGTTCCAGGATTACGAAGAGCAGGAGGTCACCAAGACCCATCTGCACAACCTGGCCTACTACGACAGTCTCACCGGCCTGCCCAATCGCGCCCTGCTCATCAAACGGCTGGAACAGCTGCTCAATGACAGCGCGCCGGAGCAAGGTGAAGGCGTGCTGATGTTCTTCAACCTCGACCGCTTCAAGACCCTCAACGATGCCCGTGGCCATGCCACCGGCGATACCCTGCTGCGCGCCATCAGTGCGCGCATCCATCCGCTGCTGCATCCCGACGACACCCTGGCGCGTGTGGGGGCCGACGAGTTTGCCCTGCTGCTGTACCGCCCGGGCGAATATGCCACCACCTTCCGGCTCACCACCACCGCGCTGTCCGACCGGCTGCATGAAGCCCTGCGCCAGCCGCTGCACATCGGCTCCGACGAGGTCTCCATCACCTTCAGCCTGGGCATGATCGTGTTCGTGCCGGGCAGCGGCGAGAGCGCCAGCGATATCATGCGCTGTGCCGACACGGCCCTGCATCAGGCCAAGCAGCGCGGCGGCAATCAGACCGTGTTCTTCGAACAAACCATGAGCAAGACGGTGGAGCACCGTTTCCGCATCGAACGCGAACTGCGCCGTGCCATCCAGGCCGGCGAACTGCGCCTGTTCCTGCAATCGCAGGTGGAGCCTGCCGGCAACATCATCGGGGCCGAGGCGCTGGTGCGCTGGCAGCACCCGGAGCGCGGTCTGATTGCGCCGGCGGCGTTCATCCCCATCGCCGAGGAAACCGACCTCATCATCGACGTCGGCATGTGGGTATTCACCGAGGCCTGCACCCTGCTGACACGCAGCGAGCTGGCCGACAGTCCGTTGCGGCTCTCCGTCAACATCAGCCCGCGTCACTTCCGCCAGCCCAGCTTCGTCAGCTGGGTCAAGGACACCATGCAGGCCACCGGCGCCAATCCCCGCCAGCTCACCCTGGAGATCACCGAAGGGCTGCTCATCGACAACCTCAACGACATCATCGCCAAGATGAACGAGCTGACCGCCGTCGGCATCCGCTTCTCGGTCGACGACTTCGGCACCGGCTACTCCTCGCTCACCTACCTCAAGCGCCTGCCGATCCACGAGATCAAGATCGACAAGTCCTTTGTGCAGGATGCGCCCAGCGACCCCAACGACGCCACGCTGGTTGACACCATCCTCGCCGTCGCCGAGCGCATGCATCTGGACGTCGTCGCCGAAGGGGTTGAAACCCGGGAGCACGCCGCCTTCCTCAACTCCCGTCGAAATATCATTCACCAGGGCTATCTCTACAGCCGCCCGGAACCTGCACAGGACTGGATCGAGCGGCTGCGCTAGGGAATGTCTGCAGAAGGCCATCCTGGACTTGTCAGAGTTCGCCAAGCGACAGGCGCGATTTGCGATTGGCTACTGTTTCCACCGTCTTGTCGTCGCTGGAACATGGCGGCAGCGTGCACGCCTTGGGGCGCGTTGGAATATGGGTGTGCCGCTACCGCGGCGTGAAATGGCGTCAGGCTGTGCGGCCATGGCTCGGTGACGCGACAGGCCCTGCAAGAGCCCTGTCACGCCCCCGCCACGCCGTCAGGTCTTGAAGCGGCCCACCAGGCCCTGCAGCTGCTCGGCCAGCTGCGCCAGCTCGGTGCTGGAGGCGGCCAGCTGACGGGTGCCCTCGGCGGTCTGCTCGGCCACCTGGGTGATGTTGGCGATGTTGCGGTTGATCTCTTCGGCCACCTGTTCCTGCTGGGTGGCGGCATCGGCAATGTGACGATTCATTTCAGTGATGCGATCCACCGAGCCGGTGATCTCCTCCAGCGCCGCACCGGCGCGGGCGGCCTGTTCCACGCTGGCGTTGGCCTGCACCCGGCCCTTGGTCATCATCGCCACGGCATCGCTCGCCCCCTTCTGCAGGGTTTCGATGATCGCCTTGATCTCCGTGGTGGACTGCTGGGTACGCGAGGCCAGGGTACGCACCTCGTCGGCGACGACGGCGAAGCCACGGCCCTGTTCGCCGGCGCGCGCCGCCTCGATGGCGGCATTCAGCGCCAGCAGATTGGTCTGCTCGGCAATGCCGCGGATCACGTCCACCACGGTGCCGATGCTGTCGCTGTCGTCTTCCAGCTGGTGGATCACGTCGGCGGCCTGCTCCACCGCACGCGCCAGATTGTCGATGGCATCCACGGTCTGCGCCACCACCTTGCGCCCGCCGGCCGCCTGGGTATCCGCCTGGGTGGCGGAATCGGCCGCCAGCCCCGCATTCTGCGCCATCTCCTGCGCCGTCGCCGCCATCTGGTTCATGGCGGCAGCCACCTGCTCGGTCTCGTGCTGCTGGCGCTGCACGCCGTGATTGGCGTTGGAGCTGATCTGCGACATCTGCTCGGCGGCGGCGGCCAGCTGTGCCGTGGAACTGGCGACCTGGCTGACGATCTCGCGGATCTTTTCCACGAAGCGGTTGAAGGCCATGCAGAGCTGGCCGATTTCATCGCGCCCGTCCACATGCAGCTGGCAGGCAAGATTGCCGCCGCCGGCGGCGATGTCGTTCATGGTGCTGACGGCCATGCGCAGCGGCTTGCTGATCAGGTGGCTGATGATCCAGGCGCCGAACACGCCGAGCACCATGCCTACCGCCAACAGCAGCAGCACGGTGGCACGCGTGACGTCGATCTGCGTCAGCAGCGCGTCACTGCGCTGTTCGGTGCGGCTGCGCAGTTCCTGCACCAGGCCATCCAGCGTCTGCTTGATCTCGCCGAGCAGCGGTCCCAGTTCGCTGCGCACCAGATGGGCGTCGGTGCGCCACTGTTCGCTGCTGTGCAGCGCCTTCATCTGGCCGAAGTTGGCGAGAAACCTCTGGCGCAGGGCGACGAACTGCTCAAAGGCGTCCTGCTGTTCGAAGTTGAGCTGGCCGGAACGCTTCTGCAGCCGCTCCATGAGGGTACCGACGTTATCCTGGTGCAGCTGGATCTCCTGCAGCGCGCTATCGGCACGAAACGCCAGATAGCCGCGTATGCCGTTCATCACGTTGGTCCAGGCGTAGCGCAGCTCGCCGATCAGCAGCAGCAGCTGCTTGCGCTGGCCGCTGGCCGCTTCGCCCTCCTCCGCCAGTATCATCTGCGACAGCAGCTGCAGGGCCTCCTGGCTGAGCGGATTGACGTTCTGCCCGGCATATTGCATGGCCGGAAAATTGGCGCCGTCGTCCAGCGCCAGTGCCAGCATGCGTTCCCGATAGCCGGCAAATCGCTGCACCTGCGCCGCTACCGCCGCGACCTTGGCGCCGAGCGCCTCGTCCTCCTGCAGCAAGGGCTGCTGCTGCAGGCGCTGCAGCAGTTCGTCCACCTGCTGCAGGTTGGCCAGATAGTCTTCGCGCTGGCTGGGTTCCTTGCTGAGCAGATAGAAGCCCAGCGTGGCACTGGTGTGCTCGAGCCGGTTGGCCAGCTCCAGGGCATCAAGCGCCATGGGCTGGATGCGTTCCACCACGTTGGCCATGTTGCCGCGCGTGGCCGTCAGGCTGGCGACGGTGGTGAGCACCACCACCGCAAGGATCACCACCAGCATGCCGAAGCCGGCCCACAGTTTGGTGCGGATGGAGTAACGCGCCAGCAGACGCTGAATGAACGTGAGCATGACCACCTCTTCCCGGCAGTTATTCTGCGTCCTTGCACGGGCGGAACCGACCCTGGCGAATTATTGATATTTGATAAATTGCTGATGGCAATCAGCACATTACCGCAACCTTTATAAGCAGTATAGGGAAAGATGTCGATAGGAGGTGGTTTATTCCGCCGCGCTGTGTGCCGGACCGCTCAGCCCAGTTCGCGCCAGTCCAGGCCGTCATCCTGGTGCGCGACGCCGATCCAGTCATGGCTGCAATCGAGGGCCGTGGCCAGTGCCGCGACGGCCAGCTGTGGCGTATTGTTCTTGTCGCTGAGATGGGCCGCAACGATGTGTTGCAGACGGGAACAATCGATACGGCGCAGCAAGGTGCCGGCCTGGTCGTTGCTCAGGTGGCCGTAGTCACCGCCGACGCGAACCTTGAGCATGGGGGGGTAGACGCCATTGACCAGCATGGCGCGATCGTGATTGCACTCCAGCAGCAGCGCATCGCAGGCGCTGAGCTGGCGTTCGATGTGCGGCGTAAGCGAGCCGGCGTCGGTGAGCACGCCGAGGCGATGCTCGCCGTTGCCAAACACGAATTGCGTGGGTTCGCGTGCATCATGCGGTACCGGATAGGGCGTCACTTCCAGCTCGCCGATGGCGAACGCGGCATGGCTGTTGAAGATCTGGCTGCCGGCAATCCCGTTGCTGCACGCCGCATGGGTGCCGGCGCTCAGCCATACCGGCACGCCGTAGCGGCGCGCAAACAGGGCCACGCCGCTGATGTGATCGCCATGCTCGTGCGTCACCAGCACGGCGCTGACCTGGGCGGGGTCACGTCCCAGGCGCAACAGGCGGCGCTCGGTTTCACGCAGGGAAAAGCCGCAGTCGATCAGCAGCAGGGTCTCGCCCTGTTCGACCAGGGTGGCATTGCCGCGGCTGCCGCTGCCGAGGGAGGCAAAACGCATTACTCAAAAACTTTCGGGCGGCGCAACTGCAGGCTCGGACGGTGCGTTACCGCAACTCGCTTTCCAGCTGCTGCAGGATCTTCAGCGCCGCCGCCGAACCGATGGGTTCACCGCCCTTGTTCTGCAGGGTGATGCGCGTGGTTTCCCCGGCGTCCTGCACCAGGATGCGGGCCGGCTCTTCCTGCGCTGCCGCCTCGCCCTCGCCGGAGAACAGGCTGGAGAAGAAGCCCTTCTTCGCCTGACCGGCATCCTCGATCTGATCCACGGCGCGAATGTAGTACAGCCCGGCGGAACGATCGCGGTCTTCCACCACCAGCCCCAGGCGATCAAGGGCGATGCCGACGCGGCGCCAGGCGCGCGGGAAGGCCTCGTTGACCAGCAGCACGGCGCCGTCCAGCTGCGCGCGGGCGGCAACGGCAACCGGCGCCGCCGCGGCGAGCTGTTCTTCGGCGCGGGCCTGCGGTATGCCGAAGTAGACCAGCAGACGATTGAGCATCTCGGCCACCAGCTCCGGATCCACGGGACGGGTCTGCCAGATGGTGTCGTAGGATTCCACGTTCTGGCCGCGCTGCACTTCCTCCAGGCCATAGTGGGTGATGAAGATCTCGGTGGTGTCCGGCGCGGCACCGCGCTCCACGCGCAGACGGAACTTGTCGCGCGTCGGCGCGGAATAGGCCCCCTTGAGCACCTTGCTCACCATGCGGGTGACCCAGTCGCCCGGCACATCGGCCTTGTTCTCGGCCCACTGGGTTTCCATGATGCCGATGCGCGGTTCGTCGATCAGCACCTCCAGTCCCTGCTGCGACCAGAATTCGCGCAGTTTGGCCCACAGCTGTTCGGGGGTGGCGGCCTGCACCTGCAACCAGCGCATGTCCCGGTCACGCAGCACCCGCACATTGGCCTCTTGCGGCAGCACCTGCACCGCGGCGCTGTCGGTCCCCTGGGCGACATGGGCGGAATAGCTCTGCGGCAGGGTGAGATCGCCCTGCAATTCGGGGGCGGTAAGATCGGGGGGGACCTCCAGCGACGGCAAGGTCACCGCACGCTGGTAGTCAGCCTTGCGGGACTGCTCGCTGGCACAACCGGAGATAGCTAGACAGACAGTCGCGACGATGGCCGCGGTGGTAATACCTTTTTGCACTAGGATTCCTCGTTGGTCCCCGAATGGCCCGCATTCAGGTCAGAGCACGCCGGCCCGCTTCATGGCCTGGCGCACGGTATCGTGATGCTGGCTCGACAGCTCGGTCAGCGGCAGGCGGAGTCCCGCAGGAATCAGCCCCATTTCGTGCAGCGCCCACTTCACCGGGATGGGATTGGCCTCGACAAACAGGTTCTTGTGCAACAGTTCCAGATTGGCGTTGATGGCCTGGGCGGCAACGCGCTCGCCGGCCAGGGCCGCCGCGCACATTTCATGCATTGCCCGCGGTGCCACATTGGCGGTCACCGAAATGTCGCCCTTGGCGCCCATCAGGATCAGCTCCATCGCGGTGGCATCGTCGCCGCTGTAGATGTCGATGCGATCGCCGCAGCGATCGATGAGTTCCTTGCCGCGCTCCAGATTGCCGGTGGCGTCCTTGATGCCGACGATGTTGCTGATGTCCGCCAGGCGGTCCACCGTGTCGTTGGTCATGTCCACCGCGGTGCGGCCCGGCACGTTGTAGAGGATCTGGGCAATGGGCACCGCCTCGGCCACGGTGCGGAAATGGCGGTACAGACCTTCCTGCGTGGGCTTGACGTAATACGGCGTCACCAGCAGACAGGCATCGGCGCCCCCTTCCATGGCACAGCGGGTCAGCTCGATGGCCTCGGAGGTGGAATTGGAGCCGGTGCCGGCGATGACCGGCACACGGCCGCCGGCCAGCTCCACCACGCGGCGGATCAGGCCGCAATGTTCGTCGTAATCGAGGGTGGACGCCTCGCCGGTGGTGCCCACCGCCACGATGGCGTCGGTGCCATTGGCCACATGAAATTCCACCAGACTGCGCAGGCTGTCGTCATCGATGCGGCCATCCGCCTGCATCGGCGTGACCAGGGCCACCATACTGCCGTGAAACATGTTTGCTCCCCCGCTGTGGGCGCCACCGTGGGGCGCCCGTCCGGCTGAAAATAACGCTGCATCCTACAAGAAGACAGGGACGAGGGACAAGGTACGGGGGACGAACTCCTCGCATCCCGAACCGCGAACCTCGTGCCTGGCGGCGCGCCACCCCAAAAATCACCACCGCTCCGCAACCGCGCCGCCTGGGGTACAATGGCGCGGAACCGTACCCCTTTACCCGCCCCGAGGCCCCATGAGCACCCAACCCGCCCAGCAGCAGTACCTCGTCATCTCGGCCCTGGGCCAGGATCGGCCGGGGATCGTCAACGATCTGGCCCTGCATGTCACCGATGCCGGCTGCAATATCGTCGACAGCCGCATGACCGTCCTGGGCGGCGAATTTGCCATCATGATGATGGTGGAAGGCCCTTGGAGTGCGGTGGCCAAGCTGGAAACCCAGCTGCCGGCGCTGCAGAAGAAGCTGGGCCTGACCATCATCTCCAAGCGCACCGAGGAGCATGAGCCCAGGAGCGGCGGCCGCCCCTACATGGTGGAGGTCATCGCCATGGACCACCCGGGCATCGTCTACCAGCTGGCCAATTTCTTCTCCAGCCGCAACATCAACATCCAGGACCTCTACACCGACAGCTACCGCGCCGCCCACAGCGGGGCGCAGATGTTCTCCGCCAATATCACGGTGAATCTGCCCGCCACCACCCAGGTGGCGCATCTGCGCGAGGAGTTCCTCGATTTCTGCGACGCGCTCAATCTGGATGCCGTGCTGGAACCGGTGAAGGGCTAGCCCGCGCCGCCACTGACCTGCGAGGGCCGCACCATGACCGCCATCCGCCTGGGCAGCAAGATAGCGCCCTTCTCCCTGCCCGCCACCGGCGGCCAGACGCTGGGCCTGCAGGATTACGCCGGCAAGAACCTCGTCCTCTACTTCTACCCCAAGGACAGCACCCCGGGCTGCACCACCGAAGGCCAGGAGTTTCGCGACCTGCACGGTGAATTCGCACGCCACAACACCGTCATCCTCGGCGTATCGCGCGACAGCGTGCGCTCCCACGACAACTTCAAGACGAAACAGGGTTTCACCTTCGAGCTGCTGTCCGACGCCGATGAGACCCTGTGCCGGCAGTTCGACGTGATCAAGGAAAAGAACATGTACGGCAAGAAGGTGATGGGGATCGAGCGCAGCACCTTTCTCATCGATGGCGCGGGCGTGCTGCGCGCCGAGTGGCGCAAGGTCAAGGCCGCCGGTCATGCCGCCACCGTGCTGGAGGCCGTCAAGGCCCTCTGACGGCGGCGGCGGTACGGCCTATTTCTTGTCGCGGCAGGTCGACATGAAACGTGCCGCCGGCGTGTTGCACGGATCGGTATCGAAGCTTTCGGCCTTCGTCGTCGCGGCAGCGGGAGCAGGGGCCTGGGGAGTGGCAGGCTGGGCCGCGGCGATGCTGGCTTGCTGCGCGCTCGCCGCCTCTGCGGCAGCCGCCTCTTGCCGCGCCTTTTCTTCCGCCACGCGCCTCTGTGCCGCCTCCTGGCGCGCCTTCTCTTCCGCCGCACGCCTCTGCGCCGCGGCCGCCTGTTGGCGCGCCCGCTCTTCCTCGGCGCGTTTCTGCGCGGCAGCCGCCTCTTGCCGCGCCTTCCCTTCCGCCGCGCGCTTCTGTGCCGCCTCCTGGCGCGCCTTCTCTGCCGCGGCCTGCTGCTGCAACGCCGCCTGGCGCGCCCGCTCTTCCTCGGCGCGCTGTTGCGCCAACACCACCTCCTGCGCCGCCGCATCGCTGCCGGCCGCGGCGGCCCGCTGATCCAGCGTGGCGAGACGCTGCCTGGCCTGCTCGTAATTCTGCGCCGCCGCCTTTTCGTACCACTCGCGCGCCTTGGCATAATCCACCGGCGTGCCCTGCCCTTCCTCGTGCATCTGGCCGAGCTTGAACTGCGCCTCGGCACTGCCCAACGCGGCAAACTTGGAATGCACCTCAAAGAGCTTGCCCAGATGATCCTCCTGGGCCCAGGCCGCCGTCGTCACTAGGCCGCATACAACAATCAGCACGTATTTGAACATGGTATCCCCTCCCATTCTCTCCCTGAGCCGGCCGTTGCCGGCCGGTTAGCTGGCACGGTTACAGCGCCTCGAAAACCACCTGCCCCACCTTGGCACCGGCACAGCGGATCTGTCGGGTGCCGCTCATCTCGCAGCGCACGTCCATCCCGGGCTGCTGCCAGCCGGCCTTGAGTTGCAGACCATAGCGATCCGTTGCCTCGCCCGGTGTCGCCGCATCGCTCAGATCAATGGCGTGGTAGATGTAGTTCACGTCGAAGACGCCGGTCTCCCTGAACTCCCGCAACACCGCCTTGGTGGCGTACTTGACCTGCTTGCCCGCCACCACCCGGCTGCGCTCCTGGGAGAAGCAGGTCACCTCCGCCTCGCTGGTCCTGAGGCAACCGGTATCGCCCGCCGGCAGGAACTCGGCCGCACGCCCCTCGGCACGCCACTCCTTGTTCAATATCTCGCTGATCAGCTGCGGCACGTTATAGGCCGGCGCTGGTGCCGCCGGCGCCTTGCCATCGGCCTTGTGGCCCTGCGCCTGCGCCGCCGCCAGCTCCAGCGCCCGCTTGCGGTCCAGCTCCACCTTGAGGCGCATCTCAGTCTGTTGACGCCGCAACTGCTCGCGCCGCGCCTCATCCTCGACCTTCGCCTTCTGCTCCTGTTCCAGCTGCCGCTGGCGACGCTGGTTATCCTCGCGCGCCGCCTTGTTGAGAGCGGCGATGCGTTGCACCGCCTGCTCACTGCCGGCCTCGGCGGCCTGACGATACAGGTCCGTGGCCTTGGCCGTATCGGATGGCAGCCCGCCGAGCCCCTGCTCATGGAAGGTGGCGAGCTTGTAGAGCGCCGCCGCGTAGCCCTGGGCCGCGGCCTTCTGGTACCAGTCCAGTGCCGTGCGGTGATCCTGCGTGACGCCGCTGTCACCCAGTTCGTAATGCTCGCCCATGAAATATTGGGAGTTCGCGTCGCCGCGTTCGGCGCTGAATTTCTCGATGGTCAGCATGCTCGGCGAGACATCGGCCGCCCGCAGCCCAGCGGGCGCGCAGGCAAGGAGACCACCGAGCAGCAGTGCTGCGGTATGCGGAAGATACTTGTTCATTGCTGTGTTCATCCATGATGCATGTGGTGTAACCACCGTCTGCAAGAGCGCCGGTAGGCGGAACACTCTCTGACGGCAGCGATATTTTTATAATTTCTCCGGGCGGCGTGTCACCGCCCGGAGGGTAACGCATGGTGCCGGCAACTACGGAATGATCAACAACACCTTGACGCTGCTGTCGACGAATTTGCCCTGCACATAGCCCAGGCCGTTGGGATTTGCGGCCACCCACTTCTTGACCGCCTCATCATCACCCAGGCTCCTGGGCGGCTTGGCCTTGCCGGAAAAGATGCGCTTGGCCCAATAGGACTTGAGCGCCGCCGCATCCATCTTCAACACCTTGCCGAGAAACTGCTGATAGGACGCCGAAGCACTGTCCTGATCCACGGCCTCGACCACCGCACCGTTGGGAAAGGTCTTGCTGCGACCGAGATAGATGTCGCTGACATTGTCCTGCGACACGCCGACCACCTTCTGGCTGGGGTGGGCGATGATCGCCAACTCCGCCTGCGCCACACCAAATGCGCTGCTCGCGATCAGCAGCAACCCGGCCCATGCCATTTTCATCTGAATATTCATCGGGCCACCTGCCTAGAAGATCACGTCGAGCGATACGCCGTACAGCGCGGCATCTTCAATCACCGTATCGAACATACCAGTATTGTTTTTCTCCGGTTCTATCATCTGGTATTCGAACTTGAGCGCCGCGCCGTTGAGGAACTCGTAACGCAGGCCGACGGTGGTGGAGGTCTGCTTCAGCGCCAGCGGCGATGCATCCTTGCCCTCTTCCATGGTGGCATAGGTCACATGGGGCAACAGGCGGCCGAAACGGTAGCCAAGGGTGACATAGGCGCCCTGCTGATCCGGGAAGGCATTGGCGATGGCCGTCTTCTCCACGTTGCGGTCGGCATATTCGGCATAGAGCACGACATTGCGCCAGTCGACGGTCAGACCGATGCTGGCGAAGTCGGCCTTCTCGCCGAGGATGCCAAACGCCGCCTGGTCCACCTCGGCCTGCAGATAGCCGGCGCGGAGCGTGCCGATGTCGAAGTTGAGCGCCGCGTTGAGGCCCACCAGCACCGGGGCATCGAAGTTGATCGGGTCGCCAGCCGCCAGCCCAAAGCCGGCAAAGGCCGGCGCCTGCATGCCGGACACGTAGGCGGTACCGCGATTGGAACCGACGAAGGGTTGCAGCAGCAGATTGGCCTGGCCTACCGGCACGGTGTACAGGGCATCGACGCCCACCAGGGTGGTGATGGGATTGAGCGAATACAGTTCCTGGGGCGGCCGTATCCACGGATAGGCATAACCGACTTCGTAATAGTCGGAGATCAGGAAGGTGGGAAACTTCAGCTTGCCGGTGCGGATCTGCAGGTCGTCGTGCGCGCTGATGCTGACGAAGGCCCAGTCGGTGATGATGTTTTCATTGCCGCCGCGCCCACGCGCAATCAGCTGGGCAGTGGCCGACATCCATTCATTGATGTCGCCGGAAAACTGCAAGCCGAGACGGCTGTCGGTGTTGTCAAAGCGGGGTTGATCGGTAAATGCATTCAGATAGGTAACGTCACTCTTGCCGAGCCGCGCCACCGAGGTGGTCAGAAATCCGTTAATGCTCACTCCCTCAGCATGTGCGGCGCCCGCTGTCATCCCCAGCGCCGCCCCCATCAAACTTCCCAACAGTACCTTTTTCATTTATTACCTCTTGCCTGTTTCCAAATTGTCATCCGTGCGTACCACGACAGCGTGTAGCGATGTGAACTGATTCACGTTAAATAGATTAACTGGATTCCTGACCTCCGCGCAATGTCATAGTGATTGTGTAGGTAATGAGCCGCCCGGTAACCGGCCGCCTCTTTACCCCCCAGTCTTTTCTCTGTATATCGGATAAAGGACTGCACGGCGGCACGGCCGCCGCCACGACCCAGAACCAAAACAAATCATAACTTACTGTTTTCAATAAAATTAAAGGCCTGCCATGCCGACCAAAAAATTGTTCGTCCTCGATACCAACGTGCTGATGCACGACCCCACCGCACTATTCCGCTTCCAGGAACACGATATCTATCTGCCAATGGTGGTATTGGAGGAGCTGGACAACAACAAGAAGGGCCATTCCGAAGTGGCCCGCAACGCGCGCCAGACCAGCCGCTTCCTCGACGAGCTGATGGTGGGCGTGAGCAAGGACACCATCGGCCACGGCATTCCGCTGGCCAGCGGCAGCATCAGCAACGGCACCGCCGGCCCCAGCGGCAGCCTGTTCTTCCAGACCCGGATCATGGAGGCCGACCTGCCCACCTCCCTGCCGGGCAGCAAGTCCGACAACACCATCCTCGGCACCGCCCTGGCCCTGCGCGATGAGCGCAAGGATGTCACCGTCACCCTGGTGTCCAAGGACACCAACATGCGCATCAAGGCAGCGATCCTCGGGATTCATGCCGAGGACTACCGCAACGACCAGGTGCTGGACGATGTCGACCTGCTGTACAACGGCATGAGCGAACTGCCGGCGGATTTCTGGGAGCGGCACAGCAAGGCGATGGAGTCGTGGCAGGAACAGGGGCGCAGCTACTACCGCATCACCGGCCCCGATGCCGCCACCTGGCACCCCAATCAGCTGCTCTATCTGGAGGGCGAGACGCCGTTTGAGGCTGCCGTGCGGCAGTCGGGCGAGGATGGCAGCATCATCGAAATCGTGCGCGACTTCCGCGGCAAGGGCCACAGCGTGTGGGGCATCAATGCGCGCAACCGCGAACAGAATTTTGCCCTCAACCTGCTGATGGACCCGGAGATCGATTTCGTCACCCTGGTGGGCCAGGCCGGCACCGGCAAGACCCTGCTCACCCTGGCCGCCGCCCTGGCCCAGACCCTGGACGAAAAGCGTTACAACGAAATCGTCGTCACCCGCGTCACCGTGCCGGTGGGCGAAGACATCGGCTTCCTGCCCGGCACGGAGGAAGAGAAGATGACGCCCTGGATGGGCGCGCTGATGGACAACCTGGAGGTGCTGACCCAATCCGAGCACAGCAATGACTGGGAACGCGCCGCGACCCAGGAACTGCTCAACAAACGCATCAAGATCCGCTCCCTCAACTTCATGCGCGGCCGCACCTTCCTCAACAAGTTCCTCATCATCGACGAGGCGCAGAACCTGACCTCCAAGCAGATGAAGACCCTGATCACCCGCGCCGGCCCCGGCACCAAGGTGGTCTGCCTGGGCAACGTCGCCCAGATCGATACGCCTTATCTGACCGAGACCAACTCCGGCCTCACCTACGTGGTCGACCGTTTCCAGAACTGGGAACACAGCGGCCACATCACCCTCACCCGCGGCGAGCGTTCACGGCTGGCGGATTACGCCTCGGAGGTGCTGTAACCCCGCCGCTGGCGAGTGCATGGCGGTAGCCGGTTGGACATGTCTGGAACATGTGTCCCCGAGGCGGAGGCGCAGAGAAAATGTCCGTTTTCCGGGCAACACCACGGCCAACGGAAAACTTGTGGTCTCTGCGTCTCTGTCGCTGCGGGGGGGGGGGGTGTTTCTAGGCCGTCGCCGGCGGCTCGGCGCCCGGCCGCGGCCAGGCGCGGATGATGGCGCTGACCAGCGTGCCGAGGGGGATGGCGAAGAACACGCCCCAGAACCCCCACAACCCGCCGAACAGCAGCACGGCGACGATGATCGCCACCGGGTGCAGATTGACCACCTCGGAAAACAGCACCGGCACCAGCACGTTGCCGTCCAGCGCCTGAATGATGGCATAGGCCGCCATCAGCCAGGCAAACTCGGGACTCCAGCCCCACTGAAACCAGGCGATGAGGGCGACCGGCAGAGTGACCACCGCGGCGCCGATGTAGGGCACCACCACCGACAGCCCCACCAGCACCCCCAGCAGGACTGCATACTTCAGCCCCATCAGGGCGAAGGTGAGCGAGGAAACCACGCCGACGATGAGGATCTCCCAGAACTTGCCGCGCACATAGTTGCCGATCTGCACGTCCACTTCGCCCCATACCTGCACCGCCAGATGGCGCTCGCGCGGCAGAAAGCCACTGAACCAGCGCACCAGCATTTCCTTGTCCTTGAGGAAGAAGAACACCAGCAGCGGCAGCAGGATCACGTACACCAGGATGGTGATGACGCCAGGCAGCGAGGTAAGCGAGTAGGTCAGGATGCGCTGGCCGAAGCCCAGGCTCTGGGCGCGGATCACCTGCAGCAGTTCGGCCACCTGTTCTTCCGATACGATGGGATAGTGCTGCGGCAGTTGCAGCAGCGCCTGCTGCCCCTGATTGATGTAGGCCGGCAGTTCACGTGCCAGTTCCACTGTCTGGGCCCACAACAACGGGGTGACGCCGAACAGCAGGAACAGCAGAAAGGTCATGAAGGCGAGAAACACCAGGATCACCGCCGACAGCCGCGGCGCGCCGCGCCGCACCAGCAGCCGCACTACCCCCTCGAGCAGATAGGCGATGACGATGGCCGCCAGCACCGGCGCCAGCATGTGGCCGAAGAAAAACAGGGCGCCAAACCCGACCAGCAGCAGTACCGCCAGGATGACCGCCTGCGGATCGGAGAAATAGCGGCGGAACCAGTTGCTGATCAGCTTCATTGCGCGTCGCCGAACTGCGTTTGGTAGTGGCGCCGGAACAACGCCTCCAGTTCGTCGATCACCTCGCTGGCCGGACGTCCCTGCATCAGGTGCTCGCTCATCAGGCCGGAGGTTTCGTGCAGCATCTTGGAGCGATCCAGCATGTGATAGCTGGCAGACAGGCGCTTGATGGCCGCCACCACCGACTCCTGCGCCGGACGCTCGCAGGGGCGGGGCGTGATGTCGAGCGGTACGGCACTGCGCGACACCAGAAACTCGGCGAAGCTCAGCAGCGTCTCGCGCTCGGCAACAGGCAGACGGTTATAGAGGGAAACCAGCCGTGCATCATCCTTGGCCATGGTGCTTACAGTCCGGCGCCGGGATGGTCCTTGCAATAGGCGCGGGCAAAATCGAGCAGCTTCTCGATGGCGCGCAGGCGGAACTTCTGCTTCTGATGCACGAACGAGAACGGCCGCTCCATGGGCGGGTCGATGTTGATGGCCACCAGGGTACCGAGGGCCAGCTCCTTGGCGATGGTGGCGCGCGAGATGATGGAAATGCCCATCCCTGCCTCCACCGCGCCCTTCACCGCCTCCGGGCTGCCCAGTTCCATCACGATGTTGAGATTGCACGACTCGATGCCGCCGGCATTGAGATGCTCCAGCATCACCTCGCGGGTGCCCGAGCCCTCTTCACGGCAGATGTAGGGGTAATCGACGATGCGGCTCATGGAGATGGAGCGCTCCTTGGCCAGGGGATGCCCCTTGGGCACGATCAGCACCATCTGATCCATGCGGCAGGTTTCCACCACCAGATTCTTGTTGCTCACCGGCGCCTCGACCACGCCCAGGTCGATGCTGTTGTTCTCCACCAGGGACACGATGTGGTCGGTATTGGCCACCTGCAGACGGATATTCACGTCCGGGAACTTGGCCTTGAAGTCGCCCAGCAGCGCCGGCAGCATGTATTCGGCAATGGTGGTGCTGGCACCGATGAGCAGCACGCCGCTCACCTCGCCGGTCAACTCACGCACCGAATTTTCCATCTCGCCATACAGGGTGAAGATACGGTCGGCATACTGATAGACCCGCTCACCGGCCGCGGTCAGGCTGATACGGTTGTGGGTACGGTCGAACAGGCGGGTATTGAAATGCTCCTCCAGCTGGCGCACCTGGAAGGTGACCGCCGGCTGGGTCATATGCAGATGCTCCGCCGCCTTGGTGAAGCTGAGCAGGCGGGCAACTGTGTGAAATACCTGTAAACGTCTGTCGGCCATGACTTCCTCATGCCGCGAGGCGGCAAAAACTGACTAATGCATAGATAAGCGGCAAGAATACTTTATCCAGGTGGCTTGAAACAACGTTAACCGTATATCCACAAAGGGAAAGGTGATTCCGCAGGCGTCTCGGTGCGCGGATCGTGCCCGGCACTGAGTCGTCCTGCGGGTGCGCGGTGCAGCAGTGGTACACGACATGCACGCCACCGCTGCGTTGACCGCCGCAACAGTACGGTCCTCAACGCCGCAGCTTGGCAAAGGCCTCGGCCATGGCGCCACCCGCCGCCGGCGCATCGCGCCGCTCCTGGCGCGGCTTGCCGCCCTTCGCCGGACGATCCTTCGGCATCGAACCGGCAAGGTGATCGCGCTGGTCATCGGTGAGGCGCATGGTGAGCGCCACACGGCGACGCTTCACATCCACCTCCAGCACCTTCACCTTCACCACGTCGCCGGCCTTGACCACCTCGCGCGGATCCTTGACGAACTTGTCGGCCAGGGCAGAGATGTGCACCAGGCCGTCCTGGTGCACGCCGATGTCGACGAAGGCGCCGAAGTTGGTGACATTGGTGACCACGCCCTCCAGGATCATGCCCGGCTCCAGGTCCTTCAGGTCCTCGACGCCCTCGCGGAACGAGGCGGTCTTGAACTCGGGACGCGGGTCGCGCCCCGGCTTTTCCAGTTCCTTGAAGATGTCGCGCACCGTCGGCTCGCCGAAGCGTGCGTCGACGAAATCGTTCGCCGCCAGCCTGCCGAGCAGTCCGGTATTGCCGATCACCTCGCGCATGCCCTTGCCGGTAGTGGCAAGAATCTTTTCCACCACCGGATAGGCCTCGGGGTGCACCGCGGAGGCGTCGAGCGGGTTGTCGCCGTTCATCACGCGCAGGAAGCCTACGCACTGCTCGAAGGTCTTCTCGCCCAGGCGCGGCACCTTGAGCAGGGCCTGACGGTTGGCGAAGGCGCCGTGCTCGTCGCGGTAGGCCACGAGGTTTGCTGCCAGCGTCGGATTGAGTCCGGCGACGCGGGTCAGCAGCGCGCTGGAGGCGGTATTGACGTCGACACCGACCGCATTCACGCAGTCCTCCACCACCGCATCGAGCATGCGCGCCAGGCGCGTCTGCGACACGTCGTGCTGGTACTGGCCGACGCCGATGGACTTGGGGTCGATCTTCACCAGCTCGGCCAGCGGGTCCTGCAGGCGACGCGCAATGGACACCGCGCCGCGCAGCGACACGTCCACGTCGGGAAATTCCTTCGCCGCGTATTCGGAGGCGGAGTACACCGAGGCGCCCGCCTCGCTCACCATGATCTTGGTGAGGCGCAGCTCGGGATGCAGCCTGATGAGATCGGCAGCCAGCTTGTCGGTCTCGCGCGAGGCGGTGCCGTTGCCGATGCTGATCAGCTCGACGTTGTGCTTCTTCGCCAGCGCGGCCAGCACGGCGATGGACTGGTCCCACTGCCGCTTCGGCTCGTGCGGGTAGATGGTCGCCGTGTCCACCAGCTTGCCGGTGTTGTCCACCACCGCCACCTTCACGCCGGTGCGCAGGCCAGGGTCGAGGCCGAGGGTGGCGCGCGGCCCGGCCGGCGCCGCCAGCAGCAGGTCGTGCAGATTCTGCGCGAACACCTTGATCGCCTCCTCCTCCGCCGCCTCGCGCAGACGCGTCTTCAGGTCGGTATCGAGGTGGGTGAAGATCTTCACGCGCCAGGCCCAGCGCACCGTCTCCTTCAGCCACAGGTCGGCGGGGCGGCCCTGCTCGCTGACGCCGACGTGGGCGGCGATCATGCGCTCGGCGCTGCCCAGCTGGCCCGCCGGCAAGGCCTCGTCATCGGGCAGTACCAGCGACAGATTGAGGAATCCTTCCTTGCGGCCGCGGAACAGCGCCAGGGCGCGGTGCGAGGGCACGCCCTTGAGCGGTCCGCGGTGATCGAAGTAGTCGGAGAACTTGGCACCCTCGTCTTCCTTGCCCTCGGCCACCTTGGACACCATCTGGCCCTGTTCCCACAGGTACTCGCGCAGGCGGCCCACCAGTTCGGCGTCTTCGGCGAAATCCTCCATCAGGATCTGGCGCGCACCGTCCAGCGCGGCGGCGACATCGGCCACACCCTTGTCGGCGTCGATGTATTGGGCGGCCGCCTCTTCGGGCTTGAGCATCGGGTCGGCCAGCAGCGATTTCGCCAGCGGTTCCAGCCCGGCCTCGCGGGCGATCTGCGCCTTGGTGCGGCGTTTCTGCATGTAGGGGCGGTACAGGTCTTCCAGGCGGGTCTTGGTATCCGCCGCCAGAATGGCCGCCTTCAGATCGGGGGTCAGCTTGCCCTGCTCCTCGATGCTCTTCAGCACCGTAACGCGCCGTTCGTCCAGCTCGCGCAGGTAGGTCAACCGCTCCTCCAGGGTGCGCAGCTGGGTGTCGTCCAGGCCGCCGGTGACCTCCTTGCGGTAACGGGCAATGAAGGGCACGGTGGCGCCCTCGTCGAGCAGGGCAATGGCGGCCTCCACCTGGGCGACCTTGACGGCGAGTTCGTTGGCGATGCGTTGGGCTATGGTCATGGGCAACAAAGGGTCAGTACGAAAAAAGGAGGGGCGGCATTGTAGCAAAGGCCGCCACAGGTGGCGGACAAAACCACAAAACCAAGGAGCGACAACAGGTTAGGAAGTTATAGGGTGCGCATCATGCACCCTCTGGCACGACCTGGCAGCACAGGGCAGGGTGCGCGGTGCGCGCCTACTTGACTCAGGCGAACGCCGTGGCCACCCAATCGCCGATGAAGTGGGTGGTGATGATGACGATGACGGCGATGAACAGGTGCTCGCCGATGACGTGCCAGGCCGGCTCGCCGCGGTTGCGCGCCAGATGCCAGGACAGCAGGGCGATCAGTCCCAGGCCCCAGCCAATCGCCACCAGGATCGCCGTGCCCAGATCCAGCAGCAGCAGCGGCACCAGGAAGGTCAGGGCGATGGCCGCCTTGGAGAACAGGGTGGCGAAGGTGGCCTCCCACACCGCCAGGGTGCTGCGCCCGGCAGCGGATTCCTCGGCGATGTGGATGCCGAGGGCGTCGGAAAAGGCATCGGCCACGGCGATGGTGATCACCCCGCCGATCACCGCCAGCGGCGAATGGGTGCCGGAGTGCAGCCCCACCATCAGGCCGAGGGTGGTGATCACGCCGGAGGTGAGGCCAAAACTGAGGCCGGTACGCCAGGACTGCTTCATGCCCATCGTCTGTCCCCTGTCACATTGCCGCGGCATCGCGCAGCTCGGCGCGCGCCGCACGGATCACGCGCAGCGCCGAGCGCAACAGCACCACTACCAACACCGCCGCCACCACCAGGTCGGGCCAGCCGGAACCGGCCAGCCACACCGCGCCGGCGGCGACGAAGACCGCCAGATTGGCAATGATGTCGTTGCGCGAACACTCCCACACCGAACTCATGTTCACGTCCTCGTGGCGATGGCGCCAGAGCAGGAACAGGCACACCGAATTTGCGACCAGCCCCAGCAGACTGAACACGCCCATCACCTCGAACAGCGGTACGGCGGGTACCAACAGGCGATACAGCAACTGTGCGGCCACCACACAGGCGGCAAGAAAGATCAGCGCCCCCTTGAACAGCGCCACCTGCGCCTTGACACGGTTGCTGCGCGCCACCGCATACAGGCTGAGGCCATAGGTCAGCGCATCGCCCAGATTGTCCAGGCTGTCCGCCAGCAGCGACGTGGAGCGCCCGTACAGCGCCGCCGCCACGATGACGACAAACATCACCGCATTGACGGCCAGCACGGCGCGCAGTGTGCCGCGCTGCCGTTCGCGCAGGCCCTCCAATGCACAGCCCTGATCACAACAACCGCTCATGCCACACCTCGTAGCGCCGACAGCAGCAGACACGCCCACGCGCCGGTTCAGAATGCCATGCATGATGGCCACTGGGAATCGCCCCCTCCACATTGCTTGAAAAATCGGCAATAGCGGCCAGTATTAGATCCCCGCCATTGATCACGGAAAGGAAGTCACCATGACAGCAACCTGCACACCGGCCCTGGCCCTCCTGGGCCTGCTCTACGGCAGCCTGGCAGTTGCCGTGCAACCCTACTGGCACGATCAGGGCGGCAGCGTGGTGCGCGACGGCTCCGGCGGCTGCGTCCAGACCAAGGACTGGACCAAGGAGCGGGCCAGCAGCGACTGTGGCGCCAGGACGCCGGCCACACCCCCGGTGGCCAGGGCAGTTCCGGTTCCGACTCCGGCACCCACGGCGGCCCCGCCTGCCGCGGCGCCCGCCCCGGCACCGGTCGCAGAACAGCCGATAACCCTGCGTGGCGACACCTCCTTCGCCCCGGGCAGCGACGAGCTGCGCCCGGCGGCACGCATCGAACTGGACCGGCTGGCACAGCGCATCCGTGCGCTGGAATCAGTGGAGACCATCGAGGTGACCGGCCATACCGACAACACCGGCGCCGCAGCCTTCAACCAGGACCTGTCGGAACGCCGTGCCCTGTCCGTGAAGCGCTATCTGGTGCAACAAGGCGTGGATGAGGCCCGGATCACCACCGCCGGTTACGGCAGCAACCGCCCGATCGCCGACAACACCACGGCCGCCGGCCGCGCGACCAATCGCCGGGTGGACATCACCATCCACGGTGCGCGCTGAACAAGTGTTCCGAATGGGTGGCCAGGCATAGGGCGCCCCATGGGCGCCGTATTGCAGCGGGCACGGCCCGCCCTATGACGCGCCGCAGTGAAGATGGATCCCCATTCGGAACAGCTATTTGGATCGCGCAGCAGTACAATGGAGACGGCCCCGCCGGGGCCGTTTTCATTGCGGATGGATACCCAGCCTATGCTCAGATACCTGTTGCCGCTGCTGCTGCTGACGGCCTCCACCGGTGCGGCCGCCGCCTCCCATGCCGTGGCCTTCATGTACCACCGTTTCGGCGAGGATCGCTATCCCTCCACCAGCATCCGCCTGGAGCAGTTCGACGCCCAGCTCGACTACCTGCAACAGAACGGCTTTCAGGTGTGGCCGCTGGAACGCGTGATCGAACACATCCTGCGCAACGAGCCGCTGCCGGAACGCACCATCGCCATCACCGTCGACGATGCCTATCTGTCGGTGTACGAGCACGCCTGGCCGCGACTCAAGGCGCGTGGCTGGCCGTTCACCGTATTCGTCAACACCGACCCGGTGGATCGCAGGCTGGGCGGGTTCATGAGCTGGGAGCAGATGCGCACCATGCAGCAGGCGGGCGTGCGCTTTGCCAACCACACCGCCAGCCACGACTCCCTGGCCGCGCGGCGCGCGGACGAGGATGAGGCGGCGTGGGAGCGGCGCGTGCATGCCGACATCGGGCGGGCGCAGCAGCGTCTGCATGAGGAGCTGGGCGCGGCGGTCGATCAGGAGCCGCGCCTGTTCGCCTATCCCTACGGCGAATACGACACCCGCGCGGCCGATCTGGTGCGCCGCATGGGCTACATCGGTTTCGGCCAGCACTCCGGCGCCATCGGCACGCTGTCCGATCGGCGTGCCCTGCCGCGCTATCCCATGGCCGAGGCCTTTGCGGCCATCGAACCGTTCGCACGCAAGGCCGCCAGCCTGCCGCTACCGGTAGCGCAGGCCACGCCGTGGGAACCGCACATCACCACGAACAACCCGCCGCCACTGACACTCACCCTGCAACAGCCGCTGCGCGGCGTCGCCTGCTACAACGCGGCAGGACAACCGCTGACGCTCACCTGGCTGGATGACACCCGGTTACAGGTGCAGGCCGCAGAAAGACTGCCGCACGGCCGCAGCCGCTACAACTGCACCGCCCCCGCCGGCAGCGGCCGCTGGTACTGGTACAGCCACCCCTGGCTGGTTGACGACTGAGCAAGCGGGCGCACGGATTATGGACCCGCAGACGCCAGCGTCTGGACGCCGAGCCGCCCCAGGCCGTTGCTGCTGATCATGCGCCGGATCTCCGCCACATATTCCGTGCCGCGCTCGGAGTAGCGCGTCAGGCCGCGGCCAGATGTCCGGCGTCCAGCGCCTCACCGGCAAGGCGCAGAGCGGCGCGGGCGCGGCGCATGTCGACGTAGGCATGGCCGATGTTGAGATTGAACAGGTAGACGCGCACCGAACTGCGCAGATCGGGAAACACCCGCACGTAATGGCTGGCACCTTCCATGCGCTGGGCCGGCACCATGCCGAGATCCTTTTTGTAGGTCCACAGGCCGAACAGGTTGTTGGCCTCGCGCGCGAAGCGCGAGGTGCCCCAGGCACTCTCATTGGCAGCCTGCGCCAGCACCAGCGCCGCCGGCACCTCGTCGACGCGGCGCAGCAGGATCTCGCGCACCACCGGGTCGTTCAGATCGCCCGCCACCCGATACAGCTCGGCCAGACGCTCGACCTGGTTCCAGTTGCGCGTACCCGGCCGCAGCGGGCCGAGGGCAAAGCGCTCGGTGATGAAGCGGCGCTGGGCACGGATGCGCTCATTTTCCGCCACCACCATGGGCAACAGGCCGCGGAAGAACAGCGCCTTCTTGCGTGTCACCTCCAGCTGGCCGATGTCCGGTGGAAAACGGTCGATGGCCAGCCGCGGCACAGGCCCCTGCGGCGGCCAGGCGTAGTCATAGCCGGCAAAAATCGTCTCCAGGTGTTCCGCCGAAGCCACCTCCAGTGCGTGCAGTGGGACCTCCGCCGGCACGCCGGCCAGATAGGGCCGCACCAGCAGCCAGGACAAGGCCGCAGACAGCAGCAGCGGCGCCGCCGCCGCCAGCAACAACAGCTTGATGCGCAACAGCGCTTGCAACCACGCCCCCATCAGGCCAGCCCCGGCAGCAGCTGGCGCAGACCGTTGGCCATGAACTCCACGGCGATGGCGGCGAGGATCAGGCCCATGATGCGCGTCAACACATTGATGCCGGTGCGTCCCAGGCGCTGCGACAGCAGCGGCGCGGCACGGAACACGATCCAGACGATGAGCGCCATCAGCAGGATTTCCGCCGCCAGCACGGAGTAGTGCAGCGGCGCCGGCGAACGGTGGGCATAGACGATGATGGTACTGATGGCGCCGGGGCCGGCGAGCAGGGGGATGGCCAGCGGCACCACCGCCACCGAGGCCTTTTCCGCCGCATCCTGCGCCTCTTCATCGGTCTGCTTGGCCGGGCTCAGGCGGGCATGCATCATCGACACGGCGATGAGCAGGATCAGGATGCCGCCGCCGACGCGGAACGAGGCGATGGTGATGCCGAAGAAGCCCAGGATGGCCTCACCGGTGAACAGCGCCGCCAGCAGCACCGCGCCCACCGCCAGCGCCGCCAGCAGCGCGGTGCGGTGCCGCTGCATTGCGCTCTGGCCGTCGGTCAGGCCGATGAACACCGGGATGGCGCCGATGGGATTGACGATGGCCAGCAGGCCGGCAAAGAACTTGGCGTATTCAGCCCATTCCTGCATGGTGATTCCTCAAAACAAATATCAAAGTTGCAGGATGCCAGTGGATGTGAGCGCTGCACGCACGGCATTTTGAATGCCCATCGGTACCAGTGCAGCGCGTTCATTCACTTGTAGCCTGCAACTCGTATCTCCGATTGCGCTTCCTTCTCAACCGCCCGCCGTGGCGATCCACTCGCGCCATGGCCCGAACAGTGCCGGGTCCAGCGTCGCCACCACCGAGCGCGGCTGCAGACCTACCTGCAGCACCGGCTCGCCCTGCAGGGTTGCAGCGCAGCCGCCCGCCTCGGCCAGGATCAGGCTGCCGGCGGCATAATCCCACAGGTTCTGCCGGCCGTGCAGATAGAGATGGCCGCGACCGGCGGCGAGCATGCACCAGTCCAGCGCCGAAGAACCGAAATTGCGCTGCGAGGCGAAGGGCGTCGTGCACACCAGCCGGGTGGCAAGCGCCGGCGCCAGGCGCTTGAAATCGACCATGGCGACGCAGCGTGACAACGGCAACCCGGTGGCACGGGACTGCAGCGCCACGCCGTTGCACCAGGCCCCCCGACCGCGCGCGGCGCTGAAGCACTCGTCACGCACCGGGTCATACACTAGGCCGAGCTGCACCGCGCCGTGCCGGATGTAGGCCAGGGCCACGGCGAAATAGGGAATGCCAGCGGCAAAGTTGCTGGTGCCGTCCAGCGGATCGAGGCACCACAATCCGGCCTCCGCATCGTCGAGCAGACGCTGCTGCTCGCCTGCGTCCATTTCCTCGCCCAGCAGCGGGATCTGCGGCCACTGCGCCGCCAGGGCCGCCGCCAGGGCCTGCTGGCAGGCGAGGTCCGCCTCGGTGACGATGCTGCCGTCACTCTTCAGCGCGGCGGCGATGCGGGTGAAACGCGGCAGCAGTTCCTGCCGCGCCACCGGCAGCACCACCGCGCGCAGCTGCTCCAGATCCGGCAGCATCAGCGGCGCAGGTATTCGAAGGTAGCGTTGGGTCGGCCGATGAAGCAGGCATGGGTGAACTGATGCTGGCGGATGATCGCCAGCGCCGAGCGCGCCTCCGCCTCGCGTTCGCCCAGGTCGTACAAGGTCAGAGCGTCGTCGACGATGAGCCAGCGTCCGGCGCGCTGCACCAGTGCCGCCGTGCTGGGATGGAAGCGGATGCACTCCTCCTCATACCACTGTCCCAGCGGCGCCCGCCCGCTGACCAGCAGGTAGCGGAAGGCCGGCGGCTCGCCGACGAAACAGGACTGGTTCATGCCGTACTGCTGGATGACCTTCAGGGCACTGTAGGCATCCACCTCGCGCGTGCCGAAATCGAACAGCCACCAGTCGTCCTGCATGATCTGGAAGCGGCCCTCCAGTTGGCGGACGGAGAGCCGTTCCGGCTCGAAGTCGAGGCACTTCCCCTCCAGCGGCGGCAGCGGCACCACATAACCGGCGCGGGTGATGCGGGTGGCGGCAAAACCGCCGGTGACGCGGGTCACCTCCAGGATATTGCCGTCCTCGATGATGGCCATGTGCAGCTCGCCGCGCTCCGCGGCGTCGCCCTTGGGCACGTCGACCCAGCTGCCGATGATCAGCTTGTCGCGCACCCGGCCCTGAAACACCGATGTGCGGCGCGGCTCCTGCGCCCCGCCCTCGTTGAACCAGTAGATTTCGTTGCCGGTATGGCGCACGTAATAGGTGGCACCGTCGTCGCCGAACCACTTGCCGTTGTAGTCCGGTGCCGCCACCGCCGGCAATACGCCGCTCAACAGCAGCACCACACCTGCAATTATGCGTTTCATCATCCCTGTACCCGTTTCTAAGTGTCCGCCTGCAGCAGTCGATTGATCAGCTCACTGTGCTCGCCGCGTGTCAGCTTGAGCAGTTCGGCATGGGCCGCATCGCGGCTGACGCCGCGCCGCACCAACCGGTCCAGCATGCGGCTAAAGGTAGCACGCCGCCGCAACCCATCTGCCGACTCGTCGCGACGCGAACGGCAAAAGTCCATCAGCGTCGAGCCGCACACACAGTTGCGGAAGAGTTCAACCACCGGCCGATCATCATCATCCAGCGCCGACTTGAGCCCGCTCATGCGGCCGCTCGGCACCGTCAGCTCCAGAAATTGCGCCAGATTTTCATAGGTCCGGCCGCAGTTGGGGCAAATCTTGGGAAAGGCGCCTGCGCTCAGCTCCTGCAGGCCGGCAAACAGGCCAGAATCCGCGTCGTCACCCATGATGAGGCCCCCCGGCTCAGCCGTCGGTCCAGGCGAACCGGCAGTGGCAAATAGGTGCGGTCATGTTACCCGAAAAGAAAAGTGGCTAGAACCCGCCGTATCGGTCAGGCCCGACGCCAGGCACGGAGCAGCAGGAAAAAACACAGTAGCGCGACAAAGGCGATGCCGCCGATGAACAGACTGATCGGCCCGGGCTTGCGGCCGTCGCCGCGCGAACCCGGCGGCACGGGACAGGAACCACACATGGCAATGACCCGGCAGGTGAGAGGGCCACTGTATAACACCGGCCGCCGCGGCGGGTAAATGCCAATCCGCATTCCGCCCGGCGGCCCGTGCGCCCTACTCCCGCAGGATATGCTCCAGCAGGGAAAAATCCAGACACAGCAGGCGCACCGGCTCCTGCTTGCCCTTGAGCGTCAGCACCTGGTCGGCGCCGACCCAATGGTGTTCGGGCAGGTGGCGGTAGGAACTCTCGCTCAGGGCGATGTCGCAGCCCAGTTCCTTGGTGGCGCTCTCCAGGCGGAAGGCGGTGTTGACGGCATCGCCCAGGGCGGTATTGTCGGCACCGATGCCGAGGGAGGCCATGCCGGTGTTGATGCCGGCGCCGATACGCAGCGGCCGCGGCAGTTCGGGAAAGGTGAGCTTGAGACGGGCGGTGGTCTCGGCAATCTTCCACGCCGTGCGCAGGGCGCGCATCACATTATCCTGCGCCTTGTCGTTATCCCAGCGCACGAACACGCAGTCGCCGATGAACTTGTCGATGGTGCCGCCGCTGTCCTGGATGATATCGCTGACGTCCTGGAACCACTTGCTCATCAGCCGCGACAGGGTCTGGATCGGTACCTGCTCCGACAGGCCGGTGTAGTTGCGGATGTCGGCCACCAGCACGGTAATCTCCTTGATCACCGGCGTATGGAAGATGACGGTCTGCTGAAACGAGATGGAGTCGTTGAAGCGGGCCGGCTGGATGCCCTGTTCGAATACGAACTCGGTCAGGCCGATGGCGATGCGGTCGCCGTTGCGCAGCCGGGTGGGGGAGGATACCCGCCCGCCATTGACCGAGGTGCCGTTGGAACTGCCGCTGTCGATGACATAGTAGTCGCCGCCGCCGAGCCGGCGCACCATGGCGTGATTGCGCGACACCAGCAGGTCGGTGAGGACGATATTGTTGTTCTTGTCGCGCCCGATGGTCAGGGCGCTGCCGCAGGGTACCCGCTCCGGCTGCTGGTCCTGCATATAGGTCAGATAGGCGGACATGGCCGCACTCTCCCGCTACCGTACTCGACGCCGGACACCTTACCGCGCCACCCGGCGCTAGGCAAACACCCGGCGCAGCTCCTCCAGCGAGGTCACGCCCTGCAGCAGCTTGGCCTGCGCGTCGTCGCGGATGGTGCGGCCCCCCTGGCTGCGCAGCAGACCGCCGCTCTCCGCAAGCCGTCCCTGCTCGAGCAGGTCGCGCACTTCATCGGTCACCTCCAGCAGCTCGGCCACGGCGATGCGCCCGCGGTAACCGCTCTGGCGGCAATGCTCGCAGCCCACCGCCTCGTACACCGTCACGCTGTCTTCTGCCGCAGCGGCCTCGCCCCAGCCCTGCGCCGCCAGCTCGGCCCGGCTCATGCGCAGCGGCCGCTTGCAGTCATCGCACAGGCGGCGCACCAGACGCTGGTACAGCACCACCAGCAGGGTGGCCGACAGCAGGTAGGACTTGATGCCGAAGTCCAGCAGGCGGGCGATGGCGCCCTGGGCATCGTTGGCGGTCATGGTGGACAGGATCAGGTGGCCGGACAGGGCGCTGCGCGCCACCGCCAGCGCCGTCTCCTGGTTGCGCACCTCGCCGAGCAGGATGATGTCGGCATCCTGCCGCACCAGATGCTGCAGCGAGTCGGCGAAGGTATAGCCGGCGGCCTCGTTCACCGCGGTCTGCTGCACCAGCGCCAGCTGGTACTCGATGGGGTCCTCCACCGTGACCACGTTGCGCTGCAGCATGTTGCTGCGCCGCAGCATGGAATACAGCGTGGTGGTCTTGCCGCTGCCGCTCGGCCCCACCGTCAGGATGATGCCCGACTGCTTGCGCAGGCAGCGCACCAGCACCGCCACCTGGGCGTCGTCGAAGCCGAGGCGTTCCAGTCGATGCAGCACCTCGGACTTGGGCAACAGGCGCAACACCATGTTCTCGCCGAAGGAGGTGGGGATGATGGCAATACGGATGTCATAGCCGGCGCGCAGATAGTTGAAGGCGAAGCCGCCGTCCTGCGGCGCGCGCTGGCGCGTGATGTCGAGGTCGCTCAGCACCTTGGCGCGGGAAACGATATTGCGGTGGATGCGCGAGGGCAAGGCAAAGTAATGGCGCAACACGCCGTCCACCCGGTAGAACACATGGGACGCCAGGGCCTGCGGCCGGATATGGATGTCGGTGGCGCGGTCCTTGATGGCATTCTGGATCAGCAGGTCGAGCAGCAGCTCGATGTCGATGTCCGCCCCATCCACCGCCGCATCGACGAGCGTGGCAATGCGCTGCTCGAGCGGATTTTCCAGCTCGAAGTAATACAGCTCCACCAGTTGGGCGATCCGCGCCCGGTCGCTGACGGCAAAGGCGATGCGCCGCCCCGACGCCTCGCGCAGCAGGGCCTTCAGCCCGGCATTGCCCGGGTCCTGGGTCACCACCGTCAGCACGCCGCGCTTGAGGTGCAGGGGCAACACGGTATGCGCCAGCGCCAGATCCTTGGGAATGGCCTGCAAGGCCTTGCGCTGCGGCACGGCAAAGCCGAGGTCGACATAGGGCAGCCTGTGCTGTGCCGCCACGGCATGGGCGATCTCGTCGGCGGTGACGAAATCCAGCCCCACCAGGATCTCGCCGAGATAATCCGGGCGCGCCTTCTGGGTGTGCAGCGCCACCTCCAGCTGTTCGGCAGTGACGTGCCCCGTCGCCAGCAGCAGTTCACCCAGGGGACTATTCTTCATGGCATACACCTCAGCCCGAAATATGCCATCATCATGGCGCAGCTGACCTACCCGCGCCACCCCGTGCCCGCGGCCGGTTGATTTCTTGTATTCTTACCCGGGCCCCATCAGGAAAGGAGATACCGATGCCCCCGCAGTCCACCGGCGACAGCGCCGACTTCCAGAAGCTGATCCGCTGCCACATGGTCGGTCCCAAGGGTACCCAGGGCGTACGCTTTGTAGCGCTGGAGTATTTTTCGTTGTGGGAACACATGATGCGCACCCGCCATGGCCTGGAGTGCACGGACTACTCGGTGGGGCTGTGGATTCCGGCTGACGAATTCGAGCGCAAGGCCCACATCTACAGCCACAGCGGTACCGTCGAGGCCGTGGCCCGCTTCAATTTTTCCATCTTCGACGACACCTACCACTACACCTATGCCGCCTCGCGCTTCGTGCCGGATGCCGATACCGAACACTTCCGGCAGGTCATGCTGGCGCACATCCCGGAGGATATCCGCCGCAGCAACCGCTTCGGCCTGGAAGCCATTCCCGGCTACTGCATCGAAAAGGAAAACGTGACCAACCGCGACAGCCTGGTGCTGGGGCTGTATCACGGCTTGCACGACATCTACTGATCCAGCGTGCGGCGGTCGCGGACGGTGAAATCGGCCGTCAGCGCCGAACCGTCCTTGAAGGTGAGGGTAACCGGGATACGCGCGCCGGCATTCATGCCGCGGCTCTTGTACAACATCAGGTGATAGCCGGTTTCGTCGCTGAACACCAGGCTGCCGTGCGCCGGAACCTCCAGTTCGCTCTGCAGCACCATCCGCGCCATATCGTTCACCACCACCGACTGGTGGATCTCGATGCTTTCCGCGTTGGGGCTGAAGGCGCCGGTCAGGTATCTGGGCGTCGCGCCATCGTTGTGGATCACCATCCACCCCGCCGTCACCGAGATCATGGGCGGGATCTCCGGTATCCAGGCCTGTTCGACACGCAGCGGCGCGGTTTCCTGTGCGGTACAGCCGAACAGGAATAGAGAAAAGACAAAAAACAGTGGCGCACGCATGGATACATACTCCGGCAACGAATGCCGCCTCATTGTGCAGCATCCCCCGGCGCCGGAAAAGTGCTGTGGTGCGGGCGAACGAAAGATAACAATGGCAGCGTCGCACGCGTAGCAACACCACCACGGTCGCGTGACCGCGTGCCGCCGCCCCGCCTATGTCGACCGGCCCTCATGAAACAAAGGGGGCTGGCGCCCCCTTTGCCTTACTGGCTCACCGGCTGGAACTCCGACGGGTCCTGCTTGGCCATGTGCTCGTAGGTCTGCCAGCGCAGGTCGAGCGACTCCTGGGCCAGTTTCATCAGGCGCTTGGCGGCATCGGGATTGCTCTTCTGCAACAGCTTGTAGCGCTGTTCGTTGTAGGCAAAGTCCTCCAGCTTCAGCGTCGGCCGTGTCGAGTCGAGGATGAACGGCTTCTTGCCGGCGGCGCGCAGCTGCGGGTTGTAGCGCAGCAGCGGCCAGTAGCCTGAGTCCACCGCCTTCACCTGCTGCGACAGGCCGTCGCGCAGATCGATGCCGTGGGCGATGCAGGGGCTATAGGCGAGGATGATCGACGGGCCCGGATAGGCCTCCGCCTCACGCATGGCCTGCAGGGTCTGCTGCGGGTTGGCGCCCATGGCGACGCGCGCCACGTAGACGTTGCCGTAGGAGATGGCCTGCAACGCCAGGTCCTTCTTGGTCACCGCCTTGCCGGCGGCGGCAAACTTCGCCGTGGCCGCGATGGGGGTCGACTTGGAGGCCTGGCCGCCGGTGTTGGAGTACACCTCGGTATCCAGCACCAGCACGTTGATGTTGCGGCCCGAGGCGAGGGCATGGTCGAGGCCGGAGGAGCCGATGTCGTAGGCCCAGCCGTCGCCGCCCACCAGCCACACCGAACGGCGCACCAGATGGTCGGCCACGGTGAGCAGCGACTTGGCGCGCGGGTCGTCGATCGCGCGCAGGCGCTGCTTCAGTTCCTGCACCCGCTGGCGCTGGCGGCTCATCTGCGCGCCGATCTCCTGGCTGGTGTCCATCAGCGAATCGATAAACTCCTGGTCGAAGTGATCGGTCATCTGCGCCAGCAGGTCCTTGGCCAGGGCGGTGTGCTGATCCGCCGCCACGCGCATGCCGAGGCCGAATTCGGCGTTGTCCTCGAACAGCGAGTTGGACCAGGCGGGACCGCGGCCGTCCTTGTTCACCGACCAGGGTGTGGCCGGCAGGTTGCCGCCGTAGATGGACGAGCAGCCGGTGGCATTGGCCACCAGCAGGCGCGGGCCGAACAGCTGGGTGAGCAGGCGCACGTAAGGCGTCTCGCCGCAGCCGGCGCAGGCGCCGGAGAATTCGAACAGCGGCTCGAGGAACTGTGCGCCGCGCACCGAGGCGAAGTTGACGGTGGCGCGGCGGTTGACCGGGATGGTGTCGAAGAAGGCGACATTGTTGCGGCCGGCATCCAGCAGCGGCGCCTTGTCGGTCATGTTGATGGCCTTGCGCGATTGATCATTCAGATCGAAGGCCGGGCAGGCCTCCACGCACAGACCGCAGCCGGTGCAGTCTTCCAGATAGATCTGCAGGGTGTAGCGCGTCTCGGGGAAACCGCGCGCCGTGACCGGTGCCGATTCGAAGCTGGCCGGCGCGTTATGCAGCGTGTCCTCGTGATAGAAGCGCGCGCGAATGACGCTGTGCGGGCAGACGAAGGAGCAGTTGCCGCACTGGATGCACACGCCCGGCTCCCACTTGGGAATGAAGTCGGCGATGTTGCGCTTCTCCCAGCGCGCCGAGCCGCTCGGGTAGGTGCCGTCCACCGGGATCATCGACACCGGCAGCGCATCGCCGTGACCGGCCAGCATCGGCGCGGTCACCTCCTGCACGAACTGCGGCGCCAGCGGCGACACCACCGGCTTCATGGCGCTGTGCGAGGACACCTTGCCCGGCACCTGGACCTGATGCAGGTGATCCAGGGCGGCGTCCACCGCCTTGAAGTTGAGCTGCACCACTTCAGAGCCCTTGCGCGCGTAGGTCTTCTCGATGGCCTGCTTGATCTTGGCGATGGCCTCGTCGCGCGGCAACACGCCGGACAGGGCGAAGAAGCAGGTCTGCATGATGGTATTGATGCGCCGCCCCATGCCCGCCTCGCGCGCCACGGTGGTGGCGTCGATGACGTAGAACTTGAGCTGTTTGTCGATGATGGTCTGCTGCACCGGCATCGGCAGCGTATCCCACACCGCCTCCGGTCCGACCGGACTGTTGAGCAGGAACACCGCGCCCTGCGCCGCATTGTTGAGCATCTCCACCTGGTTGATGAAGTTGGTCTTGTGGCAGGCGATGAAGTTGGCCGAGGTGATGAGATACGGGGCACGGATCAGATCGGGGCCGAAGCGCAGGTGCGAGGTGGTCTGCGAACCCGCCTTCTTGGAGTCGTAGACGAAGTAGCCCTGACAGTAGAGGTCGGTGGACTCGCCGATGATCTTGATGGAGTTCTTGTTGGCCGACACGGTGCCGTCGGAGCCGAGACCGAAGAACATGGCGCGGGTGACGTTGCCCGGCTCGATGTCGAACGACTCGTCGTAGGCGATGGAGGTGTGGCTCACATCGTCGATGATACCGACGGTGAAGTGGTTCTTCGGCGTCTTGCCCGCCAGGTTGTCGAACACGCCCCGGGCCATGGCCGGGGTGAATTCCTTGGACGACAGGCCATAGCGGCCGCCGATGATCTTCGGCATGAACGCCAGCTGATCGTTGCCGTAGGCCTCGGCCAGGCCGGTGACCACGTCCTGGTACAGCGGCTCGCCGGCACTGCCCGGCTCCTTGGTGCGATCCAGCACGGCGATGCGCTGGCAGGTCTTCGGCAGTGCGGCGATCAGGTGTGCGGTGCTGAACGGGCGGAACAGGCGCACGGTGATCACGCCCAGTTTGCGGCCTTCGGCATTGAGGCGCTTGATGGTCTCCTCCACCGTCTGCGCACCGGAACCCATCATGATGATGACGTCGGTGGCATCTTCTGCACCGAAGTAATCGAACAGGTGGTACTGGCGCCCGGTAAGACTGGCCAGCTGATCCATGGTCTCCTGCACGATGGCCGGCACCTGGGCATAGAACGGATTGGCGCTC